>JAABUZ0100008232.1_pt1 | contig 12317 bp, 9 predicted proteins | sample 5562091 | NCBI WGS metagenome assembly JAABUZ01 (sample SAMN12813069, study PRJNA571459) | rock metagenome | isolation source: Antarctica rocks | place: Antarctica: Victoria Land, Linnaeus Terrace sud | collected 2015-12-21 | reverse complement strand
CGCATTACCAACCCGCGCCTGGAGTCGTCTATCCAAATGCTCCGTTTGGCAACAGTCTGAAGCAGATTGCGCAGTTGATGAAGGCCGACCTGGGTGTGGAGGCTGCCTTCTCTGACATTGGCGGTTGGGACACCCATCAGAATCAAGGCAATGTGAATGGACAGCTGGCGAACCGGCTCCGGGAATTCTCGGAGGCCATTGCAGCCTTCTGGAAGGACATGGGAGCGGATGCTGAGGACATCACTCTGGTCACCATGTCCGAGTTCGGCCGTACCGCTCGGCAGAACGGCACCGGAGGTACCGATCACGGACACGCCAACGTCATGTTCGTGCTCGGGGGAGAGGTGAAGGGCGGAAAGGTTTACGGGAAGTGGCCGGGGCTGGCGCAAGAGCAGCTCAATGAGGGCCGCGATCTCGCGGTCACGACGGATTTCCGCCGTGTTCTTGGCGAAGCTGCTTCGAAGACGCTAGGCGTAAGAGATCTCCATTCAGTGTTTCCGGCTTCGGAGATCAGGCCTGATCAGTTTCTTAACTTCATCTAATTTTTCTTTGGAAAAGAACTGCTGATCAGAGCCGATATCTACCATGCGGAGCGAAGTTTTGTGCGGTGACTTCTTACAACGAAGGTGGCAGGAAAGAGGACAACTTTTCGTCTGAAGCTGCGTCATACTCTCTGTAGTTGAAAGTGCCGGGCTATCAGTTCCCTCGGTTCCGGCTTCCCCTAGCTGCAATACCCCTCCCCACCTAAAGACCGTAAGGCTCCCAGAGTATCGGGAGCCTTCACTCCTCTTTGGAAGCCATTTCTAGCGGAAGGCGAACCTGCGATCCAGAGCAGCGGCGCCGGCGCCATAGAAGAGAATCATCAGGGCCATCGTGGTCAGCGCAAGCGCATATTCCGATGCGGCGTAGCCCTTATGGAGATTGACGGTGACAAGAGCTACGGTCATGTTGATGGCGACCATGAAGGCAGCAAACCGCGTGAACAGCCCAAGAACCAGCAGTGCTCCCCCCAGAAACTCTGTCAAGGCGGAGACGTATCCGAGCCAGGGGGGCAGACCGAGGCCAGCCACAAAACGACTAAAGTGTTCCATCGCCGTCAGCGGGTTTCCATGGAACCCGTTAGGGGGCACAACCTTCCCGTAGCCGTGGTACACCATTGCAATCCCCAACACCAGGCGTAGCAGCAAAGCACCCCACGGTTGAAGGCCATCTAACCAGCGTCCCATATCGATCCTCAATCCTCTCTCCGCAGGTTAGCCCGGCTGGCGGCTCGACACGCTCCCATTCGAAGCTAAGGTGTCCGGGTAGGCACCAGCCAAGGGGCGGGGGTCGGCGGAGCGTAGAGATCCAGGAACCGCTTTACGGTGGCGACGTACTGACCGGGCGAAGACGACGGCAGCACGACCGTCATCTTCGGATCGGCCGCCCTGAGAGCGGCAGGATCTTCGGCCGTTCCTCGCGTCAGGATCAGCTTGGGAACTTTTATCTGGTCCAGGGCGGGAAGCAGCGCGAAGCGATTGTGGAAGAGCAGGCGGACAGGAACGATGCGCGAGCGTGGGTCCTTTTCGACGCGGTCCACGACGTTGAAGTCGGGCTCATCGAGGATGATTGCAGAGACGGGACACGCGGATGAAGCCAGACCGAGCACAAGGGACGCGCCCAGCCTGCTCCCGTACGGGATGATGTTCGCACTTTGGAGGCCACGTGAACCCGTCAGGTAGGTCCAGGCTGTGTTGGCGTCTTCCTCCATGCTCTGTTCACTCGGATGGAGGTCCGCACTTTGTCCATAGCCTCTGTAGTCGACGGCAAATATCGAAGCGCCAAGATCATGAAGGCTCCCAAGCATCGCCTGGTCGTCCGCAAGCGATCCATCTCCTCCCCGGAGATAGAGGAAGGTCAGGTGAGCGTAGACAGCTCCAGGCCGTGCCGGGATCCACCAACCCGTTAGCTGCGGCACGCCTGTGGTCTGGGCGCCAAAGCGGATGACCTCGAAGGGAACACCGCCGGCCAGGGTTGACGGTGCCGAGGTCCTCGCCGGGTGGAGAACGAGCTGCCACTGCCCTCGGTAGTACAGCCCGCAGAGGGTCAGGTAGCCACACACCAGGGCAATCAGCACCATGATCAGGAACGCTTTAATAAGCCAGCGAGGATCAACCACCTCTGGAGTTGAAGTGGGTGGCGAGGCTCTTCCAACTTCCCGGCGCAACGGCGGCTTCGGCATGCTATCCCTCTGCTCCCTCGATCACGTCCGCGACGCGTCTAAGCTAAGGTTAGCCGAGTCAGGACACGAGCCGACAAACGAGAGGGCAAGAATGCCGCATTGGGTAAAGCTCTGCACCGCCGCTGAGGCACCCGCAGAGGGAAACGTGATGGAGGCGGAGGTGGAGGGAGTCGCCGTCTGCCTCGCGCGCCTGGACGGGAGGCTGGCGGCACTTGACAACTGGTGCCCACACCGTCGCGGCCCACTGGGTCAGGGCTGGATCGAAGGGCGTGCCGTCGTTTGCCCGTGGCACTCGTGGGCCTTCGATCTGAGCACCGGAACCGCAGAGCCGCCAGAGCGGGCGCAGGTGGATGTGTTCGAGGTACGCGTCGAGGGAGATGATGTCCTGGTGAACATCGAGTAGCGCCGGGCCGCGAACAGCTGCGGAACCTCGGAGGGAACCTCCTGGCATGCTGTTGAAATCTTTCATTGTGCGCTTCGCAGCGCCGCAGTAGTCTCGAAGCAGCGCCGGACCTCTAAGAAGAGATTCTGGTGGAGAGAGGAACTGATCCGATGAAGCTTCGCAATCTAATTCTGGCCTTTGCCGCTGTTACCATATTCGCCGTCTCGACTGTACCTGCCGAGGCCTTTGCTCATCACCATCACCGTCATCATCGTCACCACAAAGCGTAATCCCTAAAGCGTGAGGTGCGCTCTCGCCTCACGCTCCTCCCTTCATCTTCTCTTTCACGCTGTGCGCCAGCTTTTCGATCTCGTCCGCCTTTTTTACGACATCGACCGAAAGCGTATTCTTGTCGGTCTTATCGACCTGCTGCTTCAGTTCCGTCGCCAGACTCAGGAGCTTGTCGGTGTCCGCCACCAGTCGCCTCTGCCGGTCCGAGTTCCGGCTCCGTGCCTGCTGCTCCGCAACCTTTCCAGCAAACGGATCATCGCTACGGCCTGGATCACCCAGTGACCTGGAGGGATCGGGCGGCAGCGGCCTGATGGGGCTTCCGTTCTGTTGCGCAACACCCGCAACTCCACTTGTCGCCAGCAGCAGAACCGCCGCAAAGATCCCGCTCACACCTCGTTGCCTGCTCATCCCAGCCTCCCGCCCCGCTCTCGCCAGCGTCTAAGCTTATCTTCTTGGAGAAAACCAGCGATGCTACTCATCGTCGCGGCTGCTCTCCCTCGACCTTATTGCGAAAGCGAGCTTCCATGATGCTGCTTACGGTGTTGACTTCGCAAGCCGATCCCCTCACCAGGATCCTTGCGCGAGACTGGCACGACGACATCATCAACTTTGTCCGCACCGATCTTCCGCGGCTGCTCGTTTTTTTGCTGGTTGCCTTTCTTCTTCAGCGAGTCGTTATCTTCTTTGTCAACCGGATGCTTCGCCTGGCGGACCGGCAGGTCGGCAACTCGCAGCGGGCCTCCCAGCTCCGGACGATGGCGGCAATCGTGCGGGCGACCTCGTACAGCCTTATCGGCTTCATTCTTCTGCTTCATGTGCTGTCGATCTTCAGCATCAATCTGACGCCCTTGCTGGCTTCGGCCGGCGTGGTCGGCGTGGGCATTGGGCTGGGGGCACAATCGATCTTCAAAGATATGCTCAACGGCATCTTCATCCTGGTCGAAGATCAGTACAACGTTGGCGAGGTGGTGCGGCTGGCCGGTTTAACCGGCACTGTGGAGGATTTGACTTTGCGACTCACACGCTTGCGAGATGGTGACGGAACGCTGCACATCATTCCAAACAGCCAGATTGCGGTTGTCTCCAACCTGTCCCGCGACTTTTCCGTCGCCTCTCTCCCCGTCAGTGTAGATGCCGGTGCTGACCCTGACCGGGTGATGGAGGTGCTGCGCGGCGTTGCCTCCGAGTTGAGAGGCGACGGCGCATTCAAGAACGTCATCATCGCGGACCCTGACATCCTGGGCGTGGACAGGATCAACGGGCGGGAGGTGATCTATCCCGTAAACATACGGGTTCGCGCCAATCAAAGGGACGGGGTTCTTCGTGAACTGCGGCGGCGCATCCTCAAGACTTTTGAGCGAGAGGGTATTCCGCTAGGGAGCTCGTCCAGCCTGCTCCTCATGCAGAGCAGCGACCCTACGGCTCCGCCAGCTCAACAGCCGCTAACCCGCTAACGGGGCTCGTTCGGATCTACACGGACTGGTTCATGACCTGCAGCAAATCTTCGACAGTTCTGACCGGCGGCTGGCAGCGGTTGCCGCTGCACACGATCGCCAGGCTACCCGGCTGCTGCAATTGCGGCAGTTGTGGCAGCGTCTCGGCGAGTGCAGGGGGGAGACTCGAGAGCTGCTCACGGCTGAGACGGATAACGCTCTTGTTGATGGCAAAGCGCGCCAGGGCTACCGCCTCCAGCCGATGCGCGTCAGGATCATCCCCGATGACGCAGATCTGGATCGGCCGCTGCAGCATGCGCTGAAGAGCGATGCCATAGGTGGCCGCGAAGAGCCCGAAATGTTCTACGACCCCGGCAAATGTTTCGAGTGTCTCCTGCGCGGCCGCTATGTAGTCCTCGCGGCCGTTAAGCCCTTCGAGACGCAGCAGCAGAGCAGCGGCAACCGGGTTTCCCGCAGGCGTGGGCGAGTCCTGAAGCGGCTTCCGTCGTGCCGATAGGGCCCCGATGCGCAGGCTCTCGTCCGCTGTTGCATCCGTATCGAAGAAGGCGCATCCGGTGCGGTCATAGAAGCGGAGCATGACGCTGTCGGCAATCTCCTCGGCAGCCGTGTAGTAACGGAGTTCACCGGTGGCCTCGAAGGCGTCGAGAGCCGCGTGCGCGAGGAAGACATAGTCGTCGAGGATGCCGGGGACGCGCTCCTTCTTGCCGACGCCCTCACCATAGGCGATCACGTGCGCCACGCCTTCACCCTTGTGCCAGGCCTCGCTCAAAGCGCGATCGAGAGACTTCAGTGCGAACACACGGGCGTCCGAGAGCTCGAGAACCCGGCCTGCTTCCAGGTAAGCGGAGATGCACATCGCATTCCAGGCGGTGTACAGGGTTTTGTCGACGTAAGGTGTCGGTCGCTTGAGCCGGGCCTCGTACATCTTGCGCTTCGCCTCTGCAAGGAGATCCTGCGCCTCTTCGACGCTTACCTTTGCTGCACGCGCAACGCGATCGATGGTCCCGTTGATGTGAAGGACGTTTTTGGCCGGGTTGTGGTGCATATTCCCGACCTCCGCGATCTCGTAAAAGGAGGCTGCAACGGCCAGTTCCTCGGGGCTCAGAGCCTCCGCAGCCTCATCGCGTGTCCAGGTAAAGTAGTCGCCATCATCGTCGAGCGAGAAGTCTGCATCTTGCGAGGCGTAGAAGCAGCCGCGTTCCCGGTCGCTCAACCAGCGGTCCATCCAACCGACAATTTCGCGCGCCACCCGGGCGAAGTCCGGCTCCACAAAGGTCTGAAACGCGTGGACATAGTTCTTGAGCAGTTCGCTATTGTCGTAGGCCATTTTTTCGAAGTGCGGCACCACCCAGCGCTCGTCGACCGAGTAGCGATGGAAGCCACCTGCCAGGTGATCGTAGATGCCACCCTTGGCCATCTTTTCGAGAGTTACCCTCGCGGCGGTTTTTGCGGCCTCGACCACCTCCGTCCGTGCACCGACAGACACCCTCGAGGCCGCGTCGATCAGCAGATCGATCGCTGCCGAGTGCGGGAACTTTGGTTGAGACCCAAAGCCGCCGGACCTGGGATCGAACTGCTTCAGGGCAGATTCGATCAGCTTGCCTACCAGCTCGGGGCCGGGATTGCCACTCCTTCCCGAAAATCCCTCGTTGTGTTCGATCGCCTTCATCACGCTGCCCGCGGACTCGTCCACCTCGCCGCGCCGCCTCTCGAAGGCTTCAGCCATGGTCAGAAGCACACGCCGGAAGCTGGGCCGGCCGTGCCGGTCATCTGGAGGGAAGTAGGTGCCTCCGAAGAACGGCCGTCCATCCGGTGTAAGAAAAGCAGTTAGCGGCCACCCACCCTGTCCGCTGATGGCCGAAACCGCAGCCTGGTACCGGGTGTCGACATCCGGGCGCTCGTCGCGGTCTACCTTTACGGCGACAAAATGCTGATTGATCAGCTCCGCGGTCGCCGGGTTCTCATACGACTCTCGGTCCATCACGTGGCACCAGTGACACCACACGGCGCCGATATCGAGCAGGATTGGCTTGTCTTCTTCGCGCGCCTTTGTAAAGGCGCTCTCGTCCCACTCACGCCAGTCCACCGGCTGGTGCATGGCGGAGCGGAGATAAGCCGAGGATGCTTCCGAGAGCGAATTCTTGTGGTCTGCCATAGACCCTAAAGTCTATCCCGGCGTCACCTCCACTGGCTTCCAGGGCAGGCCATCTGCGCTGCAAACAACGATAAGGTGCGGAAGATCTTCAAGCCGGGGGCGGATTGCTGCTGATCGGCTTCGGCGGCTCCGGAGCCTTGGGTGCGGTCAGACCTGGGACTACGGGCATCTGCGAAACCACACCTGTCGCTGCATCCGTGAGACTGATGCCATAACGATCGAGCGTATTGGACAGGAGCTGCTGCAGCGATACCCGGTCAACCGCATAGGCGGCCGTAGCCGAGATCAGGTTGTTCTCTGCAACGGCCAGATTGCGCTCCTGCTGAAGGACGTTCGCGGTCGTCGATGCGCCCAGCCTGTACTTTTTCTGCTCGGCATCCAGGCTCTGCGCCGCGAAGTCACGCGCTGCGTTTGCCGACTGCACCTGCGCCCGAACGTTGGTCAGGGCAAACTGCGCGTTGATGACCTGGATCCGTGTCTGGGTGTAAAGCTGCTGGAGGCGCATCTGGGTCTGGCGGTACTCCATCTGGGACCGGGCCTGATCGGCCTGAGCGGCACGATTTCGGATCGGAATGGTGATGTTGACACCGATACCTTTATCTGGGGAGCTGTTGTTGAAGAGATTGCCAAAGGTTCCGGCGTAGCTGTTGGTGCCGGAGACCGAGTTTGGCGGGCATGGCACGACGGTGGACGAGGTGAAAGATGTCGCACAGTTCAGGTTCGGGTTCTGGGCTCCGCCAAGAGCACTGGCGCCATAGAAGGCGTAGGCATCGATTACGGGCAGCAAGCCGTTTTTCTCGCCGCGAATCGTGATCTCGTTGTTCTTCATGTTGAGCACGGCCTGCTCGATCTGCGGGTTGTTGGTGTAGGCCTGCCGAACAAGATCCTCGACCGACATGTCCTCCTCGGGTAGGCGGTCCAGGCCGACCCGGTCGGTTGGGATGACGGGCGCGGTCGAGAGCTGCGGATCGTTCAGGTTACGCGCGACCGCCTGCTTCATGATTAGTTGCTGATACTCGAGATTGGATTGCGACGAGATCAGCGACTGCCTGTCACTCGCCACGGTAGCGTCGGAGTTGACGACATCGAGGGGCGCCAGCGTGCCAATTTCAAGCTGCTTTCGATTATCCGCAGTCAGCTGTGTGGATTGCGCGAGGGCTCGCTCCTTGGCTTGTTCGTCCTCATAAGCGCTCACCAGAGCCCAATAAATGCTCTCTACCTGGCTGACCGTGTAGATGACCTGCTGCCGAAAAGATGAATCGGTTATGCGGCGGTTATTCTTCGCCTCAAGAATGAAACGGCCGTTGATGCCGGGGCCAAATCCCTGTAAGAGGTGCTGCGTCAACTGAGCCCGGAAATTGGATTGAAGGAGGGGGCTGAAGTTAGAGCGCTGGCTGTTCGTGATCTGCCGCGTGTTATCAAAGGTGACACTCAGCAACGAGCCGGTGACAAAGCCCTGCTGATAACCGAAGTTGTAATTGCTCGTGTCGTTGTTCAGGAAGTTTGTTCCCGTGATGAAGGTGGTCGACTGCTGGGTCTGCGCGGCTTCGTACTGGAGGTTGCCCGTGAGTATCGGATCGAAGTTGTACGGCAGCGGCCCACTTCCGTTGGTTGTCAGCACGAGCCCCTGAGCACCGGTGCCCTGGCCACCCGCGCCGACGGAGGTTCCACCCGGGCCCCCACCGCCGGTGATGGTCGTTGTCGTTCCGCCAAGCGTACCCGTCACCAGGCCGGTCGAGACACCGCGAAAGATCTGTCCTGATTTCGTACGCAGGATATCCGTGTCGGCGATGTCCAGATTGATCCGCGCGATCGCGATGTCATAGTTGTTTTCGAGTGCGAGTGCAACGGCGTCGGCCAGACTCAGATAGATCTTCCCATCGCGAAGCAAGCCGTTCAATCGCTCAGTGTTCGTCAGTCTTGGCAGCGGGACGTTGGTGGCTGTGTAGGGAGCGAGCGGATTGGAGTACTGGAAGGGTTTCTTCGGTATGGTGTAGTCCTTGCCGGTGTCACGGAGATAGAGCGGCTCGGTCAGCTTTGGCTGAGGCGCCTGCGGCAGACCCGATTGCCCAGTCGTATCGGACAGGACGCCCGCGGGAGCCGGGGTCCCGGTCTGTTGCGTTGCGCTCGAGGAGGCTGGGGGGGGTACGGGGGCCGGCGTCTGCTGGGCGAGGCCCTGCTGCGTGTTCATGCTCAACAACATCAACGCCACACCTGCCACGGCCTGTAAATCTCTTGATCTCACGATGCGTTCTCCAGCTCCTCTATGGTTCTTGGGGGGGGGTTCGAGCGAACGGCTCCATCGGAGCCTGCTTGCCCAACCACTCCCCGACCCGGCACAGTTCTTACCTCGCCGGTGAAAAACGAACTTCACTCGAATATTCCTTGAGCTCTTGTTGACGCGTATGCCCCTCCCGAAGATTCGAACTCTTTTCGATCTGGTCCCCCACTGTCAGGAGTGGCACAGGGACAGATACGCATCGCTGGCCGGCTTCGTTCCGCAATTTGCGCAATTAGCCGGGTAAGGCGCGGAGGCCGGTATGCCTTTGCCGAGCGCGTCCTCAGGTGGACAAAGTATACCGAACGCAGGTTCTGAAGACGTTCGTGTTACCGTCCAAAGCATCATCATGGCCCTGTGGAAGCTGACCCTCTCCTACGACGGAACCGCCTTCCATGGATGGCAGATACAACCCGATCTGCCGACCGTGCAGGGGACGCTGAAGGCGGCGATTCGGCGGATGACGGGGGAAGATGTGCTACCGCAAGGATCGGGGCGCACCGACGCGGGCGTCCATGCGCTCGGTCAAGTGGCAAGCTTCTCCCTATCCGGCACCATTCCAGCCGTCAATCTCCTCCGTGCATTCAATCGTCTGCTTCCCGGCAGCGTCCGTGTGCTCTCCGCCGAAGCTGTCGAGCCTCCATTCCATGCTCGCCACAGCGCCGTCCGCAAGACGTACGAGTACCGGATCTTCCCTTCGGCGATCAGCGCGCCAGCTGCTGACCGAGAAGACCTGCCGCGCATCTGCTCGCCGATAATGGCCCGTTATGTTTGGGACTGCCCTCTTTCGCTCGATATAACCGCCTTGAACCAGGCCGCGTCCCACATCCTTGGCAGGCATGACTTCACTTCCTTCGCGGCAACCGGGCGCGAGCCATCGGAGGTAGCGCCTGTCGAAACCTTGCTGCCGCACCTTGCAACACCGGCGACACCCTATCGTATTATTGACAGCTCCACCTGGAGCTGGACGCAGGATCTGCTCGTGTACCGGGTGACCGGCTCCGGATTTCTGCATCACATGGTGCGAAACTTGGTGGGAACCTTTGCCCAAGCCGGAGCAGGACGATCTTCCCCCGATGCGATTCCGGCGATGCTTGCCGCGCGTTCGCGTTCCGCAGCGGGACCGACTGCCCCGGCGCGCGGCCTCTTTCTTGTCAGTGTGGAGTACGCGTGACCCGTCTTTTCGGCCCCGCCCACCCTTCATTGGCCATCCCCTCGACAACGGTAGCCCGGTGACGATTCACTCGACAGCGACGGCCCATCGACGCATCCTGTCGCTTGCATCCGTCACGCCTGTCCATCGCGCGTTTCACTGGATGCACCTCCATCAGCCACAGCTTCGCCAATGGCTGCTGGAAGCGGTCAGGATTCCCGCGCCACCCTTTGCCGAGAGCGCCCGGGCAGAGTGGTTTGTACAGCGCTTTCATGCACTCGGTCTCCTGGATGTGCATGTCGACGAGGAAGGCAATGTGCTCGCCGAGCGGTCTGGAAGCTCCTACGATTCCTCCCACGGCGTCCTTCTTCTCTCCGCGCATCTCGATACTGTCTTTCCATCCGGGACGGACTGCGAGCCCAGGGAGGATGGAGCCCGGATACTCGCGCCCGGAGCATGTGACAACGCGGCGGGTCTGACGGCACTTCTGGCGGTCGCCGCAGCTCTGGAGTTCGCCGGCATCACGACACCCGCCCCGATTCTCTTTGCGGCCAATGTAGGCGAAGAAGGTGAGGGCGATCTTCGCGGGATGCGGCACATCTTCATGGGTGGAGCGTATCGAAACCGCATCGCTGCGGCAATCGCACTCGAAGGCGCCGGATCCTCAACCGTGGTCACGAGAGCTCTCGGCAGCCTGCGCCTGCGAATCACGGTGACGGGCCCTGGTGGACACTCGTGGACGGATGCTGGAGCGCCGAATTCGATCCTGCTTCTGAGCCGCCTGTTGGTGGAGGCGGCATCGCTCCCCTTTCCGTCGCAGCCCCGAACGACCTTCAATGCGGGTCAGATCTCGGGCGGCACCTCCATCAACTCCATCCCGGAGTCGGCGACTGCGCTCCTCGATCTTCGGTCGACGCACCCGGAGCAGATGCGGACGTCGGCTGGAGATCTGTGCGCGTCCATGCGTCAGAGCATCGCCACGGCAAATGCGGAGAACAGCTCCCGACCTCCCGCTCAGCTTGCCATCGAGACGGTGGGTGAGCGTCCGGCGGCGGTCCTGCCGGACGATTCCCCCCTGCTTGAAACCGTACGCGCGGTCGATCGGCACCTCGGACTCCGGACTGAGACAGGCATTGGTTCAACCGACGCCAACCTCCCTCTGTCCCTGCGGATTCCGGCTATCGCACTCGGCGGTGGAGGCACCGGAGGCGGCCTCCATACGCTCGCGGAGTGGTACGATCCATCGGGCCGGGAAACCGCATTGCGTCGGATCCTGCTTGCTGTGCTAGATACGACGCAGCTCATCGCGGAGGCGACGCTGCCTCTCACCAGAGACGACCAGCATCACGGATAACACCCGGCTCCACACTCACGGGCTCGGCACATCGCCATCCTGGTCAAGCAAGCCTTGATAGACTCCGACCGTGCCCTCTTACCTGCTCCTCGCCCCTCATTGCATCCTTCTGCTCGCCTCTGCCGCACTCGCTGCGCAGGCACCAGCTCAAGCTGCGATCTCTGCCAATCAATCACCTGACACCATCTTCGTGCATGGGGCAATTCTCACCGGATCTCACCTGCGGCCGGATGACAAGGGCGTGACCCCGGATCGCGTCTCTGCCCTCGCCATCTCGCACGGCGTGATCACAGCGGTTGGAACCGACGTCGAGATCTTTAAACTCAAGCATCCGAACACCCGCGTCATCGACCTCCACGGCGCGTTTGCCATGCCGGGCTTCAACGATGCGCATACCCACATGGCCAACGCCGGCCGGCAGAGGCTCTCGGCAGATCTTACCGGCTCCCGCTCCCTGGCCGAGATGCAGCGCCGCATCCGTGACTATGCCGCCAAGGCTCCGCCCGGCGCCTGGCTGCTGGGTGGCGGATGGGATCAGACGCTCTGGACGTCCGGGCAACTGCCAGCACGAACAGATCTTGATCAGGTCACCGGCAGCCATCCCGCCATCTTCCGCCGTGTGGACGAGCATATGGCCGTCGCGAACTCCGCCGCGCTCGCAGCCGCGAAGATCAACGCTGGCACACCCGATCCGGCTGGCTCCAAGATCGACCGCGACGCCGACGGCAACCCGACCGGCATACTTCGTGAGGCTGCGGCCAGCGCCATCGTCTATGCAAAAGTTCCTCCGGCGACACTGGAGCAGCGTCGCAGTGCCTACGCGGTTGCGATCAAAGACGCTCTCGCTCACGGCGTAACGACGGTTCAGGACAACTCCGATTGGGAAGACTTCCTCGCGCTCGAAGAGATGGAGCGTGCTCACCAGCTACCGATCCGGGTGGCCGAGTGGATGGAGTTCAACCAGCCTCTCGCGGTATTGCAACAACGTCGTGCCAGCCACCCTTCCGACGATCCGCTGCTGCACCTCAC
>JAABUZ0100008231.1_pt1 | contig 12317 bp, 8 predicted proteins | sample 5562091 | NCBI WGS metagenome assembly JAABUZ01 (sample SAMN12813069, study PRJNA571459) | rock metagenome | isolation source: Antarctica rocks | place: Antarctica: Victoria Land, Linnaeus Terrace sud | collected 2015-12-21 | reverse complement strand
TACCGCGTCCTTGTTGTGACGGCGGATACGCCCATGCTGGGCAACCGGGAGCACAACATTCGTACGGGGTTCAGCATGCCCATCCGGGTGACCCCGCGGGTCTTGTGGCAGAGCGTCACGCACCCGCGCTGGGCGCTTGGGGTCGTGGCGCGGACATTCCTGCGGCATGGCGCGCCGCACTTCGAGAACACCGAGGCGGAGCGCGGTCCGCCGATGATGTCGGGCAACGCCGTCCGCAACACCATCGCACGGGACAAGTTGTCGTGGCGGAACGTCGAGGCCATCCGCCGGCAATGGGCGGGCCCGCTGGTCATCAAGGGCCTGCTATCGCCCGCGGATGCGCGTCTGGCGCGGGAGATGGGCGCCGATGGCGTGATCCTGTCCAACCATGGCGGGAGACAGCTCGATCACACGGTGGCGCCGCTGGACGTGTTGCCGGAGGTCGCGGCGGAGAAGGGCGGCATGGTCGTCATCGTGGATAGCGGCATCCGGCGCGGCACGGACGTGCTGAAGGCCATGGCGCTGGGGGCGGATTTTACCTTCGTCGGCCGCCCGATGCTGTTCGCGGCGGCCTTGGGCGGGGTCGCCGGGGTGGAGCACGCGATCCGGCTGCTGCGCGAGGAGATCGACCGCGACATGGCGATGCTGGGCATCCGGACCATAGGGGAGCTGACGCCGGAGTTGCTGCGACCGGCCGGGCCGGGAGGGCGTTGATGGAGCCGTTTCACCTGATGTGTGCGCTGGCCGTGCGGGCGCCGTTCGATCGTGCGGTGCTGCCTGGCTTCACCGCGAGCGGTGGGCACGTCGAGGTGTTCTGGGGCCCGACGACGGTCATCCAGGACAAGCTGGCGCGTGGCGAGACCACCGACGCCGTGCTGCTGACGACGGAGGCCGTCGATGCCCTGGTCGCGACTGGCGTGCTGGACCCGGCGACACGGGTGGAGGTCGCGACCTCCCGGTTGGGCGTTGCCGTGCCGCGCGGGCATGACCGGCCCGACCTGTCGACGGAAGCGTCGTTCCGGCAGGCGCTGCTGGATGCGCGATCCGTGGCGTTCTCACGCGGCGGCGCCAGTGGCATATACTTCGCCGGGCTGATCGAGCGGATTGGGATCGCCGAGGCCGTGCGGGCGAAGGCGACGATCATCCCGGCCGGCTTCACGGCGGAGAAGCTGGTGAGCGGCGAGGCCGACCTGGCTGTGCAGCAGATCAGCGAACTGATGGTGGTGGACGGCATCGACATCGTGGGCCCATTCCCGAAGGCGGTGCAAACGACCATGCGGTTCTCGGCCGCAGCGGTGGCTGGTTCTCCGGCACGGGGCGCCGTGGTGGCGTTCCTGGCGACACTGCGCGGCGATGCCGTGAAGGCCGCATTTCTAAACTGCGGGCTCGATCCCGCGACGTAGTTAAATCAAACGGAGGCGGAGATGTCCGACAGTGTGACCGAGACGAGCCGCTGGACCCGGCGGCCGCAGGGCTCCACTTGGGGCGATTGGGGGCCGGACGACGAACTCGGCCGGCTGAACCTGCTGACGCGCGAGAAGGTGCTGCAGGGCGTCGCCGAGGTCCGCGAGGGGCGCACATTCTGCCTGTCGCTGCCACTCGACTACCCCGGGGGGACCGCGATCAACCCGCGGCGCCATCCGCCGGAGTTGCGGCCGACGGTTCGGGACGGACGGGCCAACATGGCGCTGCCGCTGCGCTGCTACGATCCGACGGCTCTGGACATCATGTGCGACGACCAGGTGCTACTCACGCTGCAGTATTCCACGCAGTGGGACACGCTGGCGCATGTCGGGCAGATGTTCGACGTTGACGGCGACGGCAAACCTGAAGACGTGTTCTACAACGGCTTCCGCGCCGGTTCTGATGTGGCTGGACCGGTGCTCTACTGCGACGGGCAGGAACTGCCGAACACGGCGAGGCAGGGTGCACAGCGCCTTGGCGTGGAGAATATGGCAAAGTCCTGCATCCAGGGCCGCGGCGTGATGATCGACCTCGAGGCGCATTTCGGCCGGTCAGGGGAGATTGTCGGGTACGAGCAGCTCATGAACGTGCTGGATAAGGACAAGGTTGTCATCGAGCCCGGCGACTTGGTGTGCTTGCGGACTGGCTTCGCGGAAATGCTGCTGGGCATGAACAAGCAGCCGGACGCAGAGCTGTTGCGCCGGACGAACTGCACGCTGGACGGACGGGACGAGCGCTTGCTGCAGTGGATCACGGATACGCAGTTCGTGGCGCTGATCGCCGACAACTTTGCGGTCGAGGCGGCGCCGGCCAAGCCCTGCACGGCCGATTTCTGCTCGACCTTGCCGCTGCACGCGCACTGCCTTTTCCGGCTGGGCGTGTATCTGGGCGAGATGTGGCACTTGACGGAGCTCGCGGATTGGCTGCGGGCAGCGGGCCGCAACCGGTTCCTGCTGACGGCGCCGCCGCTGCGGCTGCCTGGTGCGGTGGGCTCTCCGGCGACGCCGGTCGCGACGGTCTAGGCTTAACCCATCTTATGCACGGCATGGCAGGGATTCGCTGGCGGATGTAGCGTAAGCGTCTGATTTCCCGCAGATGTTTGGGTGTCGAAGCCAACCTCTGTCGAATCGGACGCCGCTACACCCGCCATGACCGAAGATACCCTTCTGCCGTTCGCTTTCCCACCCGTCCAGCGCAAGAAAGTCGTGGCCGCCTTCGATGGCGGGCGTCTGACCTCCGATGGCGGCGTCATGCTTCTCGCCGCCGCCGAACGGCGCCTGGGCATCGTCGACAAGCTGGCCGCGCTGATCACCGATCCGCGCGACCCGGCCCTGGTCACGCACAGCCTCGCCGACATCCTGCGTGCCCGCATCCTGGCCATCGCCTGCGGCTATGAGGACGGCAACGACCTCGATCACCTGCGCGGCGATGCCGGCTTCAAACTCGCTTGCGGACGTCTGCCGGACAGCGGCAAGGATTTGTGCTCGCAGCCGACCATTTCGCGCTGGGAGAACGCACCAACCCGGCACGAGGTGGCGGCTATGAGCTACGCCATGATCGACATCTATTGCGAAAGCTACCCCCGGCCGCCGCGCGAGGTCACGCTGGATATCGACGACACCTGCGATGTCGTGCACGGCGCCCAGCAACTCTCGCTGTTCAACACGCATCATGGCGAGCGGTACTTTATGCCCATCCATGTCTATGACACCGCAACCGCGCGCCCCGTCGCGGTGCTGCTGCGGTCCGGCAAAACCCCGTCCGGCCGCGAGATGCGTGGCCACATCCGCCGCATCACGCGCCGCATCCGCGCGCACTGGCCGCACACGAGGCTGACGTTCCGCGGCGACAGCCATTATGAGCGCCATGAGGCCATGGCGTGGTGCGAATCCAACGGCGTCGACTACATCTTCGGCCTTGGCGGCAACGATGTGCTGGATCGGCAGGTCGAGGAGATCGCCGACGACGTGCGCGTGCGCCACGCCGAGGGCGACGCACAGCTGGTGCGGCACTACGCCGAGACACGCTACGGCGCCAAATCCTGGAAATGCCAGCGACGCGTGGGCGCGCGCATCGAGGCGAGCTGCAACGGATTGGACATCCGCTACGTCGTGACCAACATCCGGCGCGGCAGTGCGGAGTGGCTCTACGACACGTCATACTGCGAGCGGGGCCAGGCGGAAAAACTGATCAAGCTCCACAAGAGCCAGCTTGCCTCCGATCGCACCAGTTGCCGTTCACCGCTCGCCAACCAAATGCGCCTGCTGCTGCACACCGCCGCCTATTGGCTGCTGCTCGCGGTGCGCGACGCCATCCCCAAGCCGCAATCGCTCGCCCGCGCCGAGTTCACCACGCTGCGGCTGCGGCTGATCAAGATCGCGGCCCGCGTCATCGAGACCGCGACGCGAGTGCGCATCGCCTTCGCAGCCTCGCATCCGGAGGCCGAGCTGTTCGCGGGCATCGCGCGCTGGTTCCAGCCCGCAGCACCCTGAAACGCGGGGCGATGTGCCCCCGAACCCGACCAGTTCCTCCAACCCCAGCTCCCAACAGATATATTCTGACAACGCGACGAAAGGCCGCGTCGGGGAAGCGCGCCCGGCGCCCGTCAAGCCTCGGCCGCGCCTGAGCTACGAATAAGATGGGCTAGGCGAGAATTTCGAGCGGTAGGACCTTCGGAGAGCCTGCACCGTCATGTTAGGTGCTGGAGCAGGGCTCGTTCAGTGCGCTGATTTCCGCGGGCGTGTCCACCTTCTGCTGGAGATTCGAGACGGATGCCACGAAGGCGCCGAGAGCTTGATCGAGGAACTCGCCGACGTAGTCTTGCAACTCAGCAAGGTCTGCCCCGGTTGTTAGCGAATGCCCTAGCAAATAGAAGTTCACCTGCTCTTCAAGTCGGGGCGAAAGCAGGGGCAACGCATGAGATTTTTTGGCGTAGATCCGGTGGTGCGCGTTGGCGGTGCTCTTGTACTTTGTTTCTGGGTGAGTGAAGACAATCCCTTCTGTAGGAAGGAGTTGTCCGTTGGCATTGGAGACCTTGCTCGACCTGTTGAGTGGTGTTGAGGACCCTCGCTGTGGCGGCAAAGTGGAGCATCGTCTGACCGACATCTTGGTCATCGCGGTTTGTGCGGTGATCGCGTGCGCGGAAAGTTGGGACGACATCGCGCTGTATGGCCGCAACAAGCTCCCTTGGCTGAAGACGTTTCTTGATCTGCCGAACGGCATTCCTTCGCACGACACATTCCGGCGTGTGTTTATGCTGATCGATCCTGAAACGTTCGAGGCGGCGTTCCTGTCCTGGGTCGGCACGCTCGTCACCGAATTCGACCGCGAGGTGGTGGCAATCGATGGCAAAGCTGTCAGACGTTCGTTCGACCGTGGACGCGAGCAAACTCCGCTGCATCTGGTGAGTGCGTGGGCGAGCGAGCAGGGCCTTGTCCTCGGTCAACGCTGCGTGGACAGCAAATCCAACGAGATCACCGCCATTCCAGCGCTGCTCGACCAGTTGACGGTGAAGAACAGCATCGTGACGATTGATGCGATGGGTTGCCAAACGGCGATCGCACAGAAGATTATTGATCGAGAGGCTGATTACCTGCTCGCTCTGAAGGCCAATCACCGCCAGGCGCGCGCTGGCGCGTGCCGGTGTTGCCGCCATCCAAAACGGTCATGAGATGATCGATCTGGTTGGCGTGGACAATGATGAGATCTGGCGGGGTTTGAGCTTGCCCGAGCAGAGATCCACACGGCTGCGTCCGGCAGCATTGGCACGCTGACAACTCCTGGCGTGAAGCTGCTGCCGCTCGCACCACCCAATTTGCGTGACGAGGCGCTGTCTTCCTGGATCGCAAGGATCCCCGCGCGTTACGATATCTCGCCGTATGAGTTTGCCAGGCATTTGCTGCCGGCCGAGGACGGCTACGCGGAGATGGTCCGCTGGATTGACACTCGTCCCGCCGGCCCGCTGGAAGCAAGGCTTGCCGAGGCAACTGGTTGTTCACACGCCGAGCTCTCGGGCCGACGTCTGGCCGGACTGACATCGGACCCGAGCACGTCATGGCCGCGGCGGACGCCCGCCTGGTGCGCGCGGTGCGTGGCGCAGGACGTCGCGAAAACGGGTGAGGTTCATTGGCGACGGGAGTGGGGCTTCGGTGGCTATCTCATCTGCCCGAAGCACGACCGGCTGCTGAGCGCGGCGTGCCCCAGATGCCTGCAACAATCGGCATTCCATCCCGTGAACGGCAGGTTGCGGCTTTGGTGCTCCGCTTGCAGTGCCTGCGTGGACATCATGCCGGAACTGAGCACGAGCAGGACGTGGCCGCCGCGCGCACAGCCGGTCGCGAGAGCTTGCAGGACGGTGCGGCTAGGGCCGGGCGCCCGGTCTTCGCTGCTCGGCGTTCAAGCCCACCTTCTGGCCGCCTTGGCAGGCGGGGGACCGAATGGGGCGTGGGCCCACGGGCTTATGCAGCACGGCATTCTCGGCGTGTTACGCAAGTTCGCGTTCGTCATGGTGGGACCACTCGGTGAAGAGCGCTGGCGGGCAGCGCCGGGGCGAGCCCGCCAGCGCGTCGAAGGGTTGCCGGCCGACGATTGGACGCCAGGGGCGCTGCCGCCCGAAATTGCCGCAACAGTGATCCTGGTCTGCGTCAAGTTCCTTGGCGCCGAGAGCGACATCGGCCTCTCCGGCATGACCTGGGATCGGCGCGTCCTGGCGGATGGGGAAGGTGCTCCGATCAATGCGGCAACGCTGCTGTGGCATCTCACCCACGCCGAGGGCGAAACGCTTCATCAGATGTTCGGGCACCCCAGTGTTCAGCCATTCTCGGCATTGCTGTCCGCGTTGAGCGCTGACGCCAAGCGCGTGGCTGCGGCGCACGAGGAGCGGCGCCGGCGCTGGATGGAAGTCGAGCGCCGCGCCGGGTCAAGGGATCGGGCCGGAACCGCCACTTGGAAACGGCGTGAGTTGGCGTCACCCCGCTATGCGCCGAGCCGGTTCATGCCGTTCAATTGCCCATTCCGCCCAGCGCCATTGCCAAGCTGCACGCGCGACGCAGCCGCCGCTGCGGTGGCACTGGCGCTCACCACGGAGCCCACGAACGAGACGGCCGATTTGTCGAGATACGCGGGATCATTGTTTGGCAACCGATACATCCACTTTTGGCTGTTGCGGCACCTGCATCGACCACCTGACGATTTGATCAACGTCCTGACGCAGGCGGTCGACGTATCGCGTGCACGCGATCGCGGCATCATCCTTCCGGAGATGCCCCGAGATCAGATGCGCGGATCGGTGATCGCCCCAGACAACCAGCATTTGTCGATGGCTGACTGAACCCGACTGAAGTTGGCGACGATTGATCTCGACGGTGCTGCGGCTTGGAGACTGCGCGCGTCAGAGCACGATCGGATCAGGTTGACTGCAACCTGATCCGATGAACGTGCTCGCCCAAACGAAAGAGCTAGCCTGCGCTATTCGCGGGTGATCCAGTCCGACGAAACCGGCGTGCGCATCAACGGGCAGGGCTGCTGGAACTGGGTTTTCCAGAACGCCGACGTGGTGATCCATGTCGTTCGCCGAAGCCGTGGGGCCGAGGTCGTGGCCGAAGTGCTGGACGGCCACCGCCCGGTTCTGTGGGTCTCCGATCTGTATGGCGCCCAGCAGGGACATGCTGAGGAATGGCAGGTCTGCCTCGCCCATCAGTTGCGCGACTGCCGATATGCCATCGACGCGGGTGACACCGTGTTCGCTCCGCCCATGAAGGCGCTGCTGCTACGTGCGGTCGTGATTGCGCGGCGGCATCGCACTCTGGCGCAGAATACGCGACGGAGCTATCGCCGCCGTCTGGAGAGCGATCTCGATGCGGTGATGGCGCTGGCGCCGACGACAAAAGACGGCAAGCGGCTGCGCAAGCGATACGGCCGGGTGCGAAGTCACCTGTTCACCTTCCTCGACCATCCCGAGATTACGGCAGACAATAACAGCAGCGCGCGCGAGCTTGGTCCAACCGCTACTTACCGTACGGTCACCGGAGGCTTTCGCTCAAAATGGGGCGCTGACTTCTACGCCGGCATCCGGTCCGTCATCGGAACCGCCAAACGCCGCGGTATTGACGCCTATCAGGCGATCACGGCGACGCTGCGGGGGCAGTCCGTGCTATCGGCTGGTTGAGCAGTTACCGCAAATTTTCGATTCGACAAGCCTCATTTTGTTGCCGGCACCAACTCCACAGCCTCAACACGGCTCCGGTCCACCCGGCCCAGGCTTACGCATGAGCCCAGCGATGAATTTCATACAACGCGACATCGGACGAGGTGGACGGACCAAGTTGGCCGGGTGTTACGTGTTGATTCGACCTCGGTTGAGGAGCATGCAGGGACTATTGGACCACCGTGACGATTTCCGGAGCGCTGTCGCCGGCGCGGGACCGCCCGGAAGCGGTCAAGATGCCGGACGGCTCTTCCCGATGCGTGATGAATTCGCCGGTTGCGCCAGTAAAGGAGACTCTCGTCATGCAACGCCGAACACTGCTCGTTGCCGCCACCGCCACCGCCACCGCCCTGGCCCGGCCCTCGTTGTCGCAGACCGCGACCCGCGTCTTACGTTTCGTGCCGCAGGCCAACCTTTCGAGCCCGGATCCTATCTGGACCACCGCGGATGTCACCCGCAACCATGCCTATATGATCTACGACACGCTCTTTGGTGTGGACACCTCACTAACGCCGAGCCCGCAAATGTGCGCCGGGCATGAACTGTCCGACGACAAGCTGACCTGGCGCTTTACGCTGCGCGACGGGCTTTCCTTCCATGACAGCGCGCCGGTACGGTCGGTGGACTGCATCGCCTCGATCGCACGCTGGAGCAAGCGCGACGGTTTCGGGCAAGTCCTCGCCGCGCGGCTGGACGGGATGAAGGCCCTCGACGACAAGCGGTTCGAGCTGCGGACCAAAAAGCCGTTCCCGCTGATGCTGCTGGCGCTCGGTGCGAACTCCTGCTTCATCATGCCCGAACGTGTGGCGGCCACCGATGCGTTCAAGCAGATCACCGATTTCACTGGCAGCGGCCCGTTCAAGTTCGTGCGCGACGAGTGGATCTCCGGCTCGCGGTCTGTGTATGCGCGGAATCAGGCCTATGTACCGGCCGCCGGGAAGCCCGATTTCTCCGCGGGCGGCAAGGTGGTCAGTCTCGATCGGGTGGAATGGCTTATCATGCCCGACGCCGCCACCGCCGCCGCGGCCCTGCAGAACGGCGAGGTGGACTGGATCGAGCAGCCGTTGATCGACCTCGTCCCGCTGCTCCAGCGCAGCCGCGACATCACGGTGCGGAAGTTCGACCCGTTCGGGGTGGTGGGCGTGGTGGTGTTTAACCACCTCAATCCGCCCTTCGATAATCCGAAGCTGCGGCGTGCCCTGCTGCCGGCGCTGGACCAGACCGTGTACCTCTCGGCCGTAGTCGGCGACCAGCCGGACTTCAAGCGCGCCGGGGTGGGCGTGTTCACGCCGGACACGCCGCTGGCGAACGCCGCCTCCCTCGATGCCCTGACCGGGCCGCGCGACTTGGCGCTCGCAAAACGGCTCGTCGCGGAATCCGGCTACAAGGGCGAGAAGGTGGTGCTGCTTTGCCCGACCGACTACCCGAGCCTGCAGGCGGTCGCCACAATGACACGCGAGCTGTTCATGCACGTGGGCCTCAACGTGGAGTTCGTCACCACCGACTGGGGCACGCTGATCGCCCGCCGGGCGAGTCAGGAGCCGGTGGAAAAGGGCGGCTGGAGCACGTTCTGCACCTCGGCGCAGGGCGCCGGCCTCACCAATCCCTTGTCCAACAACATGATCCGCGGCCTGGGACGGACCGGCTGGTTCGGCTGGCCCGATAGCCCGGCCTTGCGCCGCTTGCGTGACGCCTGGGTGGACGCGCCGGACATGGCCGCCCAGAAAGCGGTCGCGGCCGACATCCAGCGCACCGTGTTCGAGGAGGTGCCCTACATTCCCACCGGGCAGTGGTTCACGCCCAGCGCATGGCGCAACACCGTTTCGGGTGTTGTCAGCGGCTCCTCCCCCGTGTTTTGGAACGTGATGAAGGCGTAGCTTCAGGCCGGATCGAGCGTCGTGGTGGCGACCAGATCGGCTTCGACGCCTTCTCGGTCAAGATGGATGACGTGGTATGCGCCGTTCTGCCAGGCCGCGAACTGGTCGCGGTAGAACGGGCTGCCCGGTACGCCGGAATTGCCGATGTTCTGCACGGCCAGGAATCGGTCCGGGGCGGCGAAATCGACCACGATGCGGTATTCCGCCCCGGAGGCGGCGTTGTGCGGCGGCAGTTCTCCCCCGGTGTTGCGCAAGGTGTGCGAGCCGCCATTGACCGGTGCAGGGCCGATATCGAAGGCTGCGGCGTTGGCGGGCGCGGACAAGGGGTGCCGCCAATGCACAATATGGACGGATCCCCACGTCCACCCACCGCGATCGGGGCCGAGCCGGCCGGCTAGCGCGTTCAAGCTTTGCTTTGCGACGGCTTCGACCTGGGCTGCCAGGCCATCGGAGAAGAAGCCGGGCACGGCGCCCTCCAGCACGCTGGTGCCGAGCCCTGTCTGCTGCACGGTGAGATCGAGCAGGCGGGCCGGCAGATGCAGGCCCTGCACGGCTCGGTTCCAAAGAGCCATGAAGGTTTCGAACAGCGTGGGCGCGACGCTATCGAGGGTGTAGCTGAAGTCCCACTCCGCCATCGTCGCCGCGAACGCCTTTGCGTCCGCATCGCCGCTGTCCCGGAGCGCCGCGAGAATATGCGGCACGGTCCGCTCCGCGCGAGTGTTCTTAACGTCGTTCTGCAGCGCGATCGTGTCGGCGACATCGAGTTGCGCCCGGGCGCCGAAAACCTGCTCGAGCCGCACACCGCGGTGGCCCTGCGAGTAAGCGCCGTAGATCGGGAACGGGAAGTCGGACGGCACGATTCGCTGGTTGGCGCTGGCGATGACCCCGCCTGCCGGGTCGTACCGGGTCGGCAGCCCCTCGAAGGGGATGGTGCCCGACCAGCGGTCCCTGGGATCGTTGGCGTCGCGCACGCCGGGCCAAATCCGCCCGCGGATCGGGATGCGCCCGGCCATCTGGTAGCCTATATGGCCCGCGCGATCGGCATAGATCCAGTTGAACACCGCCACCGACCAGTCCCGCAGCACTACGCGGAACGCGTCCCAGCTCTTGGCCCGGCTGAGGCCGAGCAGCGCGCGCAGATCGTCTAGATGCTCCATCCCGACCCAGCGCAGCGACATCGGCGCGTCCCCGCCCTCGGCGATTGCGGGAACGAGGGCGTTGGCAATGGGGCCGCGCACCGTCGAACGGATGATGACGCTCCTCGCCGCCTCGCCGCGGACCGGGATGCTGATTGCGCGCTCCTCGAAGCTGCGCCAGGTGTCGCCGTCGCGATATCGGGTGGGGTCTTTGGGGTCGAACTCCTCGCGAAAGAGATCGCGGGTCGATGCCATGTTGTTGGTGAGGCACCAGGCGGCCGTTCCGTTCGATCCCCACCAGAAGCCGGGAACCCCGGGATGGCCGCAACCGGCGGCGTTGTCCTCGGGGCCATGCAGAGCGAACTCGTACCAGCTTGCCGGAACCCAGAAGGGCTGGTGTGGATCGCCCGCCAGGACAGGAAAACCGCCGGCCGCGCGCTGGCCGGCGATCGCCCAGTTGTTCGAGCCGGTCGCGTCGTCGGTCCCGGCCATGGCGGCGCCCGGGCCCCGGTCGTTCGCGGCAGCAGGCAGCACCAGGTTCTCGGAGGCTTCCGGCGTAAGGTAGGGCGCGCGAAGCGGCTCGGGCAGCAGCCGGGCGGCCTCGGCTGCGATGATGCGGTCGATGCGGCCGTTGAGCGACCACCAGAACCCGCGCGCCGTCGCGATAACGTCGCGCACGGCGAAGGGGCGCGGCGCATAGTCGAGGATGCGGAACTCCACGGGCAAGTCAGCGCCCATCGCTTCGATCCCGCGATTGATGCCAGCCACGAAGGCCTCGACGATGGCGCGCGTCGCCGGGTCGATGGCAGCTGCCTCGCGATCGGCGATGAGGTCGATGCCAACGGTCAGGTGCGCGAGGTCGGCGGCGACATAGGAGTCCCCGAGCACCTCCGCCTGGCGGCCCAGGGCCCGGCGGCGCAGCCGGTCCATCTGCCACAGCCGGTCCTCCGCCATCGTGAGGCCGAGGCCGAAATAAAGGTCCGCCGTGTGCGAGGCGAACACGTGCGGCACGCCGGCCCCGTCGCGCAGGATCTCCACCGTCCCGGTCACGGCCGCATCAAGGCGACGGTCGCGCGGGGCGGCCTGCCGGGCCAGCCAGGCGTCACGCGCGGCGGCGAAGGCGGCCTCGGTCGTGCCGGCGTCGGCAATCGCGCGGTCGCCCCGCAGCACCGCGAGAATGGCCGCGTCGTCGAGTATGGTGCCGGCCTGGTCGCTCATTTACGTGTCCCTCCAATACTTCCAGACTGGCCTGCGCGCGCCGCGCCAGCCACTCGTCGCCTACCCGTTCCTGTATGCGGTCTACATCTCGTTCACTAGCCGGGTCGTGGGCAATTCCGGAGAGTGGATCGGGCTGGTCAATTTCCGATACCTCGTTGGCTCGCCGTCATTCGTCAGCGCGGCGTGGAACACGGCGGTGCTAGTGGTGACGAGCGATGTGCTGAAGCTGGGGATCGGACTCGGCCTGGCGCTGCTCCTCAACCAGCGGCTGCCTGGCCGCGGACTGTTCCGCGCCGTGCTGATGCTGCCTTGGGCGATCCCGGCCTTCGTCGCCTACCTGACCTGGCGGGTGCTGTATCAGCCGATCGGGGGCGGCTTGAACCTGCTGCTCACCGTGACCGGGCTGCATCCAGAGAT
>JAABUZ0100008230.1_pt1 | contig 12317 bp, 14 predicted proteins | sample 5562091 | NCBI WGS metagenome assembly JAABUZ01 (sample SAMN12813069, study PRJNA571459) | rock metagenome | isolation source: Antarctica rocks | place: Antarctica: Victoria Land, Linnaeus Terrace sud | collected 2015-12-21 | reverse complement strand
CGACGACCCGGGTGAGCTCGCGATCCCGCCGGCGATGACCACGACGGTGATCGACGCTGCCAGAGCGACGCAGCGCCGCCAGCGCCGCACCGCCGTCGCAGGCGCTGCCGCAGCAGTGCTCGTGGTCGCGTCGGCTCCAGTGGCCCTCAGCCTCAACGCGGGTTCCACCGCCCGCCGGACCCCAGCCGCAGCTGCTGGCTCAGCGTCGGTCCTGGACAATCTGTGGGGGGTCGACGTCACCTGGCTGCCGGCCGGCTTGCACCCCGCGGACACCGCCGCTGAACGCTTTGACACTCCGACCACCGCCGAGAGCAGCGGCAACCAGACCTTCGTACGCCACTACCAGAGTTCCGCGGCAGCGGCGGCGGCGAGCTGGGCCCCGCTGAACGTGGGCGTGGAACGCCAAAGGCCGGGCCGGCCCGTGCTGGCTGCCCCAGTACTGCGCGGCTCGCAGCCGACGATCGTGCGGGGCCACCCCGCGCGGACGCTGCTGCAACGGTTGCCCGCCCCAGTGGGCGGCACCGCGACCATCCTGATCTGGCAGGAGTCCCCGGACCTGGTGCTCAGCGTGTCCGGCAGCCAGCCGCCGGCGATCCTGCGCCGCGTCGCCGCCGGACTGGTCGTGCATCCCCGTCCGCCGGGCCCAGTAGACGAGCCCGCCGCCCGCGCCGCGGTCCGCAGCGCTGCCGACCGGGCCTTCACCGGAGGCCAGCCCGACACCACCGTGTTCAGCGCGCTGGTCGACGGTGACAAGCTCGCCGGCGCCCTGTCCAGGCTGCGGGCCCGCTTCCCGCAGCAAGTCGCCCACGCACGGGTGGATCAGCCCGCTGACGTCGTGTTCCTCAGCCCGTTCATGGCCTGGGTGAGAGTCGGCGTGAGAGTCCCGCCGGTAGCTGGGTCTGGGGTCGCGTCAGCGGAAGGACCCGCACGACTGGTCGGCGGCGGGTGGAAGCTTGACACCCAGACCTACTGCAGCATCAGCCTGGGCAGGGTCGCCTGCCCCTGAGGGCCGCATCCAGTAGAGCGATTGGTGTTGGCTGCGGCCTGCTGGTTCAGGCGCCAAGGTTCTGTTCCGCTGCGGTGATGATGGGCGAGTGCGGCTGCCGGTGTTCGTCCAGGGCTGGCAGGTCGAGTGTTGCGGAGCAGAGTTCTCGGTCGGTTACGAGGTCAGTTGGGGGCTCGCTTTCACCGAAGCGGACGGTGGGGCCGTGATCGACGCTGAGCAGCTGGTTGAGCTGACTGTCGATGCAGATCGGCCGGCGCCGGCGCCGTCGAAGCCGTGGGGCGGCCCTGTCGTCCTGACCGTGAACGTGTTGACCTTGTACTGGTCGACGCCGAACGAGCACGCTGGGCGGCTGGTCGTTCGCGGGATGGTGCTGGAGGACCATCACGCTTTGGTGCCTGAGGACGGTGTGCGGACGGCTGGGGTGGTGCGGCGGATCCAGCTGGCGACGCAGACCTCTGCCCTGGCGGCGGGGGCGCAGTCCCGCCGGGAGCGGACCCACCGGGACGTAGGTGCTTGTCCCATATCTTTCCGGTCGACCAAGGACGGTGCCGTGCTCACGACCGAGGTCGGCGTCCTGGTCGACCTGGACATCGCCGAGGCTGACGCGACCAAATCGGTTCGTGGCTGAATGCGGGTCACAGCCTGCACAAGGATGACCGGTCCAACGGTCGCCGCCTAGCCAGGCGAAAGCCCATGAGACGGTCGTATCCACGACGGTCGCCGGGACTGGAGCATCCGCGCGGTTGGACGACGAGCCACAGGACTACCTCGATCCGGCCCGATCGTGCACGAGCGGGAGGTCCAGCCCGACGTGGAGACGTCGGCACGTTCTCTGGCCGCTTCCGCGTAGGCGTTGAGGACGATCTTGTCCGGTAGGGGGATCATTAGCGGTGCATCACGCCAGGTGCTCATCCGGCGCGGTCGTGGTCCCAGGCAGCGTCGGAGGAGCTACCTTGTAGGTCTCCAGGCGGACGGCCTCCAGGATGCGGTGGCGCAGCGTCTCCATCATCACTATGACTGAGTCATGCAAGCCATCGAAGGCTTCCGGGGCCGGGAAACGTTCTCGACCATGTGCTATCTCATTGCGCGCGTCACAGAGTGAGCGGTCAATTAGGTTGCTCCTTGTTGAAAACTCAGCTGGATCTAGGCCCACCGACTGGAGGATTTCCGAGAGAACGCTGAAGCGCAGGTTCGAACGAGTGTTCACCAAGCCCTGCCGAGGCATGGGCGCGCGAGCAATGTGCGGGTTACGGATAGCGTCCAGCATGGCCTGCATTGCTGCAGCGTCGCCGCTAGCGGCGCGCCGTTGCAGCGCTGCGAAGACAGTTCGCAACAGCCCATCATTTTAACTGTCCGACTTTGAGGCGCGTCCCAAACTCCGTCATCCCTTTGGGGGCTCTTCGCGGTGAAGCGTGAATGCTGGTGTTCGGGGATGGCCGGTCACGCGGCGGCTGCCGCGTTGGCGATCAGGATACGGCGCTGGTAGTTGGCCTGGCTGCGGAACCCTCGGGCGGTCCGCTTGAGGAGTTGATGTTGGTGTTGTAGCCCTCGGTTCTGGCGTTGGTGACCCGCAGCCGCAGGAACGCCTCGACCGCTGGCCACCAGGTCTCGATCGTCGTCGCGAGCCGGGTCAGCTCGGGGATCTCGACGCGGGCGGCGTGGCTGTAGAACACGTCGAGCCGTTCGCGGATCTCATAGGGCCGGGCTCCGCCGTCGATCTTGGCGAGTAGATGGCGCAGCAGCTCCTTGCCGGCCCAGGCATGCAAAATCTCGCGGGTTGGATCAGGGTGGCGGAACGTGGCATGCAGCCGCCGCTTCTGCCGGGCTGAGAGGCTGTCGCCGGCGCGTAGCAGCAGACGGCGGTAGGCCCACACGTCGTTGGCGAGGCGGCCGCGGTGACCGAGCTGCTCACGAGTGGCGCGCTGGCGGACCTCGGTCAGCATCAGCGCCGCGAGGCGGTGCAGGTGCCAGTGGTCAACGACCATCGTGGCGCCCGGCAGCAGCTCGCGCAGGGCCCGGGCGAACGGTGCCGACGGGTCGATCGCGACGACCTCGATGCCGTCCCGGAACGCCTGGCTCTGCAGGCCCAGCCAGCCCCGCACCGAGGCACCGGAGCGGCCTGGGGCCAGCCCGAGCAGCCCGCCGGGGTGGGCCGGGTCGAGGTCGACGAAGCTGGTCATCCACGGGTCGGAGCGCTTCCAGCCGGCCTCGGACATCATCCAGCGCACCGACCGGGCCCGGGTCTCATCGACCCCGAGCAGGCGCACCCCTTCCGGTACCGGCCCACAGACCCTGGCGGCGGCGACGACCAGCGCGTGGTTGACGCTCCACCACGACACCCCGTACTCGCGGGCCACGTCCGAGACGGCCCGCCGCGAACCCGACACCGCCCGCTCGAGCTGGCTGCGCAACCGCTCGGTCAGCCGTTGGCGCGGCCCGAGCTGGGTCGAGCGTTCGACGAACGTGCGTCGCGGGCAGCGCACCTGGTCGCAGAACATGCGGCGCTTGTCCCAGCGGACCAGCCACGGCCGGCCGAACGGCAGGTCCCGCACCTGGACCGGGCGCCGTGAATGCACCCGGCCGGTGACCGTCCCGCAGTCCGGGCAGCCCTGGACCTGCGTGCACTCGAGCACCAGCACCCGGATGCCCAGCGGATTGACGGTGGCTTCGGCGACCCGGAAGCCTTCCAGGTCATACAACAGCGACGTAGCGTGCTCCATGCTCGCGGCCCTTCGAGGCTGGGTGATTCGACACCAACCACAGTGAGAAGGCCGCGGGCCTCTCAGCCCGCTACGACACACCCACCAAGATCAATCACCTTTCACCGCGAAGAGCCCCTTTGGGACACGAAAATAGGGGAATCGGTATCCCCAGCAGTAACGACTCGATCAGCCGAGACTTCTGTGTCTCATTCCATCGGAATATGCGCTGGAACTTTGGGTGAATGTCAATGTCCCCGTCCCGGTGGAGGGAAAGGACCTCTCCAATGGACATCGGGTATCCATCGGTCTTGATCTCCCGCGACCGATTCGCGATCTGCTGCTCTAGCGTCATGCAAGAACCACCTGCCGGTCCTGTTGTCGCTGTCTTGTCGGCATAGTGTCGCATCGAGCGGCCAGTCCCATCAGGATGCGTGGGAGTGCAGCTCGGCGGTGTGGCGAGCGCATGTTGGAGACGGCGCGTGACGGGATAATGCCCGCGGGCACGGTCGCAGCCAGGCACTGCGCCGGGGTCGGCGAGGCCGGACGACTCAACTCCGCGGTCTGGCGGAGCGGCCGCCGAGCGGCCGGCTCGGCGAGGTAGACCAGCAGCCCCTCAGCGATCCACCCGGTCCGGGCGGTGGGGTCAAAGCCGGCGCTGCGCAGCGCGGCCGACCAGTCGCCGAGCAGGTCGCCGCCCCCACCGGGCGCCGGTCCGTCATGCCCCAACCATCTCGACCATGTCAACCGGGCGTGCCACGGATGACAGCCGGTCCCGAGCCCCGGGCAGGGCCGTCGTCCCGCAGGCCGATTGCGAGACAGCCGCGTGTGCCGCTGAGGGTTCGGCTACCGACACAGCTGCTTGACCTGGAGCGCGGTCCAGGTTCTACCGTCCCATCATGGGCGCGGAAGCTGTCGACGAGGTCGTCTCGTTGCGGGAGGTGACGGCTCGGATTGGCCTGTCGGTTGACACGCTGCGGTACTACGAGCGGCAGGGCCTGCTGCCGTCGGTCGCCCGCTCGGTAGGCGGCCAGCGCAGGTACACCACCAAAGACCTGCACCGGCTTTCGTTTCTGATTCACCTGCGCGCAACGGGCATGTCGATCGCGAGGATGCGGCAGTTCGCGACGCTGCGTCAGGGAGGTGAGGCCGGCCGTCCTGCCCGACTGGAGTTGCTGCTCGAGCACCGCGCGACAGTCGGACAGCGCGTCGACGCGCTGCGCCAGAACCTGCACGCCGTCGACCTCAAGATCGACCGCCATCGTCGCGTCTTGCGCCAGCAAGGAGCACCCGTGCCCGACAACAACGCCGACGAGACCAGCCCGGCCCGGCGGGTTTGCACTGCTGCCCATCCACCACGTGCAGCTCGCCGTCCCGCGGGACGCAGAGCCGCAGTGCCGCTCCTTCTGGGGCGACCTGCTCGGCATGCGTGAGCTGGACAAGCCGCCCGGGCTCGCCGCCCGCGGCGGCTGCTGGTTCCGAGGCGGTGACCTGGAGGTCCATCTCGGCGTCGAGGAACCGTTCGCACCGGCCCGCAAGGCGCATCCGGGTTTGCTGGTGCAGGGCCTGCACCAGCTGGCGCAGCGGCTGGAGCAGGCTGGCTACCCGGTCAGCTGGGACGGGGAGTTCCCCGGCCACGACCGCTTCTACTCCATCGACCCCTTCGGCAACCGACTGGAGTTCCTGCAGCCGCAGGAAAGCACTCCGGACGAGCGTGCGGACGCCCCCGTCTCCGGTTGACGATCCTCGACTGGGCAGGGCGGATGAAGCTGAGGTGGCTTTGCCGATCTCTCACGTCGCAGAGTCGACCCGGGCGAGGATCGTCCATCGCGACGGCGACACCGGGCAACACGTTCGACCTGAGCAGCCTGTCCTGGAACGGGCGAGGCTACCGTCGGTTGGTGCAGGTGAGAGTGGCCCGCCAAAGTGCGCGGTTGGCCGAGGTCGTCGCTTTTACTGCGATGGCCTCGGCCTGCCGGAGATCGCGCGCTTTGAGGATCATGACGGCTACGACGGGGTGATGCTCGGTATTCCTGGTACCGGCGTCCACTTGGAGTTCACAGCCACCGAGCACGTGGCCCCGCCCACAGCGCACGTCGCAGATCTGCTCGTGCTCTACCTGGGCGACTGGGCGGGGGTCAACAGCGTGCTCACGCGGCTGGGCGTCGAGACGGTCCCCAGCGCCAACCCGTACTGGGACCGAGTCGGGGTCACCGTCGCTGACCCCGAGGGCTTCCGAGTCGTCCTGGTAGCCAACTCCTGGACAACCACCTGACAGCGCGACCTCGACGGGCGCTTCCTTAAGCACGAATGGGGACAGGCGGGATGCTGAAAGCCTCGGGCTTTGGCCCCTTCTTCCGCTACCCAGGCGTCGCCCGGATCATTGTCCCCAGCCTGGTGGCCCGCCTCCCCAACGGAATGGTCAGCCTCGCCATCGTCCTCGCCGTGGCGAGCGCAACACAGTCCTTTGCAGACGCCGGGCTCGCGGCAGCCGCCTACAGCGTGGGTTCGGGCGTCCTCGGTCCGTTCCGAGCCCGCACCGCCGGGCGAAAGGGCGCCGTCCGAGTCGTGGTTGTCGCCTCCGCTGCCCAGGGCTTCCTTCTCATCGCGCTCGCTCTGGCCGCGCTTGCGGTGGCACCCCTGCCGGTCCTGCTGCTGCTCGCCGCGGCAACCGGCGCCGTGCTGCCGCCTCTCAACCCGGTGATGCGCAAGCTGTGGACAGCCCTGCTCCGTGACGACAAGCCCGCCAAGGGCGCCGCCTCGTCCTTTGAGTCCATCGTGCTCGACGTCGTGTTCATCGCCGGCCCGGCCGCCGTCTCGCTGGTCACCCTCGTCGCGCCAGCGGCGGTCGCTCTGTTCGTCGCAGCGGTGGCCCGCGTCACCGGAGCGCTCGGAACCTTCGCGTCTCCTGTTGCGCGCCGTGAGCTCACAGCGAAGCCGTCAGAGGGAGGGCCAAAGGCGCATTTCCTCGGTCCGCTGCGGGCCGGTCGGGTGCTGGCGATGATGCCCGTCAGCTTGCTGGCGTTCGGCAGCATCCCTGCCGTCGAGGTCGCGATCACCGCATTCACGCGCCACCAGGACCACCCTGCCGGCGCCGGCCTGCTCATCGGCTTGCTCTCCGTCGAAGGCGTCGCAGGTGGTGTCATCTGGGGCTCGTGCCGGCGACCAGGGTCGAACGCCACGCAGCTCGTAGTCGTCCTTTGCCTCCTGGCCGTCGGCTGGGCCGCGCTTACCCTCGCTGGATCCGTCACGGTCCTTGCGCTACTCCTGGTCCCCACAGGACTTGTACTCAGCCCGGTCATCACGGCCCAGTACGACACTCTTGAGGAACTAGTGCACGAGGACGAGACGACGGAAGCGTTCGGCTGGCTCAACGCGATGAGCGCCGCGGGCAGTGCGGCCGGCGCGGCTTTGGGAGGCGCCCTGTCAAACGGTGGTGGACCCCGAGCTTTCGCCATGGCGGCCGGGATGGTCGCGGTAGCCGCAGCGATCGTTTGGGCCGTTGTCCGTCGTCCCGCCCGACCCCCTGCCGACCCGGTTGCCATTGAGCAGTGTGCTTCTTCGGCCTCGGCATGGTCTTCGGGTTGTGGACGGCACCCGGCGCCCAAGGCGCTTCCGGCATTGAAGTGGCCTACAACGTCCAAGCGGCCAAGGAGATGGCGACGCTAGAGCTCGCAGCCGCCGAGCGGGCCGGAGGAACGGCCGGCCGCACCCGCGGAGTGAAACGGCACGGGCGGTACCTTCGCCGACCCTAAGGGCTATGTCGGGGAGGAGGCCAATAACCCCGGCTGGATCGTCACCAACGACGCATCGGTCCGCATGCGGCGACAGGACCCGGCATGTGCCGCACGAGCCCCCTTCGTAAGCATGGAGCGCGTGAATATGAACGCATGACGAGCCCGGCGGCGACCTACCTGGTGCGACGGGCATCGGCCGCGGACCTGCCAGCGGTGCTGGAGGTGCTCGCGCAGAACCAAGCAGCGGCCCCGGCCCATCCTCCGCCCGCGCCCGGCGCCCCGTCCGAGCGTCAGCGCGCAACCTGGGAGCGGGTCACCGGTACCGCCGACCTGACCGTGTACCTGGCTGTGCACGTGGTCCAAAACGGCGATCGTGAGCAGGAGCGCGAGCAGCCAGTAGGCACCGCCGCGATGCTGGTCATGCCCCACCTGACCTATGACTGCCGGCCCTCAGCGATCATCGAAGCCGTGGTCGTCGCCCACGCCTACCGCCGCCGCGGCCTGGCACGGCTACTGCTGCAACACGCCCTGAACGATGCGCGCGCCGCATCGTGCCACAAGGTGCAACTGCTTTCGCACAAGCGCCATGCCGACGACGGCGCGCACCAGCTCTACCGATCCCTCGGCTTCACCCCCGAGGCAGAGGGCTTCCGCCGCTAACTCGAACGAGGACCCGGCCCCTGAGCACGATCCGCACGGCATCCCCCAACGTCGACGAACAGCTGCGTGAACTCAACCGTGCACTTGTCCCAGCTGACGATTCGGTGAGTGGAACGCGGTGGTGGCCCGGCTGACCTGGCGCTGGGAGACTTCGGGTGTGAGCGCGCCCGACACCGAGGACGAGAGGTTCGTCCTCGTACGGGACGCTCGACCGGTGGATGTGCCCTGGCCGGTGATGGGCTGGCCACCCCCACCGGACGTCCGGTTGGCCGGTCGTCTCGTTGAGGTCGTTCCCGCCGTCGCGCAGCGCGACGCGGATCAGCTGTTCGAAGCCCTGGATGACGATCGGGTGTGGCAGCACCTGGCCGGTCGCCCGCCCAGGCCGCAGGGCGTCGCGGAGCGCCTGGAGCAACAGCGTGCCGCTGGAGCCTTTCCGTGGATAGTGCGCCTGGGCACCGGGTACGCGGGGCTGCCTGCGGGAACTGCCGTCGGGACCTGCCGTCGGGACCTGCCGTCGGGACCTGCACCTACCTCGACCTTTCGGTGGAGGACGCCCGCCTGGAGATCGGCGGCACCGCCTACACGCCCGGCGTGTGGGGGACGACGGTGAACCCGGACACCAAGCTCGCGCTGCTCACCCACGCCTTCGAGGTCCTCGGCGCCGGGCGGGTGCAGCTAGTGACCGATGTGCGCAACACCCGTTCCCAGCAGGCCATCGCCCGACTCGGTGCCCGCTACGAAGGGACGCTGCGCCGCTACCAGCGCCGAGCCGACGGGAGCGTGCGCGACACCGTCCTTTTCTCCGTCGTCACCGAGGACTGGCCGGCGGTGCGAGCCGCGCTGCAGCACAGGCTCACGGCCGCCCTGGAGCAGCAGCAGTCCCGCTGACCGATCCGCTTGCGGTACAGGGACGGGACTAGGGGAGGTGGGCCGCACCGCTGAACGCAGCTGCACCGCCCGCTCACTCGGGCGCCCGCGCTGTGTTGCCGCGCCCACTCCGCGACCCGCTGCGCGCTCTCCTCCTCCGACAGGTCCTCGACGCGGGTGAGGATCGACCAGCGCACGCCGAAGGGGTCGCGGATGCTCGCGAAGCGGTCACCGGACACGAAGGTGGTCAGCGGCTCGCGCACCGTCGCCCCGGCCTGCTCGGCCCGGGCCACCACCGACCCAGCGTCGTTGCAGTACAGGCCGATCGAGTAGCAGTCGTCCTCGCCGGCTGGCGAAGGCACGAGGTGGTAGTCAGCGAGCGGTTCCCCGAGCTGGAGCTGGCCGTGTCCGAAGTCGAGGACGGCGTGGGCCACGACGCCGCCCATCTCGGTGACGTCGACGACCCGCGCGCCGAACACGTCGCGGTAGAAGGCGATCGCCTCCCGGGCCCGGGGCACGACCAGGAACGGCGTCAGGCTTGTGACGCCGTGGGGGGTGCCGTCCGTCGTGTGCGCGCCGTGCGCGGCGCGGACCTGCTGCGTCGTGTCGTCCATGGGTTGGGACGCTAGGAGCGGGACGGGTCCGTCGGCTTGGAGATTCGCGACAGGGCCGGGTTGGCTGTTGTCATGACCGGCGACGGGCGGGGCGTGCTTTATCCCGCGGGCATGCCGACGTTGCACCGGCTGCCCCCGCCCGGGCGGGTGTCCTTGCTGGTCAGGTGGTTCTGGATCCCGGAGTGGGACATCGCGCCCGGCCGGGTGTCGCGCCAGGAGCTGCTCGCCTTTGCGGCCTGCAACCTCGCCGTCGAGCCCACTCTGGTCGGCCTGGCTGGCCCGACGACTAGACGGTCGCATCGCGACCTTGCCGGACGCGGCTGGACTGTCGGGGCGCTGCTGCGACCGGCGGCCGTGCCGCATCTCACGAGCGACCCGTACGCGCTGCGGGATCGCTACCAGTTCCTCGACCTGTCCGACCTGCACCGGACCGTGGCGGCGGCGATGACCGGCCAGGGACAGGGGACCTCCGCCGCGCCCGTGCCGTCGAGGCGTTCACCGACTGGCTGGTTGCGACGCTGCCGCCCCCCGACGCCGGCGGGCTGCTCGCCAACGCTCTGGCCGAGCTCGTCGACGGCGACCCGACTGTGCTGCAGGTCCAGGACGCGGCGTCCCGCCTGAACGTGTCCACCCGGACCCTGCAAAGGCTGGCCCGGCGCCACGTCGGGCTGCCGCCAGCGGCGATGATCCGCCGGCGGCGGCTGCAGGAGGCCGCCGAGCGGCTGCGCACCAACCCCTGGGCCGACCTCGCAACCGTGGCCGCGGAACTCGGCTACGCCGACCAGGCCCACCTCTGCGGCGACTTCCGTGCCGTGCTGGGCTTCACACCCAGCTCCTACCGCGCGTCCTGCCCCACCAAGGGGCTAGTTGTACTGACCGGGGACACTGGTTGAGAGCCGCGCCCCGCGTTCTCTTTCGTCGACGCCTCTAACGCACCTGCGGGTTTGAGACTTACGAGGCCAACCGCGCGCGGGCGTCGCGACCACAGCTGGTCGGTACAGCACCACGTTTCGGGTTGGTCGAGTCCCGGCCCACACCGCATCGAGGAAGAGGCCGAGGACATCGGCGATTGCGTGGACCTGGTCCATAGCGCCGCCGACCTGCGTGCCCGCCTGGCGACCCCACTCCGCCTTCGTGATGATGGACGCCGAACAGCGAGAACACCGCCTGGGCGCTGCCGTCGCCGTGGTCGCCGCCGAGGCGGAGCGTCGCGGCACCCCTACGGTGCCGCTTCGCCAGTCGGTCGGCTGCTTGGGTGGCAACCGGAGCCGGCGGGAAGGCAGGCAGGCAGCGCCTGTAAAGGCCGGACGGTGACGTGGGCCGCAGCCTGGCACGCTGACCGGATGGCAGGTGAGGGGCAGGCGCAGCCGTGGTGGCCGGAGCCGCCGGCGGCGGATGCGGTCGAGGTACGGCTTCGGCATGAGGACAACCGGCGGGCCTGGAACGAGGCCGCACAGCAGTACCGGGCCGGGCTGGATGACACGGTCGAGTATCTGCGGGCGGATGGTGTTCATCTGCATCCGCTCGAGCGGCAGCACCTGGGCGACCTCGGTGCCTGGTGCGAGCTGGCGGTGCACCTGCAGTGCGCTTCGGGCAAGGACACGCTCTCGCTGCTCAACGCGGGGGTCGCCCGGGTGGTGGGCGTCGACATCGCCGAGGGTCACATCGCGAACGCCCGGCAGGTCAGCGAACGGTTGGGAGCGGCGGCGAGCTGGTACCGCTGCGACGTGCTCGACACCCCGCACGAGCTCGACGGCACTGCCGACCTTGTCTACACCGGCCGCGGCGCCTTGGGCTGGGTCCACGACCTGCAAGGGTGGGCCGCGGTGGTCGCCCGGCTGCTGCGTCCCGGGGGGCTGTTCCATGTGCTGGATGACCATGCCGGGGCGTACCTGTTCGATCCGGCGGCGAGCGAGCTGCGGCCCAGCGGGGCGGACTACTTCGCGAACGTCACCGGCGCGCGGGGCTGGACCGAGCAGTACGTCGGCGACCTCGGTCGCGAAGTGGCTGAGCATTCCGTCAAGCACGAGCGGCTGTGGCCGCCGTCGGCTGTGGTTCAGCGCACTAGTCGGCGTGGGGCTGGTGGTCGAGCAGTTCGGGGAGCATCCCGACGAGTACTGGCCAGCCTTTCCGCATCTTGATCCACAGGTCCGGCGGCGCCTGCCCATGACCTACACGATCACCGCCCGCAAGCCATAACCGGAAATCGAACCGCCCAGCATCCGGACCGGGACCCAACTTGGGATCACCCCGACCCCTGGTGGGTGCCGCTCATCGTTCGTCTTGCGGGGCACCCTCGTGGTCGGTGTGCTCTGCTCGACGTGTGCCTGCCGCACCCTGGTGGTTGTGGTCGACATCGGACTCGACGCTGACGGCGCAATCGAGCACCTCCGCCGGCAGCTGGCGATAGTCGAGATCATCGACAAGCTGGACGGATAGCTCTCGCCGATCCATACAGGCTGGCCGAGCCGGGCAGCGAGCTCGCGGCTCTTGCCGAAGCCGCACCGGACGCACCCGTCAGCCGGAGGCGATCTTCATCGCGACGGCATCTGGGTTTGCGTGTCAGCAGGTCCTGGAGGCGGGGTGGCCGCCGGGAGCGGGGTGGGTCGTGGCCGTCATGGCCGGTTGGGTCCCCGGCCGGCAAGGGGCAGCCCCGCGACGAGGCCCGCGCCGATGCTGCCTAGACCCGTGACGAGGGCTACGTGCAGGGGCAGGGCGGCCAGGGCCGCACCAG
>JAABUZ0100008229.1_pt1 | contig 12317 bp, 13 predicted proteins | sample 5562091 | NCBI WGS metagenome assembly JAABUZ01 (sample SAMN12813069, study PRJNA571459) | rock metagenome | isolation source: Antarctica rocks | place: Antarctica: Victoria Land, Linnaeus Terrace sud | collected 2015-12-21 | reverse complement strand
TTAGTCGCGGGGGAGATCATCGAGATGAGTCCGATTGGCGTCCGGCATATGAACTGCGTCAATCGCCTCAATCGGATGCTGAATCGTCTCCTCCCCGATGGTGTTATGGTGAGCGTCCAGAACCCGATTCTACTGTCTGACAGTAGCCAACCACAACCGGACCTCGTGATCTTGTACGATCGCACCTACCAAACGGTTCCTACTGCTGCCGATGCTCCGGTGGTCATCGAGGTTGCGGATTCCTCGCGCGACCACGACCGGGGATTCAAGTTTCCCATCTATGCCACCGCAGGCATTGCGGAAGCATGGCTCATTGACTTAACCGCGGAAACCATTGAACGCCACACCGAGCCGCACGACGGGCATTATCGCTTTATCGCGCTGGCTAATCGTGGGGAATCGCTCCTCTCCACCGTGTTCCCGACCGTAACGCTCGATGCCGATACTGTGTTCGAATAGCGGCCCTCGCTACCTGGCGACCTGTCGGTTCCAAAAGGAAGTCCTTATTCCAGGACGGTCATCGGGCCGGGAGTGAGGATGGCGTAGTGCGTCATCGGCGTGTCGGCGGTCGCGCCATGCCAGTGCTTCTCGTTCGCCGGGATGAGGACGATATCACCGAGCGTGATCGTGCGCTCCTCCGCCTCGGTCGCGATGATTCCCCGCCCCGCCGTGACGATCAGCACCTGATCCGCCGCGTGCATATGCCACTTGTTGCGCGTCCCCGCCGGGAACGTCACCTCCGTCACCCGCAGCAATGTCGCCATGTCGTCACTCACCACGTCCTGCGTTAGCACCGGCCCCACGAACGCTGGATTATCACTCCGCGCCCGCTTTTCGTCTGTTACCCGTATTATCTGCATTGTGCCCTCCTTGTCTGACCAAACGGAGCGCAGAGGACGCAGAGATCACAGAGAGAAAGAAAAAAGGTCTTATCTCTCCTTATCTCCCTCATCCCTCTCTGCGTCCTCTGCGTTCTCTGCGCTCAATTCCCGTCATCTCCGGCTGACCCAGTCCTGGATGGCGGGGCGGACGACGAGGTCTTCGATGATCGCGCGGGGTGGGAGGAGGGCGGCGAGGGCGATGCATTCCGCGATGTCCTCGGCTTGCAGCATCTTCGCGCGCGCTTCGGGTGGCGGGGGTACGGGGCGGCGGTTGAGGATCGGCGTGTTGACCTCACCGGGGTAGATTGAGGTGGCGCGGATGCCATGCTGCCGCTCCTCCGCGTTGATCGCCTCCGTCAGGCCGCGCAGGCCGAATTTTGCCGCGATGTAGGCGACGCCCGCGAAGTTGTTGCCGCGCCAGCCGGAATCCGAGACGATGTTAATCACCGTCCCGCCGCCCTGCTGCCGCATCGTCGGCAGGAAGCCGCGCGTCAGGTAGAACGCGCCGTTCAGATCTGCCGCGATCACGGTCTGGTAATCCTCGATCGAGCAATCGGCGAGCGAGCGTTTCGGCACATTAAGGCCCGCTGCGTTGACGAGCACATCGAGTCGGCCGTATTTTTCCAGCGTCGCCCTGATAACGCCGTCCACCGACGCCGGGTCGCTGATGTCCGCCGACTGGATCAACACATCCACCCCGCCGAGCATCCCAGCCGTCTCGCGCAAGGGCGCTTCCCGCCGCCCGACAAGAACGAGCGCGCCGCCTTCCCGGGCCAGCCGCACCGCTGCCGCCTGCCCGATGCCGCTCCCCGCACCGGTTACGAGCGTCACTTTCCCCGTCAACCCACCTGCCATCTGCCTTCCTCCTGATGATGAATACGCGTTCTCACGCACAATTGTGTTGTGTTCGGTCAGACCGTTACGGGCAACGCCCGCGCGAGGAAGCGGCTCGGTTTCCCCACCCAACAGACGGTCAGTGTATCGCGGGCGCGCGTCACTCCAACGTAGAGGAGGTTTCGTTCCTGTTCGAGCGTCATCTGTTGTTCGTCCGCGTCACTCGGCAAATGCCTTTGCACGGCGTCATCGGATGCCCCGATCACGAAGACACTTTTGAACTCCATCCCTTTGGCCCGATGAATCGTCGCGAGTGTCACCCGGTCGGGTGATGCCGCGTGATCCCTACCGAGGATATGATAGGCAATCTCCGCCTGCTTCAACGCCGTCTCCGCGCTAACGAGTGAGTAGCGGCTCTGCGCCAAAATCGTCATCTCCCCCGGCGGCTGACCGGCCGCGCATTGCCGCGCGATCTGGGCGGCAACAAAGGCGTGCTGCTCCGTGGGCGTCCTGAATCCGCACGTCACGGGTTCCGGCCCGGTGAACAGGCTGTACGTCTTCCGTCGCCGCTCCATGCCGCCCTCCAGGTCGTCCACCTCAGTACCGAGGATCGCCTCGGCGAAGCGGTGAATCTGCTCGGTCGTGCGGTAGTTGAGCGAAAGGGTACGCGTCCGGCCGCGCACGTCAATGCCGAGATCGCGGAGACTCGTTCGGTTCGGATAGATACGCTGTCCCGCGTCGCCCACGAGCGTCAGGCAATCCGTGCCATCCCCGGCAAGCGCGGCGAGGAAACGGAGTTCCTGCGGCCCGAGGTCCTGTGTCTCGTCCACGATCACCGCGTCGAACGGATTCACCACCTTGCCCGCCCGGATAAGGTCACCCGCCCAGCGGCAGATGTCCGGCCAATCACTGATCTTGCGCGCCTTCAATACCTCATCAACCCGGACAATTACCGTCTCCCAGATGCGTTCCCGGTCGGCAACCGACAAACGATTGCCGCGCCCGGTCCGTTTAGCGTCGCGATACTCCTCCCATTGCGTGATGCCGAGCGCTTGGATGACGTGACGCCACTCGGCCTGCAAGACCTCCGGTTCGATGCCGGACACGCCGCCATATTCCGCAATCAGACGATTGACCAGGCCATCCTCGGGCGGGTTGACGATCTCGATCTGCTGCACGAGGTCGCATGCCAGGGCATGCACCGTCCGCACGATGATCCGGCCGCGAACATCGCCATCGCAGAGTCGGCCCACGCCCTGTTCGAGGAGCGCCCGTGCGTTATTTGTGAAACTGGCGAGCAGGACGTGGCGGCCCTGCGCGGCGAGATGGCGCGCCCGGTGCATCGCGACGACGGTTTTGCCCGTCCCCGCGCCGCCCGTGATCTTCGCCGGGCCGTTGAAACTCCGCGTCGCCACGCCCCGTTGAGAGGGATGCAGAAAGGCGATCCAACTCTCCATCGGCGCGTCGAGCATCCGCTGTAGGTCATCGTCTTCAACATTAAAGAGGCGGAGCGGTTCCCACGCTTCGGCAACTGGTATGAGTTCCGGTACATTCACGACACTGTCCGCTGCCTCCGTTATCTGTAATGGCGCAAATAGTGGCAAGGAGGGCGCGACCAGCCGACCGTCCGCGAGAGTCAGCAGCCGATCCGCCGCTTCTTTGGGCAGATCAAGAGCAAGATTCAGTAGGTCGTCCGAGCGGATATGGCGAAGGGCAGGAAGCAGTGCGGGCGGCAGGCCGAGACTGAGTAGATAGGTATCCTCGTAGTTGTCAAACCGGCCCGGCGGTGCGTGCGGGGCGACGTGAAACGCCTGCGTATCCACCGCGACCTGATGGATGATGATGACCGAGCCCGTCCGCGTGTCACAGATCGTCCGGCGCGTGCTCGCCCACCGATATGCCTCCGCGTGGTGGCCAACATAGATCGGGATGAGCGCTTCGGTATTCTTCAGTAGGATGATGCGGATGTCATCGTTGACGCGGGCGGACCAGAGGCTGCGGTCGGAGCCGTTGTGCAGCGGCTCGACATGGAGGCCACCGCGCCGCCGATCCTGCTGAACCTCCACTGCGACGAGGAGCGTGTCCTTCCGCTCGCGTTCGGTCAGGTTGTTCAGGGCGGTGATGAATCCCTCGTCAAACTGCAACACCTACCACTCCCATGCTTCTCCGGAGATGTAGCAAAGAGCGCGCAGAGGGCACGGCGAATAAGAAATAAACAATCTTCTCTGTGTCCTCTGCGCGCTCTTTGCTCATCCCCGGTTTCCTTCCCTTTCTCAGCCCATCTCCGCGCCGGGGACATGTACCCATTGCCGGTTCGTCGCCGAGAGGATCACGGCGTCCATCACCGCCTGCGCCCGCGAGCCATCGTGGAAATCCGGTGAGGCGGGGCGGCCTTCGACAATCGCCTCGATGAATTCGAACGACTGGTCGTAGCGAAAGACCTGTAATGGGTCGCCTTGGTGCGGGTCGCGTGGCGAGTTGGGGACTTTGAGGAATTTCTCGGGTAGTTGCACCGTCTCCAGATTGCCGCCCGCCTTGCCGACCATTACCTGAAACGGTGTGCTGAGGAAGTAGACGAGTGAGGCGTCCGAGCCATTGATCTCGACATAATCCTGGCTATAGAGGTAGAAGCCGCGTCCCGCCGCCATCTTCGTGCTTTCGAAGATGCCCGTCGTGCCGTTGACGAAATCACCGAGGAAGGCAACCCAGTCGTCCACGTCCGACGCCTGCGCCGAGCCATCCGGATTGTGGCGCTCGGTGAGATACTGGCGCATCTCGGAGACGACGCGGCCAATCGGGCCGAGCAGGTAGTGGCCGTAGTCAATCCGGTGCGAGAGCATGTCGCCCAATTCGCCGGAGCCTGCGAGCGCCTGCACCTGCCGCCAGCCGACCGCGCGGTCGCCCCAGTCCTGTAGACGGTTGACGCGGAAATGGTACGGCACGCCGACGATCCCGGAATCCACGAGATGCTTCATGTAGCGCATCGCCGGGACGAAGCGGTACGTGAAGGCGGTCATGTTGACGACGCCCGCCGCCGTCACCGCCGCGACCATCGCCTCCGACTCCTCGTAGTTGAGGCCGAGCGGCTTCTCGCTCATCACATGCTTGCCCGCATGTGCCGCCGCGATGGCGATTGGCATATGGAGGTTGTTCGGCGTGGCGATCACGACGGCGTCAATGTCGTCCTGCGCGATCACCTCATTCCAGTCGCTGTAGGTGCGCGTCACGCTGGATGCCTGGCTGGCATTGGCAAGCGCCTGCGGGTTCGGGTCGCACAGTGTAACGACTTCCCCCTGCGGATGCGTGCGAATCCCCGGTATATGGTTCTGGACGGCCACCCCGCCCGTCCCAATCATCGCCACACGGACCATTGCCGTACCCCTCTCTGTATCGTCACCTTCGATTGCCGCAGCACATCGAGTGTCGCACGCGGCGCAAACGGGCGTCAATCGAGGGTGGACGCATCAGTCGAGAGGGCGCTTCTCTTTTCGAGACGGCTCCGAATAGCGCTCGGTTTCCGCTGAAGTAATTCGGCGGCGCGTCGTATCGTGTGACCTGTCTTCATGAGTTCGATAAGCGCATCCTCCTCCTCTACGGTCCACTTCTCGTAGGCTCTCGGATCGGTCTGCCGATACTCGTCAAGGGTCTTGCTAATTCCCTTTGAGGCGGTTGTTGTCCGTGCTTCACTTGGGAAAACGGCGATGATCGCTAACGCATCGCGGGCTGCGGAGAAAATATCCAGATAGGTCATGCTGGGATGCGTGGTTATAATTTGCTCGTAGGTGTAACCGTTCGCGATTGCTTCGAGTGCCGTGAACGCCTTATCGCTCAACGCTGCGATTCCTGATGGCATTGACTGGCTCCCTTCAATCACCGACTGCATCTACTTGATACCCGTATAGTAGCAGGTTACACGATAGTGAGCCAAAACGCATGTATGGAGACTACCTGGTTGGCTATCAGCGATATGGCGATTTCGCTACGCATCACCGCCCGCGATGTAGACCACATGGTCTATGCTTCGTCTTGCGAGAAGGCGGATACATGCCACACTACCATCTCACCTCATATACCATATGCCGTTAGGGTGCCGCTGCCATCGGTGATATAGACGACGCCATTGGCGACGATGGGGCTTTCCCAGTGGATGCCGCCGATAGCGTCGTGCCAGAGTTCGTTGCCGGTCGCGGCGTCGAGCGCATGGATTACGCTAGCACCCGCATAGTAGATGACGCCGTTAGCGACGACGGGCGAGGTACCGCCCGCCGCGTTCTGCCAGAGCGGGTGCAGGCTCGGCATGCCGTCGTCGCCAATCATGACCTGCAACGCGGAGATGCCGACATTGTTAGTCACGATCACCTGGACGCTCTGATCTGCCGGGTTGATCCAGACCGCCGGGGCGGTGAGCACTTGGCCGCCCTGCGGCACGTCCACGAGTGGGCCGATCTCGCCACCCGTGTGGCCGGGGCCACCCTGCCCACTGAGGTCGTCGAGGTTGAGCAGTCGCACCTTCGCGTCCTTGCCGCCCTGCACGGCGAGGTGGGCGATGGCGCTGTTTGGGAGCGGCGGGAGGATCACCGGGGCGGTGCTGCCGAGGTCTGTGTCCCGGCTCGACAGCGCCGCGAAGTTGGGCGGTGTATAAGCATCGAGCGGGCCGCCATTGGTGCCGGTGCCGTCCGGGTTGAGGGTAATGACCGACTCGCCCCAGTTGTGTGCGCCGTCATATTGGCCGTTGCCTGTCACGGTGTAGATCTTGTCCGTGTCGGGATTGTAGACGACGCCCTGCCGGACCCAGATCGCCGTCTGCACGGCATCGCAGTCCGGCCCCTGTCCGCTGGAGGAGAAATGGATATCCGCCTGGTCGCTGCACGCGGCATTGAAGACGTGCTGCGAGCCATCGGCGAGGTTGATCGTCGTCAGATGCCCCTGATAATCGCCGCGGTCGCCCGGATAGCCGGCATGGGCGACATAGAGATAACTCGTGCCGTCCCTGGCGGTGGCGATGGCGAGCGCCGAGGAACCTTTCTCATCTGATCCCTTGCGCGTGGCGAGTGCGGGCCAGCCGCTATCGTTGCTCTCAGCGCCGTCACCCACCGCGTATTTGTGGACGTAGCCGTCAAGTCCGTAGCTATAGACATACTGCTTGTTCGGATCAATGGCGGGGGAGGAGGTCGTGTAGCAAGCGGTCGCGCCGCCGTTAATGCGGCAGTCGCCAGGGCCGTACGCATGCTGCCAGATTTGTGTCCCGTCGTGGGCATCGAGCGCGACGATCTGCCCGGCGCGTGTCGTGACGAAGAGGAGGTCTTTCGTTCCCGCCGGGGTCGCGACCCCACTGAGCATGACCGGCACGCCGTCTGCTATGGCGGGCAGTGTCACCTGAAAGAGACGGTGCAAGCCGCCGACATTTGCGGGCATCAAGACCGTCTCCTGGTCATTGACGCCTACATACCGCGAAACGCCGCTAAAGGTCGGCCAGTCGTACGCCGCAGCCCCGAGCGGCATGAGCGTGGCGACCGTGAGGGCGAGAATAATCGCAAGGGGACGGACATGTGGCAGTACGCGATGCATGAGTCCTCCGTTTGGATGGTATGTGAAGCCGTGCTGTACCCAAGCCGCCTGGATCGCACGGCTTCGCACTGCGCCATGCGTCAATCTTCCACAGTTTGAAGAAGCGCGTGATCTGCCAGCGCACCTGCCCAACGATCAAAGGGAAGAGGCCGGAGGGTAGGGCCCCCGTTGCTCCCATAACTGCCGCGTCAAGCACGCATGACCGTAATGCTCCTGCGTGTGTTCGACCGCGTGGATGAGGCACATCGCGACCGTGCTGTGAGCGCCGTCCTGATCCACGCGGTCATCACCGTAGGTTGTGGGATCAATCGCGGCAAGCGAGGCCGCGACGCGCGCTCGCGCGCGCCAGATCAGCGCTTCCGCCTCCGCCGCGCTCAACACGACATGGAACTCGGCGGCGCGATCCCGTTCGATCTCGACACCATTCGCCCATGCCGTCCACCACTGGGCCGATTCCCACGTATGTGCGACGAGCACGGCGATGGAATTCGTGTCCACCCCAGGCCGCCAGTTCATCGCGTCGTCCGAAAGGCCGTTGATGACGGCGAGGAATCCCTCACCTTGCTCGCGGAACTTCTCTCCTACTGCCATACTGATTGGGTCCATGCACATATCCTTCCCATGCGTTGCCGTCCATGCACCAGCGTAGCATCTCCCTTTGTCCCTGCATATCGCTTTTAGGAACACAGCGCGTCTCTGTTGTGAGATGAGATTGTCCCATGCGGCATATCCCGGACGAGCGCGCGGGTCATCAGCAATGGCAGGACGCGAGCGGCATACTGGCCGTGATCCGTAACGTATCAGTCTCTGTGCCATACACATCTATGGTCGTGCATGCGATCCACGAATTGTCATCCAATGTGAGAATGAGCGCGTACATTCTACTAATGGGAGCGAAAACGATTGCTGGCACGCATGGTGCGGACAGGGGCTTTTGGGAAGGATTCGGTGGCATTGGGCGTTGTAGAGAGTACCGGCAGCAATGGCGCTGTTGGCCTGCATCTCGTCAAGGGACCGGAGGGTTTTTCACATGGTTTATGCCAATCTGCGCCGCGATGACGCGGTCTATGCAGAAATAACGCCAATATCGTCTCATCGCACTGCCCCGAACCATGCCGTGCTTTCCAGCATTGCGGAACGGCGTCAGGCCCGGGACGACGCGGCTCGCACTATTCTGCCGGACGTGACGCCGTACGATAGCGACTCGCTCCGGGCATATCTACGCGAAATCAGCGCGCAGCCGCTCTTGAATCACGCCCAGGAGATTGCGCTCGCTCAGCGAATCGAGGCGGGGGACGACCTCGCCTTGCAGCAGATGGTGCGGCACAACCTGCGGCTCGTTGTCAGCGTTGCAAAGCGGTATGTCGGGCGCGGTCTGACTCTGCTCGATCTCGTGCAGGAGGGGAACATCGGCTTGATGCGCGCGGCGCATAAGTATAACTGGCAGACTGGCTTTCGCTTCTCCACGTATGCGACGTGGTGGATCCGCCAGGCAATTACGCGCGCTATCGCTGACCAGGGGCGGATGATCCGCCTGCCTGTCCATATGGGTGAAGCGGTCTCGCGCCTCCATCGTACGGTACAGGCGCTCAGCCAGAAACTGGGACGTCGCCCAACGATCGAGGAGATTGCAAAGGAAGCTGAACTGCCGCCGGAGCGCGTCGAGGTGATGATGCGGATGTCGCAGCAGACGCTTTCGCTCGATGTACCGATTAGCAGCGATGAGGATGTGACGCTCGGCGACGTAATTGGGAACAAGGTGGAGGGCGAGAACCCCGAAACCGAAGTCTCGGCTGGCCTATTGCGCGAGGAAATCGCGGAGGCGCTGGAGGCGCTGGCACCGCGTGAGCGGTTGGTCGTCGATCTACGCTTTGGTATTACAAAGCCGCGTCAGTACACCCTGGCGGAAGTCGGGAGCCAACTCGGCATCAGCCGCGAGCGCGTCCGGCAGATCGAACGGACCGCGCTCCGTAAACTCCGCAGCGGCGAAAGCGGCGCGAAGCTTGTCGCGTACGATCATCAATAAAAGCAATGAGCAATGAGCAATGAGCAATGGGGTGGTGATTCTTGCTCATTGCTTTCCCCTCAGATACGGCATCGCCATTGCGGCGGTCGTGCCGCCATCCACGTAGAGCACTTGCCCGGTCACAAACCGCGCTTCGTCCGAGCAGAGGAACGCCGCGACATCGCCGACATCGTCCGGGTGGCCGACGCGACCAAGTGGTACCCGCGCGCCGCCCTGCTCGCTCGTGTAGGCGGGATCGTCGAAGTAACGCGGCACCTCGATCAACCCCGGCCCAATCGCGTTAACCCGAATCTTTTGTGGCGTGAGTTCGATGGCGAGTTGTCGTGTGAAGGCGATGATCGCGCCTTTCGTCGCGGCGTAGGCGGTGTGATTCGGCATCCCGGCGAAGCCGTGTACGCTGGTGATGTTGAGGATGCACGACCCCGCGCCGCGTTCCAGATGTGGCACTGCCTGCTGAGCGGCGAAGAACATCGCGCGGATGTTCAGGTCGAACTCCTCGGCGTAGGTCTCTTCCGTTGTTTCGAGGAAGGGGACGGCGCGCGTGACGCCCGCATTGTTGACGAGGATATCGAGCCGCCCAAAGGCTGCGACCGTCTCATCCACCGCACGGCGGGCATTGGTGATTTGCGTGAGATCGCCTTGCAGCGCGATGGCGGCACCGCCCTGTCCGATGATGTTCGCTGCTGCCTCCCGCGCACCATCAATCGAGTGCGATGCGTGGAAGGCCACCGTCGCGCCACGCGCGGCGAGCGCTTCGCCGATTCCCCGTCCGATCCCCATTCCCGCGCCCGTCACGAGTGCCACGCGCCCTGCCAGAGAGCTATTCTGTGTCGCCATCGTTACCTCCTGAGCAGGCAGCAGGCAGTGACCGGAATCTTTCTGCTTGCTCCCTGCTGCCGACTGCCAACTGCCCGCTACGTTACCCGCAATCGCGTTCGTGTTTCCGCCGAGCCGCCCGTATTGTCATAGACGCGCAAGGTCACAATCCACGTTCCTGCCTCCTGCCGCGAACCATCGAGGGGTAACGCGCAGATTGGCGTGTTCGTGTCACAGAGCGTCAATGGTGGTCCGTTCGGCGGGTCTACGCGGAAGACGTACCGTATCGGTAGGTAGCCGGTCTCGATACGCGTACCCGTCCCTCGGAGCGTGACCGTAAGGGGGTTGCCATTCGTCTGCACGCGGGAGGGGGTATCCTGAAAAGCAGGAAAAACGTGTGCGACGGGCGTTGCGATGCCTGCGGCGGCGACGCCATCCGGCGCGAGGCGAGTCACGACGCGATCGAGGATGACGAGGCCAACGAACGCGGCGATTAGCAGGGCGAGGATCGCGTGCATCAACTCATCTGTCACGAAGGCGCGGAAGGATGACCGCACGGCGCGCGCCGATGCGCGGTTCAACGGTGCGTCAGATCCATGTTGCCGCGTTTGCACGTTCCCTCGTTTCCCAGTCATTGTGGTAGCCTACGTTACCGGATTGCATCACGGGTGATTATCCTGTCAGGGTCAATCGCAGAATGCCCGGCCCGTCGCTTGCCGTCAGTGACCACGCTGCGGATGGACGCGCCGCCACAATGACGAGTGCGAAGATCGTATCATCCCGCACCGGTAATGTGTAATACCCGCGTAATGGCAGGATGGTGAGCGGCATCATCGTGCTTGGCGGTAGCACAAGATTCGATCCCCGCACGCCCCGTACCGCGATAGTATAGGCGCTGTCGTTCTGCGCAAACCATGCATCGGCCTGTGGGCCACCCGCCTGACCCGGCAGCGGCTCGAACCGCAGCGTTAGAGAGACACGGCCACCGCTTTCGGACGCCTCGATGCGATCCACTATCCAGCCATCGCTCCGCGCGCCGGTCGTCATCTCCGGCGCGCGTGTCGGCAGCGCCGTGTGGTCCGCAACGAGCGGAGCGGAGGACGGCGTGCCCGGTATGGCGGTCACGGCAGGCGTCGCGGATCCGGGGGCAAGAGCGGTCGGTGTGGCAGATGTGATTGGGGTGCTGCTGGCTGGTGTTGTCGGCGTCGGAGCGGTCGTCGGTGTAGGCGTGGTCGTACCGCACGCGGCGAGCATGATCGTGATGAGGATCACTGGCAGGATGCTGCGTCGGTTGCGCCATGTCATGCTCGTTCGCTCCTCATCCGTCCGCCCAACCGCGCGCGTTACGCATCCGAATTAGCCCAAAGTGTAGCGTGGTTTGGATGATCGAGCGTCCGAGCGGCACGAGTGAGGGCGTGATCCGCAATTCTACTCCCGCATCGGCCAGCGCGGCGAGCAGATCACCCACCGGTTCGACAGCGAGCGGCACGACCGGCGACTGGCTGACGTGGACGCCATGATCGTGGATGCTCTCGAAGGTCTCCTCCGGCATCAGATAGCGGAAAAGGCGGGCCGCACGCAGCCGTTCCAGCCACGCGCTTTCGATGGCGATCACCATGCGACCCGATACGGCAGCGAAATACCGCTCGTCGTCATCCGGCGTGGTCGTCGGCAGCGGCCAGAAACAGACGCGCGGACAATCGCGCGGGAAGAAATAGAGCGGCGCATGCCACTCGTCAATCGCCCAGACGAGTGGTTCGACTGTCGGTCGCGCCAGTGGCGGTCGGGGCACGAACCGCGCAATCGTCGGGTCTTCGCTGAAATGAGAGAGCGGCATCATATCCCCCTTGTGCCTTCATCGCGCCACTGTGCGGAACCGCATTGTAGACGCTCCGCAGTTCCGGCGGGATAATCACGGTAATGTCATCACGGGAGGTGCGTGTGCGGCGCATTCCAGCGGCACAAGGGAAAAGAAATGTCTCTTCTGGTTTTCGCGTTGCAAAAACGGATCGTTGGTAACGTCGTCGCACTCATTGTGGCCTTAATTGGTGTGGCGCTCGTTCCAGCACCGGTCGCCGCGCATACCGCGCTGGTCGCCGCGACGCCGGTGCCTGGCAGCACGATCGGTCAACCGCCGAAGACAATCCGCATCCGCTTCGACCAGATTCCGGACCCGAAATTCAACGAGATCA
>JAABUZ0100008228.1_pt1 | contig 12317 bp, 11 predicted proteins | sample 5562091 | NCBI WGS metagenome assembly JAABUZ01 (sample SAMN12813069, study PRJNA571459) | rock metagenome | isolation source: Antarctica rocks | place: Antarctica: Victoria Land, Linnaeus Terrace sud | collected 2015-12-21 | reverse complement strand
GACTCGCCCTGGGAGCCGGCTGGCTCGCCCGCACCGGCCGGTCGGGCTCTACAGCAGCGTCTATGGGGTGTGGGCGGCGGTCTTCGCCCTGCTGGTGAGCTATGTGGCGGTCGGTCTGAGCCTGCTGCTCGCCGTGCTGCTCGCCGGCCTCGCCGCCACAGTGGTCGGGCTGGTCGTGCCCGTCGGCACCGCGGTACGACGCGGACAAGCCCGGCCGCGCTGACCAACGCGCCCAAGTCAGCGCTTTGCACAACCAGCGGCCAGAACGCGCTACAGGTGTCCGCGTCCGCACACCTGCTGTTGCGCCGTCGGCGAGCCGGCTGAACCGGCCTTGAGCCGGCGCTGGGCTTCGAACAACAGGACCGCCAGTGCCGCCGGCTAGCCGCCGGCACCTGAGTTGACCGTCGATGCCTACGCATCCTTCGCCGACGACAACGCTTCCGGCAATCCAGGTTCTGACACGCAACGCCAGGTGTCACGCCCCAGGCTGCGACAGGCAGCGCTGGTCATCGAAGCGTTCCGCAACGCATGGCCGGGCAGCAGCCCGGCGCGCCGGCGCGCAGGAGTAGCCGCCGCCGGTAACAGGACCAGCCAGGCTGGACTTGAGGACAGGACGTCAACTCGCCCGGCCGCAGTCTCCTGCGAGTGAGGGCGCGCGACCTGATCGGCGGTCAGGCGCGGGACCGGCTGCGGGTCACGAAGTGGGCGATCACCACGATGACTGCGATGATCAGCAGTAGGTGGATCGCGAAGGCGGTGATGTGGAAGGCCACCACCCCGAGCAGCCACAGCACGGCTAGGACGGCAGCAACGATGAGCAGCACGACAACCTCGACCAGTGGCCGCAGCGCAGCCGTAGACCGGCATAGTCCGCTGCGGGACGGCGGTGGCAACGACCTGCACAAGGTGTTGCCCAGCGCGGGAGTGGAACACCCATGTCCTGGCACGCGCACACCCGCGCGGGTCCGCCACTGAAGGAGTGCTCATGGGGTTTGATGCCAGTCAGGTCTTGAACTTGGTCGGTCAGCTCGGCGGGAACCACCAGCAGGCCGCGCAGCAACTGCAGGGGATGGACCAGGTTGACCCGCAGCAGCACGGCGGGTTGCTCAACCAGATCGGGGTGGACCCGCAGCAGCTGCAGAACGGCGGGTACCAGCAGCACCTAGACGCCCAGCAGCAGCCCGGCTTCAACGGTTACCAGCAGCACCTAGACGCCCAGCAGCAGCCCGGGTTCAACGGTTACCAGCAGGGCCAGGACTACGGCCAGCAGCAGCCCAGCTTCGGCGGCGGCGAGTCCCGCCAAGGCGGTTACGACCAGCAGCAGGGTGGCGGGCAGGGTGGTTACGACCAGCAGCAGCAGGGTGGCCAGGGTGGGCAGGGTGGCTATGACCAGCAGCAGGGTGGCCAGGGCGGCCAGGGCGGTTACGACCCGCAGCAGCAGGGTGAGCAGCGGTAGTGAGGTGTCCTGCTTGGCGTGACTGACACGCGGCAGACCGTGTGCTTTGGGCTGGCAGACTCCGCTGGTACCGGTGCGTCCAGTTGCTCGGTGGCCGTCCGGTTGACCGGTCACACGTCGTGGACCGGTGACAAGTCGGCGGGGTTGTTGGGCGGGTCAGCCCACTAGCGACGCGAGGGCGATGCCGGCCGGGACGAGCAACCTGGCTCCGAGTGCCACCCCGGCCAGAAACGCCCGCCCGCGCTGGGCGCGGGCCAGCACGAGCACGGCAGCCAGTGTGATCGTCGGCGTCACCCCGTACAAGGCCAGGGCCAGGCACACCCGGAACCCGGTCTCGTTCAACGTCTGCACGGCCAGGGACGCCCAATAGCGATGATCGCCCCAGCCAGTGTCGGGACCAGCAGCAGCGCCGTCAGCAACCCCCAGCCCAACCGGCGTCCGGGCCGGCCCCGGACCCGGGGCACGCGCACCGCGCCCGCCAGCCCCCCGGGTCTCGCCGCACCCGGGCCCACCCGGGTAGGAGCCCGGAAAGAGCGCGGCGGCTTGACTGAACTCAACGGTGCCTACCAGGGACGCGAGGGACTGGCGAAGTTCGCCGGCGCCTCGAGCTATGCCCCGCCTGGAGATCATGTAGGCCCCTGCTCGGCGGCCTGGGTAGCGCGTCCACTGCCCTCGTGCTGGTGGGGTGTGGACGCGCCGGATACCTGCCGGAAGGCAGGCATCCGGCGGGGGACCGCCACCTGAACTTCCACGAAAACCGGGACAACCTCCGGCGAGGGCTTGATGGTCCTTTCAGACCCGGGTCCTGGGCTGTTCGGCTTGTGCCCTGCTCCCGCCAACAGCCGCCCGAGCTGGTCCACGATTGTGCTCCTCCACTCGGTTGGGGGACGGTCCGCCTGGTTGCGGCCGGGCACGTGGCGGGGTCGTGGAGAACCGGTGAACGAGGATGACGGGTCACCGCGCGAGTCGAGGTCGTGGCGTGGACGCGGTGAACGGGGCTGAGCGGGAGTTGAGGGTAGATGTCGATGGTTGGCGATCCGGATCGGCGCCGGGGTCGGGGTGTGCTGCGGGGTGTGTGGCGGGTGCTGCTGATGTTGGCTTTGGGGAGCTTGGTGGCAACGGTTGTGGCTGCGCCGGTGGTGTTGGGCGGGGGCTTGGCGTTGCAGGGTTTGGCGAACCGGTCCCGGGCGCTGCCTAGTGAGGTGACGGCTGTCCGGTTGCCGCAGCGCAGTGTGCTGACCGATGTGACTGGCCGGATGTTGGTGGAGTTGCACGGCCCGGAGGACAGGGTCGTGGTGCCGTTGCAGGCGATCGCGCCGGTCATGCAGCACGCGATCGTGGCGGTGGAGGACGCGCGCTTCTACGCCCATCACGGGCTGGACTACCGGGGGTTGCTGCGGGCTGTGGTCCATAACGGCCAGGGCGGCAGCACCCAGGGCGCGTCGACGTTGACGCAGCAGTACGTGAAGCTGTCGCTGTTGGAGCGGGCTCGTACCCCGGCGCAGCGGGCGGCGGTGACGAGCCGGTCGAGTTATCTGCGTAAGCTCCGCGAGGCCCGGCTGGCGTTGATCTTGGAGCGGCGTCAGTCCAAGCAGCAGATCCTGGCGGGCTACCTCAACATCGCCTACTTCGGTGAAGGGGCCTACGGGGTGGACACTGCCGCGGCCCGCTACTTCGGGGTTCCGGCGAGCGCACTGAGCCTGCCGCAGGCCGCGCTGCTCGCTGGCCTGGTGAATTCACCCACTCTGTACGACCCGCTGCGCCATCCTCAGGCGGCGCGGGGGCGCCGTGACCTGGTGTTGCGCCGGATGCTGACCGAGCACATGATTACGCAGGCCGAGTTCGATTCGGCCACCGCCGGCGCGTTGGGCGCGAACACGCACCGCCGACCGGCGTTGGCGGATGAGTGCGAGAACGCCACCGCGGCGTTCTACTGCGACTGGCTCCGCACCCAGCTGCGGGCCGATGTGCGGCTGGGCAGCAGCCAGGCCGCCCGGGACGACACGCTGTTCAATGGCGGTCTGCACGTCCAGACCACCCTGGACCCGTCCGTGCAGGCCGCCACCCAGGCGGCGGTCGACGCTGCCGTGCCCCGCAGCGACCGGATCACCGCGGTCGCGGTGGTTGTGCAGCCCGGGACCGGCCGGGTGCTGGCGATGGCGGCGAACCGCACCTACAGCTCCAAGCCCGGCATCGGGCACACCAAGCTGGGTTATCTGGGCTACCGACCGATCTTCCAGGGCGGCAGCACCTTCAAGGCGTTCACGCTGCTGGCGGCGTTGCAGCAGGGCCTGCCGTTGAGCACCAGCTTTTCCGCCCCGGCCTGCTACCGACCGGACCCGGCCAGGTGGGACGTGCCGGGTCCGTTGGGCGCCTGCCCCGGTGGTTACCAGAACAGTGACCCGACCGAGGCTGGTGTCTACGACGCGGTCAAAGCGACCTGGAACTCGGTGAACACCTACTACATCCAGCTCGAGCAGCAGGTCGGGATCGCCCCGATCATCAAAGCGGCCACCGACCTGGGGATCCGGCCGCAGACCTTCACCGGCCTGGGCGCCCGTTCACTGTCGCTCACCCTGGGCGGGGTGGAAGGCGTCAGCCCGTTGGAGGAGGCTTCCGCCTACGCCACCCTGGCCGCGCATGGACGGGCCTGCGACCCGGTCGGGATCCTGCGCGTCACCGACGCACAAGGCCACGACCTGCCCCCCAGCACCGGCCGGGGTTGCCGGCAGGTCATCGACCCGCACCTAGCCGACACCGTCACCGGTGTCTTCCAAGGCGTCCTGACCCAGCCCGGCGCCACCGGCTACGGCAAAACCCTGCCAGGGCGACCCGCGGCCGGGAAGACCGGCACCGTGGACAACCAGTCCGCCGCCTGGTTCGTGGGCTACACCCCCCAGCTCAGCACCGCCGTCGTGCTGGGCGACCCCGCCGCCCCCTCCCAACCCATGGGCACCGTGCAAGGCATCAACCCGGTCTACGGCGGCACGCTGCCCGCCCAGATCTGGCAGCAAGCCATGACCAACGCCTCCGCCCCACTACCCATCCAACTTCTGCCCCCAGCCATCCCGGACGCCGTTGGCCCACAACCCCCACCGGGCACCGGACCCACACCCGGCACCGGACCCACACCTGGCACCGGACCCACACCCGGCACCGGACCCACACCCGGTACCGGACCCACACCTGGCACCGGACCCACACCGGGCACCGGACCCACACCGGGCACGTTCACGTTCGTCGCACCGCCCTCGACCGGCCCGTGACCCGGCCGCAGCTCCGGCAGGCAGCTGGCTGGTGCTGGGGTTGTGGCGGCTGGACTGGGCAGGCTCGTGCTACCGCGACCGACCGGACCGCGTCGTCAGGGCGTGAGGTGCGCCGTTCGACAACTCCGTTGTGTCTCCTGCTGCCACCTCCCGTCCGGCCGTCCGGCCGGCCGGGGCCGGGCGGCGCGTCCTGGCCCTGGTTTGTCGCGCGCCGCCGGTCGCCCTGGCTCTGCATCCGCGTTCATGACAACCGCACCGGACACTGCGGCTTCACTGACAGCGCAGCTGCTGGTCCCTCGCCCACCCGGGTCGGTTTCGGTCGTACTTAACAGCTTCCGACGCGGCGCGGGTGCGGTGCGGCTGGCGAGCGGGATGCGAGAATGCACCGACATTCGGTCTTGCCTGCCTTCCCTGACCTCGGAGCTTGCCGCCATGGCCGACACCGTCCTACCTAAGCGGCACCTGCGGTGGCATGAGCGTCGGCTCACCGGCCTGGCGGTCGCGCTGGTGGTGATGGTTGTGCTGGTGGGGGCGTCGCTGACCAGCGCGCTGAGCGCTCCCGGATCGGACAGCCTGGCCGCGCGGCTGGCGGAGTGGGGGCGCGGGCACGGCCTGTCGGCGGTGATCGACGCCCTGGAACGCACGGCCTATCACCCGCCCAAGGCCGGCGGGAGGTTGGCGGCCGGTTCCCCGCTGAGCCAGAGCCACACTGCCGGCGGTGGGTCGGGGGCTGTTGGGGCGCCGGGGGCGCTGCCACCGTCAGGTCTGCCACCGGTGTCGCCGGGGGCGCTGCCACCGTCAGGTCTGCCACCGGTGTCGCCGGTGGCGGTGCCGCCGGTACCGGGAGAGGGGTCGTGGCGGGTGCTGGCGGCGGTCCGAGGTCGCCCGGCGCTGCAGGTGGCCTATGTGCGTCCAGACGCCGTGCACACCTCCTACACCGCGGCGCTGGCCTGGATGGACACCTCGTTGCTGCACTTCGTGCTGCACCCCGGCACGCAGGAGCCCGGGCCCGGGCCCTGGCCGCAGCCGCCGCGGCTCACCGGGCAGGAACGCCCGAACGTGCTGGGTGCGTTCAACGGCGGGTTCCGGCTGGACGCGGCCCGGGGTGGGTTCTACGAAGGCGGGCGGACCGTCGGCGTGCTGCGGAACGGTGCTGCCTCCTTGGTGATCACTACCGATGGCCAGGCGCAGGTCGGGCAGTGGGGCCGGGACGCGCACCTGACCCGCTCGGTGGTGGCGGTGCGGCAGAACCTTGACCTGCTGGTCGACGGCGGCCAGGTCGCGCCGGGGTTGGACAGCAACTCCCGGCACCGGTGGGGCGCCACAATCGGCAACCGGCTGTACGTCTGGCGCTCGGGGGTCGGTCAGACAGCGACGGGCGCGCTGGTCTACGCCGCTGGGGACCGATTGTCGGCTGCCACGCTCGCCGAGTTGCTGCGCCGGGCGGGCAGCGTCCGGGCGATGGAGCTCGACATCAACGCCGAGTGGACCAGCTACGTGCTGTACCCGACCACCGCGTTCCCTACGGAGCGCAACCTGCTGCCGGACATGCAGCGCTCGGCGAAGCGGTATGACACCACTGGGTCACGGGATTTCGTCGCGGTGCTGCGCAGGGGCCGGTGACCGTGCTGGTGGGCCCGGGAGGCTTGGGACCGGCTGAGCGGGACGAGCCGGCGGAGCCCGGGGTGGAGCGCCGGACCGAGTTGCGGGCTGTGCGGGGCGGTCCCGGTCCGGCCGTGGCTGGGCGCGCGTCAGCAGTGTCCGCGTCGGTGTTGTTGCGGGCGGTACGGCCTCGGCAGTGGGTGAAGAACGTGCTGGTGCTGGCTGCGCCGTGCGCAGCCGGGGTGGTCCTGCACCCGCCGGTGGTGCTGGCGTGTGTGCTGGCGTTGGTGTCGTTTACCTGTGGTGCCAGCGGCTGCTACCTGATCAACGATGTGGTGGACCGGCGGTTGGACCGGGCCCATCCGCGTAAGCGCGAGCGTCCGGTGGCGTCCGGGGCGTTGGCGGTGCCGGTGGCGTTGGCTGTTGCCGGGGTGCTGCTGGGGGTGGGGGTGGGGGTGGCGGCGGCGCAGGGCACGCCGCTGCTTTTGGTGCTGGTGACCTACCTGGCGTTGACGTTGAGCTACGCGCTGGTGCTGAAGCGGCTGGTGTGGCTGGAGCTGGCGGTGGTCGCGGTCGGCTTCGTGCTCCGGGCATTCGCTGGGGCGCTGGCTGCGGGGGTGGTGGTGTCCACCTCGTTCCTGCTGGTCGTGAGCTCCGCGGCGGTGCTGGTCGTGGCCAGTAAACGGGCCAGTGAACAGCTCGAGGTCCCCGGTGACCCCGGCACGGTCCGGCCGGTCCTGCGCCGGTACCGACCGGGTGACTTGCGGCTGGCCCGCAGCGTCGCGGCGGCTGTGCTGGTCGTGTCCTACCTGGCCTGGGCCGCCTTTCGGCCGACCGGGCTGGGTACTGCGCTGGCGGTGCTGAGCGCAGTCCCGCTGGTCGTGGTGGTCCTGCGTTGGCTGGGTCAGACCGAACGCGGGCGCACCGGCGCCCCGGAAACCGTGATCACTAAGGATCGGGTGTCTCGGGTCGGAGTCGGAGTGTGGGCGGTCACCTTCACCGCCACCGTGCTGGTCGCCGCGGCCAGCGGATGAGCCAGCTGCCGCCGCGGCTGGGGATGCTCAGTGGGTGCGGGCGGACCGCGCCGACCGCCAGCCGGGTACAGCAGCCTCGCTGCACCCAGGTCGCTGAGGCACTGGCGACCGGGACGCACCCGGTAGACGGTGCGCTGCGACCACTCACCCCACCCCGGTGGGTGCTTACCCGGGTGTTGTGACCGGGTTGTGACAGCGCATCCCGGGTGCCTGGCCGGCCCGCTGGGCAGTGCGTGGGGCAGTCACCCCCCAGCCGCCAGGAGTGTTCAGTGTCTCGTCGTACCCCGCCGATCGTGGCTGTCCTGCTCGCCGTGTCGTTGTTGCTGACCGGGTGCGGCGGTAAGAGCAGCACCGCGACCGGCACCTCTGCGGGTGGGTCTTCGCAGTCCCAGGCCTCCACCGCCCCGCAGGGCCAGGGCAGCGCCGCCCCGCAGGGCCAGGCCAGCACTGGTGCGGCTGCCGTTGGGACGCAGTGCCCGAGCAGCAACACCAAGAACTTCGCCAAGTCCCGGTTCGTGTTGCACACCGGTGAGGCGTTCGGGGCCTTCCACCGCTACCTGTACAAGCCCTACCAGGCCGGGTCGTTCCACAAAGGCACCCCCGGTCGGCTCAAGGCGTTTGTGAAGGCGGGAGCGGCGGCGTTGTTCATCAAGCGCCAAGTCCGCCTGGCCACCGAGGACGTCAAGGCCAACCCGACGCTGTGCAAGGCGGTCGCGGCGCCGTTGACCAAGGTAGGGGACACCATCAGCGGTGCGGTCAGCAAGCTCAAGGGCGGTGATGCCAGCGGCATCACCGACGCCAACACCAGCATCGACGGCATCAAGAGCTCCTCAGCCAGCCACGGCGTCGCGGTGAAGGAAGACCCCAACCCCAACATCAACGGCTAACCCCCTGCAGCCCAGACAACCAGCACAAGCACCAAGCCGCTGCTCAGGCGCTTCGGCGCCTGAGTGGTTGGGATGTGGTGTCAGGGATGTCGGTCCTACTCGGCCCAGCGGTACATGTTCGTCTCCCGCTGGTTGTAGCCGACCCACTGATACAGCCGGTTGGCGGACGGCCTGCTCGGGCGCGATGTGAGGCCAAGGCGAGCAACCCCGAGCCACCAGGGGTGCGGCACCGGTACGGCCTCGACGAGGTCCGGATGGCCGGCCGCGCAGCGGGTGCCCGGGTGCGTCGGGCACCGCGCCCTGCCGGGGCCGGTCCCCGCCAAGCCGGTAGCCTGGGCTCGGTCCTACCCGCGAGATCGAGACGAGCGCGTGACCAGCCTTGCACGAGTCCGGTCGAGTCGGGACGGGACGAGCCCGCCGCCGGCCGCCGGTTCGTCTCTCGCTCGTGGACTCCTGCGGGAGGCCCGTCCCAAGCAGTGGTTGAAGAATGTCCTGTTGCTCGCGGCGCCGGGGGCCGCCGGTGCGCTGGGCCAGGGCCGGGTGCTCGTCGACGTCCTACTTGGCATCCTGGCGTTCTGCTTAACGGCGAGCGGCGTCTACTACCTCAACGACGTCAGGGACGTCAGGGACGACCGGGTGCACCCGGTGAAGCGCAACCGCCCGGTGGCAGCCGGCATCGTTGGGGTGCCGACGGCCGTTGCCGTCGGCATCGTGTTGTTCGTGATCGGCGCGGTCGTCGCCGCGCTGGTCGACTGGCAGCTGCTGGCGGTGCTGCTCGTCTATGTCGTCGGCACCACCTGCTACTCGCTGCGGCTTAAGCACGTCCCGGTCGTCGACCTCGTGCTCGTCGCCAGCGGCTTCCTGGAGCGGGCGATCGCCGGTGGCCTGGCTGCACGGGTACCGCTCTCGCCGCTGTTCCTGCTCGTCGCGGCGTTCGGCTCGCTGTTCATGGTGGCTGGCAAGCGACACGGTGAGTTCATGGAGATGGGACAGGACCGCGCGAGTGCGCGTCCCTCCCTCGTGGCCTACTCCGACGCCTACCTGCGCTACGTCTGGGGGATCGCCTCCGCGGTGACGATGGTGGGCTATAGCCTCTGGGCCTTCCAGCTCTCACAGGACCAGGCCGGGCCGATCTGGTTTGAGTTGAGCGTCGCACCGTTCGTGGTGGCACTGCTGCGCTACGCCTATCTGGTGGAGCGGGGCCAGGGCGGCGAGCCGGAGGAGCTCGTCCTGGGGGACCGGCAGCTGCAGCTGTTCGGCCTGGTGTGGCTGCTGCTGTTCGCGGCCGGTGTCTACTTTGACTGACGCGAACAGCGAGCAGGCCTTGCTCACTGGCTGGGGCGGGACGGTCCCCACCCGCGGGCGGCTGCTGCACCCGGCCGGCGCCGACGACGTCCAAGCTGCCCTGCTGGCCGGCGGCAAGCGCGGGATGCTGCCGCGCGGGCTGGGCCGCAGCTACGGGGACGCCGCTCAGAACGCGGGGGGCGCCGTCCTGGAGATGACCGGGCTGGCCGGTGTGCACGCGCTGGACGTCGACGCCGCGACCGTCACGGTGGACGCCGGTCTGTCCTTGGACGCGCTCATCCGCTTCGTCCTGCCGTGCGGGCTGTTCGTCTCGGTCACCCCGGGCACCCGCTACGTCACGGTCGGCGGCGCGATCGCGTGCGACATCCACGGCAAGAACCACCACGTCGACGGGAGCTTCAGCCGGTCGGTGCTCTCCTTCGACCTCGTAACACCGGACGGCTCGGTCCGTACGGTGACCCCTGACGGCGACCGGGAGCTGTTCCGGGCGACCTGCGGCGGAATGGGCCTTACTGGTGTGGTCGTGCGGGCCACCCTGCGCCTGATCCGGGTGGAGACCGCCACGATGACGGTGGACACCGAGCGGGCCAGCGATCTGGACGACGTCATGCGCCGGATGGAGGACAGCGACGACCGCTACCGCTACAGCGTCGCCTGGATCGACCTGCTCGCCTCCGGTGCGGCCACCGGCCGGTCGGTCCTGATGCGCGGCGACCACACCCCCCGGGCGGAGCTGACCGGCAAGACCGCGCGGCGGCCGCTGCGCTACGACCCGACGCCGCGCCTCGCCGCCCCGCCGTGGGTGCCGCCCGGGTTGCTCAACCGGCGCACCGTGCAGGCCTTCAACGAGCTGTACTTCCGGGCCGCCCGCTCTCGTGCCGGCCGTCACGAGTCGATCGCCACCTTCTTCCATCCGCTGGACGGCGTCGTCGGCTGGAACCGCATCTACGGCCGACCCGGGTTCCTGCAGTACCAGTTCGTCGTGCCCTTCGCCGGACAGGACGCGCTGCGCCGCATCGTCCAGGAGCTGGTAGGCCATCAGTGCCCGTCGTTTCTCGCCGTGCTCAAGCGGTTCGGAGCGGGCCAGGGACTGCTGTCGTTCCCGATCTCCGGCTGGACCCTCGCGCTGGACATCCCCGCCGCGCTCGCCGGGCTCGGTGCGTTGCTCGACCGGCTCGACGAGGTCGTGGTCGCCGCCGGGGGCCGGGTCTACCTGGCCAAGGACTCCCGGCTGCAGCCCGACGTCCTGCGGCAGATGTACCCCGAGCTGCCTGCCTGGCGGTCGGTCCGCGACCGGGTGGACCCGGATCGCGTCCTGCGCTCCGACCTCGCCCGCCGCCTCGACCTGGTCTGACCCGGCTCGAGCCGTCCCACCCTTGTAGAGGAGCTCCATGCGCAACGCCGTCGGGAACGTCCAGACCGTCCTGATCCTGGGTGGTGGTTCCGACATCGGTCAGGCGATTGCGCACCGGCTGGTCCGGGACGGCGCCCGTACCGTTGTGCTTGCCGGTCGCCGGCCCGGGACCTACGCCGGGGCCGAGCAGGCGCTGCGCGACGCCGGCGCGTCCGACGTGCGCTCGGTGGCCTTCGACGCCGACGACACCGGGGCCCACCAGCAGTTGCTGGACGACGTCGCGGCGCAGGTCGGCGACCTCGACGTCACCGTCCTGGCCTTCGGCGTGCTCGGGGACCAGGCCGTCGATGAGCACGACCAGGCTGCGGCGCTCGCGGTCGTCCGGACGAACTTCCTCGGCGGCGTCTCGGTGCTCACGGTGCTCGGAGCGCGGCTGCGCGAACAGGGCCACGGCGCGCTGGTGGTGTTGTCCTCCGTCGCAGGAGAGCGGGTGCGGCGCAGCAACTTCGTCTACGGAGCCAGCAAGGCCGGCCTGGACGGGTTCGCGACCGGGCTCGCCGACGCGCTCGTCGGCAGCGGGGCGCGGGTGCTGGTCGTACGCCCGGGTTTCGTCATCAGCAAGATGACCTCCGGGATGGCCGCCGCGCCGCTGAGCACCACCCCGGACGCCGTGGCCCAGGCTGTCGTCACGGGCCTGCAGGGTTCCGCCACGGTCGTCTGGGTGCCGGCCCCGCTGCGCCTGCTCATGAGCGTGCTGCGGCACGTGCCGCGACCGGTGTTCCGTCGGCTGCCGGTGTAGGTGTAGGTGTAGGTGCCGTCACCCGGCAGGCTCCGGGCGAACCCTGGTCCCGGTGTAGCTGGTGCCCCCGGTGCCGCGCCGCCGTTCCACGACCGCCGAGCCGGCACTGCCGACGGCGATCGCGTTGAGCAGGGCCGTGGCATAGTTGGACAGCACGGTGTGCTTGACCAGCTCGTAGTAGCCGTCACCGAGCAGGGAGACGAGCCACCGCTGGCGACTCCCTCGCCGCGTCACTGCAGGCCACCGCCGGCCGCACCGGCGTGCACTACCTGATCTGGTACGGCCGGATCTGGAACGCCGACCACGCTTACGAAGGATGGCGGCCCTACCGGGGTGCCGGTGTCTACAAGACCACCCCCACTACCCGGATGGCGTCACCGGCGGCCACTACGACCACGTCCACATCTCGGTACTGACAAGTATCCATGTCGCGTAAAGGCGGCATTGTTTGAATCCAGAACTCCTGACATGTTGAGTTAGATCTTGAGTGTCAGGGCTGTTCTTTGACGCTGTAGGCCAGGGTCAGGTCGGTGCCGGGGTAGCGGGTGGCGGTGTCGGTGAGTTCGGCGCAGAGGGCGGCGAGGGCTCGGCTGCGTCGGGGTGCGCTGGCGGGG
>JAABUZ0100008226.1_pt1 | contig 12322 bp, 10 predicted proteins | sample 5562091 | NCBI WGS metagenome assembly JAABUZ01 (sample SAMN12813069, study PRJNA571459) | rock metagenome | isolation source: Antarctica rocks | place: Antarctica: Victoria Land, Linnaeus Terrace sud | collected 2015-12-21 | reverse complement strand
TCGCAGTTTACGCATTCGCCGACAGCGAGCAGAGGAGGTTGCCCGCGCCTCATATTGATCATAACTCCCGCTTGGGAGCGTTCAGCATGGTGAGGGTTTCACCGTGAGGGTCTATCTCTTCAGGATGGCTACGCGTGACTAAAGTTCTCGTTGCTGGTATGTATTATGAGACGAACACGTTTGCCCCGGGGCGGGGCTCTCTGGGAGCTTTCAGGAGACGTTATTTCCGTGATGCTCCGGACCCGCGTAGGCCATATGAACACGAGGATGAGTTGGCCGGTGCGTACCTATGCGCAGTTGAGGCGGGAATCACGCTGATTCCGGGCTTCGTGGCGTACGGCAGTAGCGGGCCTATCATCGAGGACGCTACTTATATTGAGATCCAGGAGCTGGTTCTGACCAGCATTCGCAATCACTTGGGCGAATTCGATGGAGTCTATCTCCGGCTTCACGGAGCGATGGTTACCGAGAGCTTGGAAGACGCTGAAGGCGAATTGCTCCGGCACGTCCGTGCGATGGTGGGCGATTCTGTCATCATCGCGGTGTCCTGTGACTTGCACTGTCACTTCACAGATCTTATGGCCGAGCACGCAGACATAGTAGCCGGGTATCAGACGTTTCCTCATCGGGATCAGAAGAACACAGGATATCGTACGATGAAGATGCTTGCAAATACCTTGTCTGGTGAACTGCAGCCGCAAATGAGTTATCGGAAACTCAGGCTGATCTCGACGACCGAGGCCCATTCAACCGAGCAGGGGCCAATGCGAGAAGTGATGAGTCAGATCCATCAAGAGATTCGCTCGGGGAACATCGTCGACGCAACGATATTCGCGACGCAGCCCTGGCTGGACGTCACCGAGTTGGGCTGGGCTGTGGTCGTCATGACGGACGGCCGCCAGGAGCATGGACAGCGATATGCAGATCAGGTCTGCTGGGAGCTCTGGGCGCGGAGGGAACAGTATTTTGCTTCTAGAGTTAATATTTCAGAGGCTGTCGATGCGATCGCGCGGACGCCGGACGATTATCGCCCGGTTATCGTGGCCGATGGCTCGGACAGTCCCGCCGCTGGTAGCACCGGAGATGGGGTGGAGGTTCTGGCTGAATTGATGCGGCGTGGATTCGAGGGCCTCTCGTATCTAGCAGTCGTCGATGCGCCTGCGTCCGAGGCATGCTTCGCGGCCGGTGTTGGCAAGGAACTTGAGGTTTCGGTGGGAGGCACACTCGCGCCGCAGTTCTTTAAATCGGTGAGAATAAGGGGTCGTGTCACCACGCTATGTGACGGGAAGTATGAGTCACTCTACCCACCTGTGTCTGCGAATGCCGGTCGCACTGCTGTGATCGCCTTCGAGAACATGCGAATCGTCATCACCCAGCACCGCGTTAGCCAACTCGACCAGCAGCTCTATCGGCGTGTTGGGCTGGACTTACGGCGGGCGAAGGTTGTGGTTGTAAAATCCGCCGGAAGCTTCCGCGCGCACTACGAGCCAATAGCTGCACAAATCATCGAGGTGGCTGGAGTTGGCCCGGCGGACAGTGAACTGTTGCGCTTACCCTTCACTAGGCCTCTACATCCACTCTGGCCGTTCGAGAAAAGCATGTCGGACCCGTTGATTCCGCATCACCGCCCGAGGCGTTCGGATCTTGGCGGATGAGCATCTGTTGCGGTCCACGCGAATGGGGTGCACACTTACGAGGAGTAATGTTAAGCAGTCTGTTGCTGTTCCGGTCCCAACTCTGTGCGTAATCTTCGGTTGGAGAGGAATCAGTAGTGTGTTTATTGGTTGTGGCGGGAGGTTCAGTGAATGAATGTGGCTGCCTAGACCGTCGTTGGCCAACCTCTTTGTTGGGTGAAATCGTTCGTGACTGACGCCGAGGCCGGCCTCGAGGTTATGCTTGGCGTCCAGGAGGCGACGGTGCCTCGGCTCAACCGGGACAGGGTATCGACGTTGAAGAAGGGGCGGATGTTTCGTGACTATCGCTACGGGTGCCGTACAGGCTACGAACGTACGGATATATGTCTGCGTAGTCGGACAATCCCGGATCGCTCGACACAAGATGCTGCACCTGGCCCCCGATGGAGACGCGATCACGCTCATATACCCGTTCTGGATAGTGATACGGGGTAATCATGTGACCGCCGTCGACACCGGATTCGGGGCAGACGTGGCAGCAACGCGGGGAGTACAGGACTTCCGTGACCCGTCGGTTCTCTTGGGGCAGCTTGGTCTTTCAGGATCGGATGTCGACGAAGTTGTCGTCACTCACCTGCACTTTGATCATTTTTCGGGCGCTGTCGGACGCTTCCCCCGAGCGCAGTTCGTGATTCAGGGTGCCGACATTGACTACTTCATGAGGCGGGGTGCAGTCCATCCGGTCGCAGTCATTGCCGACCCAGAAGCTGGTAGGGATATCGCATCTTTGGGCGCGGCCGGACGTCTCAGAGTGATAGATGGCGACGGACACACTGAGGCTGCAATTCTATTCCGTGTGGGTGGGCATACACCTGGGAGTCAGATCGTCGTCGTGCGTGATACTCCCACGCCAGTGGTATTAGCTGGATCGGCTGAAAGCTCAGCGCGAGGCGTCCTTGGCGGTGTCGGCTGCGATCGTGATGCATCCCATCTATACTGCAATGCTCAGAGCCTGACCCCCACCGCGTTGATCCATTCGTACGACGAGTATCAGACGGGTTTCACGACGATTACATCGTTGGCCGCTGGCGGTCGCTGGTTTCCTGGACACGACCCGCTGATGCTGCAGGGCCTCTGCGAAGTCGGCGCTGGCGTTTGGCAGTTACCGGAATTCTTCCCTGGTGCGGTCTCCCAGTCGTGATTCGCCGTTCGATAGTCCCGCGTCGAGGTGCTCCGACACCACGCCCGCAACCCGCAACGCCTCATCAAACTACTACTGACCAGCTATAACACGACTTTGCCGACGCCCTGGCCGTCAACCCCATCGTCCCCTTCGACAACAATGCCGCCGAGCGAGAAGTCCGAATGGCCAAACTCCGGCAGAAAATCTCCGGCGGCATGCGCACCCTCACCGGGGCCGAACACTTCGCCGCCCTCCGCTCCTACATCGCCACCACACTCAAACACGACCTCCGCACACTCGACGCCCTCACCATGCTCACCACCGGCAATCCCTGGCTGCCCGAAACTACGTGACCAGTTACTCCCGCACAGCCTGATCAACTTACTCTACGTGGCCTTGAGAATGGAGGCCGCAGTGGCCACTACGTCGGCTTAGTAGCTCGAGACGGGCGTCTTACAACACGACACATTGACACCCCGACCAATCCCGCCGACGCCCGGGCCAGGACGAACCCGGCCAGCACATCGGTCTCGAAGTCGGCGAGCTCGTCCTCGGTCGACGGTGCTCGATGCTCCTGCAGGTCGCGGACCACAGCCAGAGCCAACCCACGCCTCCATGGCTTCATCCAGAGTGAACAGCCATCATCCGACCAATGGTTCAGTCAGCATGGATGATGCCAGTTCATCGGTGGGTTTCGGCGCAGGGACACGCCCACAACGGCTGGCCAAGGCGTCATAAGGGTCGGCGGACGACACTGCCAGACTGAGGAACCCGTCGACTGTTGCTTACCCAACACCGCCGCCGCAAACGCGCCTGCGCCTCCACGGTGCTGGCGCCGGCCGCGGACGCACCGAACCGGGTGTGGGCGGTCGACTTCCAGTTCGACGCCACCACCGACGGTCGACCGGTCAAGATCATCTCCATCGTCGATGAGCACACCCGCGAATGCCTCGGCGGTCTCGTGGACCGCTCCATCACGGGCGACCGGCTCATCGACGAGCTCGACCGCCTCGCCGCGGGCCGGGGCTACCCAGCGATGCTGCGCTGCGACAACGGCCCCGAGCTCGCCTGCGAGGCGATGGCCGACTGGGCCACCGGCCGGGTCGGCCTGTCGTTCATCCCACCCGGCCAGCCGTGGCGCAACGTCTACCTCGAGTCCTTCAACGGCAGGGTCCGCGACGAATGCCTCAACATCGACAGCTTCTGGTCACTAGCCCACGCCCGGGTCGTGATCACCGACTGGAAGGACGACTACAACCACCGCCGACGACACAGCTCGCTCGGCTACGAGGCCCCAGCGGACTACGCTGCCGCCTGCACCCACCAATGAACAACTCACCAGACGTGGATCAGTTCCTGGGGTCCGGCCAAAGGAGCTGGTCGCTCTCGCCGACGGGTTCCGGGATCGAGCGAGTCGTGGGCGGACCTGCTGCGTGACTGCAAGCGTCGTGGGATGCGGGCCCCGGTCCTGGCGATGGGTGACGGCGCGTTGGGGTTCTGGAAGGCGCTGCGTGAGGTCTTCCCCGACACCCGAGAGCAGCGCTGCTGGTTCCACGCCGGAGGCAATGTTCTTGCCGCGCTGCCGAAGTCGGCGCATCCGGGCGCGAAGGCAGCGCTGGCGGAGATCTGGGGCGCCGAGGATAAGGACCACGCCCTCGCCGCAGCCAAGACGTTCGAGGACCTCTACGGTTGACGAGCACCGCACGTCCCCGATCTTGCCTGGTGGACGTGGATCAACGACAACGGGGCCCGCGCCAAGTCCGGGTAGCCCCGAACGATCCCGACCAGCGCCGGGCTGGTCCGGCTCTACGCCGACTACCTGCACGGCGAGTACGGCGAGCTGGACAGCGACTACGTGTTCGTCAACCTGTGGGGTGAACCGCGCGGACACCCGTTGACCTACGCCGCGGTCTACGATCTGGTCAAACGCCTGCGCCGGCGGGACCGGGATCGAGTTCGACCCGCACTGGTGCCGCCCGCGGCCAGACCCGGCTGGTCGAGATGAACCAGCAGGTCCTGGGCAACCTCGACCGGATCATCGACACACTCGCCGACGATCCCGGCATCGGCGACCAGGACGAGCCCGATGCGGGCTGACAACTCCCGGCAGCTCCTCGACGCCGCACGCCGCCGCGCCCAGGCCACCCGCCGCCGCGCCCTCGTCGCCCTGCGTCACATGGATAACGCCGGAACGCACATCACCTTCGACGCGCTGGCCCGCGAAGCCGGAGTCTCCCGGTCCTGGATCTACAACCAACCCGACCTGCGAACCGAGATCGAACGGCTGCGAGACCGGCCGCGGCCCGCCGCAGGCCGACCCGTTCCGGACCGCCAACGTTCCTCCGACGCCTCCCTGCTACGCCGCGTCGAGGTCGCCACACAGCGCATCCGCGAACTCGAAACCGACAACACCCGCGAACCCCGACACGACACGCCGAGACCACCAATTCCGAGGCCCACCAAATCGTGCTGAGCGACAGCGTCGCAGACACCGTCCACGACGCAAAACTGCAGCTCGCAGCCTTGATCATCCCCGGGGCTCAAGATAACCATCGAGAGCACGTTCGCCACGGTCAGGTTGCGGCAGCGGGTCACCAAGGGACCCGGTTCCAGGGCCGCCGGGGTCGCGATGGCGTTCAAGCTCATCGAGTCCGCACAAGCCCGCTGGCGTGCCGCGAACGCGCCCCACCTCGTCGCCCTGGTTCGCGCCGACGCGAGGTTCGAGAAAGGCAAACTCGTCGAACGACCCGACGAATCAGACGAGGAGAGCGGGGGTGATCAGCAAGTCGCGTGACACACCGATCCACAGGTCTTGACTATTCCTTGGGCCGCTTCCCAATCTGACGATCATTTAGTTTGGGCTCATGACACGCTCAGAAGCCCCAGGGCCAACTGGGACGCGCGGTCACGTCACTCCAGGAGAGCCGCACCCACAACAGTTAGCCGGTGAGCGCGCTCCCGCTGTGTCTTCGGGCCAGCACCGCTGCGACGAGGATGCCGGCGAGCGACAGCGCACCTGAGATCATCAGATAGAGCGGCACTGCCACCGACCAGGTGTTGTTTGCGATGAACGACTGGAAGATCAGCGGGGTGAAGCCGCCGACGACACCACCAAGTTGAAAGGCGAGCGAGACACCCGTGTAGCGGATGTCCGGCGCGAACAGCTCCGCCATGGCATTCGAGAGCGGTCCATAGGACAGCGGGTGCAGCAGGGTCATCGTTACGAAGATGGCCACGACTGCCAGGAACGGCGAGTTCGTCGACGCGACGAGCAACCACATCATCGGGAAGGCGAAGACCATCAGCACGATGGCGCCAATGCTGAAGATCCGCGTATTACCGAACCGGTCCGCAAGAACGCCTGCGAGTGGCAGCGTGAAGATCTCCACGACGGCGGCGGCGGCTATGGTTAACAGCAAGAACTGGCTGGACAGCTTCAGCTCATTGACACCGAACGAGAGCAGGAAGATCGCCAGGAAGTAGAAGAAGGCGAATGGTGCCAAGGTGAGCGCGATGCCGATGACTACCTGGCCCGGGTAGTGCGCGAGGGTAGAGAACAGGGGTACGCGTTTGGTCTGGCCCTCCTGACGGATCCTAGCGAACTCTGGCGTCTCCTCGACGCGGAGCCGAACGATAAGGCCGACGACGACGAGCACCGCGCTGAGAAGGAACGGGATTCGCCAGCCCCAACTGATGAAGGCGTCGTGGGGCAACGTGTTGAAGAGAGCAAAGATAACGGTCGCGAGCACGAGGCCGGCGGGGGAGCCTGTCTGCACGAGCGCACCGGCGAGGTTGCGCTTGCTGTCCGGCGCATGCTCGACCGAAAGCAGCATCGCGCCGCCCCACTCGCCACCCACGCAGAAGCCCTGGACCAGCCGCAGGACGATCAGCAGGATCGGCGCCAAGATGCCGACCGCATCGTAGGTCGGCAGGCAGCCGATGAGGACGGTCGCGGTCCCCATGCCGAGGAGAGTGATGTACAGCATCTTCTTGCGGCCTATCCGGTCGCCGAAGTGGCCAAAAACGATCGCACCAAACGGGCGGGCGAGGAAGCCGACCCCGAACGCGCCGAATGCCACGAGCGTGCCGGTCACCGGGTCGAGTTTGGGGAAGAAGAGGACGTTGAACACGAGTGCGGCCGACGTACCGTAAATGTAGAAGTCGTACCACTCGATCGCCGTGCCGACGACGCTTGACGCGGTCACTGTGCGGTCGAGCCGCTCGGTCTGCCGTGCGAGTGTTGTCATGGATCAGGACTCCTAACTATCTTCCCAGACCGGCATCTTCACCCAGCATCTGATGAAGATCAGCGCACCCACCGTTGTGACGGAGCCGGACGACACTCATGCGACCCACCCCAGTCGCCACCATCAAGCCCAACCACACTCCGCTACGAGGAAGCAGGGCCATCAAGTCTAAGCAACATAGCATGCCGGGCACGGCCTGGGCGCAGTGCGTCAGACGTGATGCAGCAGTCTGGAGAAGAGGGTGTTTCAGGCAAGGCGCCAGACTCGGCCCTCATATCCGTCGATGGGCTCGGCGGGGAAGCGTTCCTTGACCAGAGGGTCGTGACCGGGAACGATGACGCCGTTGTCGCTGGCGAGCTCATGGATGCGGTCGAAGGCATCGAGCATGTGCGGCACTGTGTGGGCGATGCCGAAGGGACGCTGGGCTTCGATGTTCTCGAAAAAGTGCGAGGCATCAGAGGCGAGCACGACGATGTAGCCGTCCTCTAGTTCGATCCGGACGCACTGGGTGCCGGGGGTGTGACCTCCGACAAGGTGGACGCTCACGCCGTCGGCGATCTGCGCGTCGCCGTCGAGCTGCTCGAGGCCGCCGTTGAGGTTGGCGGTGACGAGGTTCGTCAGATCTTGATGCAGCACCATGGTGCTGTACATCGCCCTGCGTGCGTCCGGCCCGATCCAGAAAGCGATCTCGCGCTGCTGCACGTGAATGAGCGCCTCCGGCAGCTCGGCCAAGTAGCCGGTGTGGTCGTAGTGGCAGTGGGTGAGCACGATGCTCGGGATGCGCGATATCGGATAGCCGAGGGCTGCGGCGACGTCGAGAGGCGAGCCTAGGTGCTGTCGGGAGCCACGCTCGAGTGCCGTTTGTTCGGTGTATCCTGCGTCGACGAGGATAGCCGCGTCAGGCCCGGTGATGAGCCAGACGAAGTAATCGATCGGCATCGTTTCGCCCCCGCGGGGGTCGTGGCCGTAGAAGTGCTCCACGCGCACCGCGCTGGGGCGCGTTGCGTAGCGGATCGCATAGACGTGGTGGGGCCGCCATCCGACTGGCAGCGGTGCCTTGCGTGGCGGACGGAGGCCGCGAGCGGGTGGGTAATTGTTCATCGCGTATATCTCACGCCTCCTTGCCTGCGCGCCGGTTGTGGACGCTGTTCAGGATACCTCTCCCGCTTCATAGTGACGTCGGGCTCCCTACTGCGCTCCGGCGGCGAGCACCGCGTCGGTCAAGGACTGTAATCGTATCGGCGCCTCGCTGGCGCGGAAGTCGGCAAGCGCCCGTCCGAGACTGGCGTCGATCTCGGCGGCGAGGGCGCGCAATGGCTCTTGATACTCGACCGAGCCGATCCAGTCCAGCAGCATCGTGATCGACAGCAGCATGGCGGTCGGGTTCGCCGCTCCCGTGCCGGCGATATCCCGGCGCGGAGCCGTGGCTGGCCTGGGCGAGCGCGAATGAGTCGTCCGCGGCCACGTTGAGGCTGGGCGCGAAACCGAGCCCGCCGACGATTGCCGCTGCCTCGTTGGGGAGGATATCGCCGAACATGTTGGTCGTGACGATGACGCTGAGCACCCGGTAGAGCCGCTCCGGGTCCAGGCCGAGGTCGACGCCGAGTTGGAACGCTTCGGCGGCGACCGCGACGTTGCTCATCGAGATCATGTTGTTGACGAGCTTGACGAGCTTGACGACCTTGCCGTCCCCGAGTCGTCCGACGAGGTGAACGGCGCAGAGCGTCTCGAGCACCGATCGGGCAAGTAGCGTCAGCGGCGCATCGGTCCCAACGAGCAAGCTCAGGGTGCCGCCGAGTGCGTCGGCAGGGCCGCCGCTGACCGGTGCGTCGACGACTTCGACACCAACACCGAACGCAGCCGGGACGGCGCGAACCGTCTCCGGCCGTATCGTACTCATCTCGAGTACGATCCTCGGGCGCGCTTCCTGCGCCGCGAGTTCAGCGAGGACGGCGTGCACGGCTGCATCAGAGGGCAGGATAAGCACCAGGAGATCGATCCCGGCGATCTCAGCCAGGCTCGCCTCCGTGGCGCCCTGGTCGACGAGGCGCTGCACTGCAATGGGGTTGAGGTCCCGTACCAGCACGTCGTACCCGCGCACCGCCAAGCGGGTGGCGATCGAGCCGCCCATCGCGCCGAGACCGACTCTCTGCCCCTGTGGCATGGTGTCGCCTCAAACCTTCACCGTGATTGGATCGCGCAGATCCTCGGAAAGCCGAACATGACGTCCGTGAAGTGCGTACACTCCAGCGGCGCCTCCACCCTCCGGCTTCGCAGCTGGAGCCGCTTTGGCTGCGGGCGTCACTGCGCCGCATTGGAGCGGTAAGTAGACGCCGGTGCCAGCGGGCGTAGGCGCCCATCGAATCGCGGTTGCCAACTGCGCGAAGGTGGGGGGCCGAACGGCAGCGACGATCCGGCCCGAGCGCGGCCACGGCGTTGTAGCACGGCGTGGACGGAATCACCTCGACAGCTAACGTCCGCGTCACTTCGAGAGTGTGACAGATCGCCAGGTCAGGTTCTACACCTCACCTGCACCCGGGCCGCAGGACCTGGTCGTGGTCTCGATGGACGGCAAGGGCGTGGTGATGCCCCCTGAGGCGTTCCGCCCGGCCACCGCGCGCGGCAAGCTGTCTACCCGCCTGGCCAAGGCGAGCGCAGTCGCAAACGGATGGCCGAGGTCGGGACCGTCTACCACGCCACACCCATTCCATGCACGGCAGGCGACGACGATCTTCCGACCAGGTCATGATCTCTGGACAACCATCTCCTGATGCGCTGCGCGCAACTTAGGTGAGTGACTGCCGAATCGTTACCGGACGTATCCGCTGGGCGGCTATTGGTTCACTCCGCGGGGCCGCTGACGAACGAGGTGTGACCCCACTGCTCCCAGAGTTTTGTGAGCGCAGCGTAGTCCTCGCGGGCCCAACCTTCGGCCATCGCCAGCTCGTAGACGGTGTGGGCGGCCGGGATGGTGAAGATTGGCAGGCCTACATCCTGGGCGAGTTGCTGCGCGAGCACGGAGTCTTTGCGAGCCGCTTCGAGGGCCATCCCGCCGTCGTATGCGCCGTCGAAGACACGTTCGGCGATGCGATGGGTAAGTGGGCGCATAAGTCCGCCGTCGGGGGCCTGTAGCAGCTCGACGACCTGCTGGGGGTCGAGACCGGTGGCATGGGCCATCGCGATTGCCTCACTTAAGAGCACCATAACGACGTGGGCGACCGCGTTGTTGATGACCTTTGCGGCCATGGCGGTGCCGGACTTGTCGAGGATGCGCTGATGGGGGGTGATCGCGTCGAAGAGTGTCCCGAGCCGCGCGACCTGGCCCTTGTCGCCCGCGATCACGATCCCTGCGGTGCCGTTGTGCATCTGGGCCACGCCCGAGAGGATCGCGGCGTCGAGCGTCTCGACGCCGGCGACGGCGAGTAGCGTCTTGATCTGCAGGATGTCGTTGGGTGTGACGGTGCTGGACTCCAGGACGACCTGCACGGAGCCGGGCGTCACCGCGATGGTTTGTGCGACGGCAAGCGATGCTTTTGGGTGTGGCAGGGACAGCAGCACTGTCTTGGCACGGCCGACGATGACGTCGAGATCGGCCACTTCGAGCCCCGCCGCTTCGGCCACGGTGCGGCGCTCTGACGATAGATCGGTGGCGATCACCGGGAACGCGGCGTTGAGGCGCTGGGCGATCTCGATGCCCATATTCCCGAGGCCGACTACTCCGATCGGCGCGAAGTCCGGGATCTGGTCGGTCATAGTGTGCTCCTCTTCGTCATCTTCTCGGCCGGGTCGGCGTGGCCGTCGGTGTTAGGCTAAACCGTGAAGACTACTCATTCAGACGCCCCGGCTCTGCAGAACGAGATCGTCGACGGCGCGATGATTGGCGGTGAGTGGTTCAGCGCCGATGGCCCCGAGCGTATTGTCATCGACCCGGCCGACGACACGCCCCTGGCGATCGTGCACGACGCCTCCCCCAACCTGGTCGATAAGGCCGTCGCGTCTGCCCGAAACGCGTTCGAAAGCTGGGCGGACACCCCTATTACGGGACGCGTCGCTGCACTGGAGGCGGTCGCCGACGCTCTGGTCGCGAACGCCGAGCTCCTCGCCCGCATCGAGACCATCGATACCGGCAAGCCGCTCAACCAGTCCGTCAGCGACATCCGCATCGGCGAACGCTACTTTCGCTACTACGCGCACGCCGCACAGCATCTCTTCGGCGACTCGATTCCGCTCGGGCCGGCCACGTTCGCCTACACCCGCCGCGAACCGTACGGCATTGTCGCGCACATCACGCCGTGGAACGCGCCGATCAGTCAGCTTACCCGAGGCGTCGCACCTTCGTTGGCCGTGGGGAACACCGTCGTGGTCAAGCCCTCCGAGCTCGCGCCGCTGTCGTCGCTGGTCTTCGCCGAGATCGTGCGAAGGATCCTCCCGACCGGAGTTTTCAACCTCGTGCCCGGCGACGGCATTGGTACCGGGCACGCCCTCGCCGCGCATCCCGACATCGACCATCTGACCTTCACCGGCTCGGTGGCGACCGGCATTGCTGTCTCCGCCGCAGCGTCAGCGAACATCGTTGCGACAAACCTCGAACTGGGTGGCAAGTCACCCGCGATCGTCTTCCCCGACGCCGATCTGGACGCGGCGGTGAAGTCCGCCACCGGTGCGCTAATCCGTAACTCGGGCCAGTCGTGTTCCGCCCTCACCCGCTTCATCGTGCACCGTGACGTGGTGGATGAATTCTCGGCGAGACTGGTCTCCCGCGTCGAGAAGCTGAGCATCGGCGCGGGCATCGACGATCCCGATGTCGGCCCGCTCGTCTCGGCGGAGCAGCGCGACCGGGTATTCGGTCTTGTCGAACGCGCGATCGGCCAGGGCGCGGTCGCTTTCACCGGCGGCTCCGTGCCGTTCGTCGTAACCGGCCATGAGAATGGGTACTTCGCCCAGCCGACCGTTCTCGGAGGTGTCACGGCTGATATGGAGATCGCCCAGACCGAGGTGTTCGGGCCGGTGCAGACCGTCATCGCCTTCGAGACCGAGGCCGAGGCGCTCGCGATTGCGAACGGCACCGAGTATGGCCTGGCCTCGGCGGTCTTCACGACGAACATCAACATCGCCTCACGTCTTAGCGCGAAGCTGCGCGCCGGCCAGGTGCAGATCAACGGATTTGTCGGCGCGGGCGCTGAGATACCGTTCGGCGGCTACCGACACTCAGGCCACGGCCGCGAGAAGGGCTTCGAGGCGCTCTACGGCTACTCGCA
>JAABUZ0100008225.1_pt1 | contig 12326 bp, 12 predicted proteins | sample 5562091 | NCBI WGS metagenome assembly JAABUZ01 (sample SAMN12813069, study PRJNA571459) | rock metagenome | isolation source: Antarctica rocks | place: Antarctica: Victoria Land, Linnaeus Terrace sud | collected 2015-12-21 | reverse complement strand
CCTGCTCGCCGAGATCCTCGCCCGCATCCGCGCCCTCCCGAGACCGTCCTGACCAGGCCTTTCCCGGGCCCAACCCACCCCGGAACCCCGCCGACCCGAGGCGACACTCGGGCCCGTGACGCGCCCCGAACCCGAAACCACGCCCACGAAGATCAACGTAAGGCCCTCGAGATCAACTAATCGCCTACTCGCGGACTCGGGTCTGAGCAGTGCCCCCTCCGGCGGCACTGCTGTTGTTGACTGCGGCGATCGGGAGCAGGGTCGCGGTGGCGGGGACGCCGATCTCGCGCGGGGTGGCTCCGGTGGGCGTGGGGTGTCTGCGAGACGCTCCAAGAGCTGGTCGAGGGCGGCCTGGCCGTCGTCGACTGCGGCCTGTTCCTCGTCGCTGAGGGGGATGTTGGCCAGCATCTGCTGCAGGTTGTTCTTGGCCTCGAGCAGCTGGGCCTTGCTGGAGTTCTTGGGGGTGTAGAAGTCGCAGCGGGCGCAGGCCATGCGGTGCGGGCACTGCTCGAAGAAGGTGTAGGCGCAGTAGCCGTGTCCGAGGTCGTAGTACTGCCAGGGCTCGCCGTCGGCGGCGGCGCCGGAGGTCACGGCGTCGCGGTCGACGAGGACCTCGATGGCGCGGACGTTGCGAGCGAAGTAGCCGGCGTCGTTGTAGGCCCGGGCCAGCGCGTTCGGGGTGATCTTCGCGTAGTGCTGGGTGGCCTCGGGTGAGCGGTGCCCGAGCCAGGCCTGCAGCTCGAACAGGGTCATGGGCTCCTTGGCGTTGTAGAGCTGGCTGGCGATGGTGGACCGGGCGCGGTGACTGGTGATGTTCCCGCGGACATCCTTGGTCGGGACGGCCGCCTTGGCGCAGAGCGCGGGGATGATGGTGGCGTTGATGTAGCTCTTGCCGACGTGGCGCGCTCGCAGGGCGAACAGGAAGTCCACGCGCTCGCCGGTCTTGTGGTCCAGCATCGCGGGTTGCTCGGGGCGCACGGCCTGCCAGACTTCGATGGCTTTGCCCAGCAGGGGGTCGACGGGCTTGGTGAACGCGGTTCCGGTCTTGTGCGCCGGGATGTCGAGCAAACACACCGCGTCACGCGCGAGGACCTCGTCGGAGTCGCCGGGGATCGGCGTGCCCTCGTGCTGCCAGCGGATGCACCCCACTCGAAGTCGGGCGATCTCGTCGCTGCGCTGTCCAGCGAACAACCAGGTCAGCGTGATCGCGCGGATGAGCTCGATGGGGTAGCACGGGCCGCTCGCCGCGGCGGGCAGGTCGTCGGGGTCGATGTTCAACCCGGCCCAGAGCAGCTTGGCCCAGACGTCGTCGGCGATGACCCGGGGGTTGGGGCCGATGAGCGCCAGGACGCTGCGCGGGGTGGCCAGGGCCCGGGCGGGGTCGAAGCGCCGGGGCAGCCACTCCCACTCCTGCAGGTCGCGGAACACCATCCTGGTGGCGGTGAGGTAGACGGCCTTGGTGCGCGGGCTCAGCGGCTCGCCGGCGCGCTTGGACAGCCCGTGATCGCGTTGGATGTAGTCCCCGACGTTCATGCGGTCGACGGCGGCCACCCAGGCCGCGCAGGTCTGGCGCGTCCACTGGGGCGGCTCGGTGATCTCGGGGTGCTAATCGGCCAGCCAACGTCCGGCTTTGGCCATTGCGCCGCGGAAGATGCCACGGACTTTCGGGGTCAAGGTGGAGGTCGCATACCAGCGCTCGACCCAGGCCGCCCACTGGTCGGCGGTGCCCTCGATGTCGGGCATGGTGCCGTGAATCGACGATGAGGGCGGATCGCAGTGTCCGAGCGCGGCGACGGCCCGCTGCACGCCGTGCAGCGCCCCGTGGTGCCAGCGGGTCAGGGCCGGGTTTTGGCGGAGCCGGGTGAACGCGTCGGTGGTGAGGTCCTCGAGGTGGGGGCTGCGGTTGAGCAGCAGCGCCTGACAGATCACGGTGGGGAGCCGGTCGTCGTGGGGCCGGCCAGTACGGTATCCCCAGGTGCCGAGCACCTCGCTGATCTGCTGGATGGCCTGGGTGACGGTGTCCTGGCCGAAGATGCGCCAGGCCAGCGGGAGCTTGTCGATGTTGCCCAGCTCGTGGAAGGCGGTGAAGCCGGCGAGCAGGAAGGCGTAGGAGACGACGTAGGGCCGCACGGTGCCGTCGATCCAGCCGGGCCATGGCTGCTCGAACTCGGTGACGCTCTTGCCGATCAGCCGCGCCCAGTCCTGGTCGGACCAGCCCCAGTAGGCGGTGCCCTCCTCCGCGCAGCGCATCAGCACGAGCCCGATCGCGTCGGTGATGGCCCGCTGGTAGTACCGCGACTCCGGGCACCACAGCGCCGCCCGCGCGTCGTCGAGCGGGCGCAGCAGCCGCGCGATGGTGCCCCATTCGGGTGCCTGACGGTCGTGGCCGCGACGACGCCGCAGGTCATTCCCCAGCCGTTGGAGCGCACCGCGCTCGATCCCGCTCAGCGTGGGGCGTCGGTTGTAGCGGGCGAGGTCGAGCGGCCAGCGCCAGCAGGACGCGCTGCTCTCGACCGAGGCAGCCGTGGTGGTCACGACGAAGCGCCCGGTGTCGGGTCGCCGAGGCTGGACAGCATCTGCACGCGCCAGCTGTGAAGCTGTTCCATCCCGCGGTTGAGCTTCTCGGCCAAGTCGCGACCCGAGAGGTGGATGTAGCTCATGGTCGTCTCGGTGTTGCGATGCCCGGCGAAGGTGGCGATGGCGTGCAGCTCCCAGCCCACCCGAGCCAGGTCGGTCAAGCACAAGTGGCGGGTGGTGTGGGTGGAGAACCGCGGGACCTCCGCCTCCAGCCCGATGCGGCGGATCACCTTCGACCAGGTCCACAACGTCAACGGCTCCGCCCGGTTGCGGCGGGACTCGGACAAGAACAGCGGACCGCGGGCTCGGCTGAGGGTGGCCCGGTGGACGAGGTAGCCCGAGAGCAGTACGCCCGTTGCGGCCGAGTACGGCACCACGCGCTCGAGCCGGTTCTTCGTCGTCTCCGCGCGGATCCGCAGCGTTCGATGCGCCGGGTCCAGGTCCTCAGTCCGCAACGAGCAGAGCTCTTCGCGGCGCAGGGCGGCGTCGTAGGCCAGCGCGAGCATGACCCTGTTGCGGATGGGCTCTTTGCTGGCGACCCCGAGGATCGACAGCCACTGCTGCTCGGTCGGGATCCACGGCAGCTTGGTCAGGCGTGGGACCAGGCCACGCTGGTGGCCACCGCAGCTGCGACCCGGGGTGTAGCGGCCCCGGCCGACCGGGTTCGAGTCCCGCAGGCCTTCTTCCATCAAGAAGTCATAGAACAACCGGACCGGCACGAGCCGTTGCTGGATCGTCGCGTTCGCCAGCGCCGAGCCGGAGTCGATCGACACCACATTCGCGCCGCGCCGGCTGGCCCGCTCGGTCAACTCGCGGACGTAGACCGCGATGTGGGCTCTGCTGGCGGTGAGCGGGTCGACGTCCTCGCGCTCGCACATCTGCAGGTACTCGGCCAACCCGCGCGTAGGCGTCGATTGTCCGTGGCGCCCGACCAAGGTCGGCCCAGACCTGCAGCCATCCGGCCGCCTGCTCGTGCCGGGCCAGCACCGGCCACTTCTCCTCCTGCACCATCAGCCGGACCAACCGTCCCGGCCGCCGCCCGGTCACGGGGCAGGACTCGCCTCCACCCCACCGTGTGATTCCACGTAACTGATAGGTACCTTTCCGACCCCGCCTACCGGCGCAAGATCGCCCGGCAACTGAACAAGGGCGAATCGCTGCACGCGCTCAAACGTGACCTGCTCTACGCCCACGAAGGCACCGTCCGGGCCCGGCACCTGCAGCAGCAGACCGAGCAGGCGTGGTGTCTGATCTGACCCTGGTCACCAACGCCGTCGTGGCCTGGACGACCGAGTACTACGGCCTGGCCATGGACTCGATGCGGGCCCCGGGACGGCTCATCGACGACGACGTGCTGGCCCAAATCTCCCCGGCGCACAGCGAGAACATCAACTTCTTCGGCGCCATCGACGTCGACATCGACGCCGAACTGGCCCAGCTCGGGCCCACCGGCTATCGACCGCTGAGGGTTCGCGACACGCTCTCGCCGTCGCGAGGTACCGGTGGAGGATCCTTCAGCGGGACGGTCAGCGGTCGTCAACGTGGGCGTCGGCGTCGCCGTAGACGAAGGAGGCCATGTCGCGGATGAAGTCGTGCGGGAACCCGATGTCGAATCCAGCCGCGGCGTCGAGCCGGGTCACGGCGTCGGCGGTGAGGGTGACGTCGAGGGCGCCGAGGTTGTCGAGTAGCTGATCGAGGCGGCGCACACCGAGGATGGGGTGCACGGCCGGGGACCGGGTTCTGGTCCAGGCCAGGGCGACCTGCGAGGGGGTGGCTGCGAGCTCGTCGGCCATGTCGGCGACCACCTGTGCGACCTGGTGATCGCGGTCGCTGACCGATCCGGCGGGCAGCCGGGTGACGTCGTCGGCCCCGCCGGGCCGGGTGAACTTGCCGGACAGGACGCCGCCGCCGAGGGGGGACCATGCGGCCAGGCTCATGCCGAGGGCTTCGGCGGCGGGCAGCAGGTCGCGTTCGGCGTCGCGGCTGAGCAGGTTGTAGCGGGCCTGCAGCGCGACGAACGGGGCCCACCCGTGGCACTGGGCCAGGGTGTTCGCTTGGGCCGCCACCCACGCCGGGGTGTCGGAGATCCCGATGTGGAGCACCTTCCCGGCGCGCACGGCGTCGTCGAGGGCCCGCATCGTCTCTTCGATGGGCGTGCGGCGGTCCCAGAGGTGCAGGTAGTAGAGGTCGATGTAGTCGGTGCGCAGCCGCCGCAGGCTGGTCTCCAAGGACAGTCGCAGGTTCTTGCGGTGCCCGCCGGCGGCGTTCGGGTCTCCCCGGTCGCGGGAGACCCCGTACTTGGTGGCCACCACGAACCGGTCACGCCGCCCGGCCAGAACCTCTCCGACGATCTCCTCGCTGGCCCCGTCGCGGTAGTTGACCGCGGTGTCAACGACGTTGCCGCCGGCGTCGGCGTAGGCGTCGACGATCCTGCGGGCCTCCTCGACACCCGGGCCGTGCGGGAAACCTTCGGCGAAGGTCATGGCACCGAGGAACAGCTCCGAGACCCGCAGCCCGCTGGTCCCCAGCATCCGGTAGCGCATGTCAGGCGAACGCCTTCGCCGCGGCGGCCACGACCTCGTCATGAGCCACGTCGCGCAGGTGCTGGGCGATGTTCCAACGATGACCGAAGGGGTCGTCGAGCTGACCGTGTAGCTCACCCCAGAAGGTGTCGCCCAACGGTCGGACGACCTCGCCGCCGGCCGCCAGCGCCTGGGCGAACACCGTGGTGGCGTCGGCGACCTCGAGGGCCAGGACCACCGGGGTCCCGCCGAGCGAGGGTGGGGCGAGTACCCCCATCTCCGGGAACTCGTCGGCGAGGTGGAGCAGGGAGTCGCCGACGCGCAGCCGCACCGACATCAGCCGCCCGTCGGGGGTGGGGATGCGGTCGAGCTCCTCGGCGCCGAAGGCGTCGCGGTAGAAGGCGGCGGCGCGCTCGGCGCCCCGGACCACGATATGTGCGGTGATGAGCATGGCCCGACCCTGGCCTGCGTCGAACCGGCGGTCTTGAACGTTGTTGACGCCTAGCATGCCCGGATGGGCACTGAGCAGGTCCGGATCTGGCGGCCCGCCGACGAGGACCGTGTCCTGCTCATGGCCGGCCACACCACCGACTACGCCATCGAACCACGCGGCCAATACGTCTTCGGGGTCGTCACCGGGGAACCTATGCGCTCGCGCCGGGGCCGGGAGCGCCGCCTGGTCCAACCCGGTCAGCTCGTCGCCTGGGACCCCTCCGGCGCCCATTGCGGTACCGCCGCCGGCACCCGGCCGTGGTCGTCCCGGCTCATGATCGTCGAGACAGGACACCTGAGCGCCCTCGCCGGCGACCACGAAGACGACGACATCCTCGCCAACCTCGCCTTCCCCGAGCCGGTCGTCTCCGACCCCGAGCTCGCCGCTGGCTTCCTGCGCCTCCACGCCGCCTACGCGGAACCGGCGACGCGCCTCGAGCGCGACGAGCGGCTCGCGGAATGGTTGCGCACCACGGTCGAACGCTCCGGCGCTGTGCGAACCTCCCGCCCGACCCTCACCGGGCGCGACGACCAGGCACTGCGACGGGCCCATGAGTACCTCGGTGACCACGCCGCACTCAACATCAGCCTCGACGACCTCGCCGCAGCCGCCGACGTCGGTAAGTACCGCTTGATCCGCCTGTTCCGGGAGCGCACCGGGCTGCCACCCCATGCGTTGCAGCTCGCCCACCGACTCCGCCGAGCCCGTCGTCTGCTCGAGACCGGCGCCACCGTCGCCGACACCGCCACAGCGACGGGTTTCGCCGACCAGAGCCACCTGCACCGACACTTCCAGCGGGCATTGGGAATGACGCCCGGCCAGTACCAACACCGCTTCGAACAACACCCGATCCAGCTTCGGTGAGACTGGAACGAGGGAGGGCAGGCTCGCAAGCCGATCGACCAGCGGGACGGGGGTGTCCCGCGCGCGGGGTGGCGGACAGCGACGAGGGCTAGTCGGTTCGTGGCCGCAGTATTTTTCGGTGCGCGATGCGCCAGCCGGTTGGGGTCTTGACGACGGTGTCGTGGTAAGTGCCGGTGCCAGCGGTGCCATCGGTCATGACGGACAGGCCCTTGGAGCGGACGGTGATCGTGTCCGTTGGCTGCTCGATGTGAACGTTGGTGACGTGGTGTCCGAGGGGTTCGCCGGGGCGTTGTTCGTGAAGCGCCTGGATGGCAGGTAGTCCGGATACGTGGCCAAGGCCGAACTCCCGTAGGTCGTAGACGGCGTGTGACGTGAGTAGCAGGCCGAGATCTGCGGTTCGGCGGTCGTCTGCGAGATGTGCGTGCAGTGCGATCAGTTCGTGGATCTCCGCTCTGTCGTGATCGGTCAGCGGCGCAGGGGGATCGCTGTGCCGACCGGGATTGAGTTCTCCGAACAGGGTGAGGGTCCGGTCTCGCTCGGCTGTGGTGCCGCATCGGGGTCCTCGTGAATTTGACGGCCAGTTGTGCCGCAAGCAGACCCTGCATCGGCGACATCCTGCTCGCCTACGCCGTGCTCGGGGTCGGGCTGCTGTTCTTCGTCTCGCGCAGCAACCGGACCACGCTGATCGGTGCCGCGATCGCCTTCGCCGGCGGCATTTTCCTGCTGGTGGCGGCGGTGCTCTCGGCGTCGAACGGCCCCTCGACCGGCATCGTGGCCGACCCGGCGGCGCTTGACACCGCGCTGCGCGGCGGGTTCGTCGACGCCGCCATCGGACGTCTGGACGCGCTGCCCAGCGTGTTCGCGACGTTGGTGGTGCTGAACTGGTTCCCGGCGTTCGGGATGTTCCTGCTCGGTCTGGTCGCGGGCCGCCGCGGCGTTCTCGCCCAGCCCCAGGCCCACACCAGGCTGTGGCGGGGGCTGCTGGTTGGCACCATCGTCGCGCTACGCCCGCCGGCTCGGATCCCGCCGGCACCGCCAGCGGGCCGCTCATGTTCCCCCGCCGATGACCAGGCCCGGGTCGTCGTGGATACGTCCCGTCACGGACCGCAGCGGCACGGTTGGGAGCGGCCATGAGTAGGACACGGCAGGTCAGCGGCACCGGGCCGTCGCCGCTGGCTCGGGCGGTCCTCCCGATCAACGTCGGGAGGCCTGCCATCCCCACCACTGCACCGCGGGGTCCCCTGGCCGACCCGCTGTTCCGCCTGCTGTTGGTCGGCGAGGCGCTTGCGTCGCTGTCCGAGCAGGTGTTCATCATCTGCCTGACCCTGCTGGTCCTCGACTTGGCCGGACCGGGGGCGACCCTCGGGCTGGTGCTGGCCGTGGCCGCGGTGCCCCGTGCAGTGCTGCTGCCTATCGGGGGGGTGCTGGCCGACCGCGTCGCCCCGGCCCGGATCGTGGTGGCCGCGACCTGGCACCCCAGCCAGCACGGCGATCACCACGGTCGGGGGTGGGCCGAGCACGACCAGCACGGCCAACCCCGCCAATTACGCCCTGGCCGGAGCCCTGCTCCCCGCCGGCTCGTCTGCGGACGCGGTGGGGTCCCCGGTCCCGCGTCCTGGTCTCCGGTGCGGTGGCCGCCGCGGCCCTCGCGCTGCTGGTCGACGTCGCCTCCTGGCTCGTCACCGAATCCTTTCTCGTCGGGAGCTGATGTGCGGATGTACGGCGACGCCCCCGGGATCAGGCTCGGGTGAGGGCGACCCAGGAGGGACTCCCCACCGCGCATGGTGTTGTTGTGGAGACGCCGGGGGCCCGGTCGGCCCGACATTCAGCTCATCCGCTCGAACACCGCGGCGAGGCCCTGGCCGCCGCCGATGCACATCGTCTCGAGCCCATAGCGGACCTCGCGGCGGTCCATCTCGCGCAGCATCGTCGACAGGATGCGGACGCCGGTCGCGCCCACCGGGTGGCCCAGGGAGATGCCCGAGCCGTTCGGGTTGACGCGCTCGTCGGTGATCGGGTCGATGCCCCACTCGCGGGTCACGCCCAGGACCTGCGCGGCGAACGCCTCGTTCAGCTCGATGACGTCGATGTCCGAGAGCGACAGCGATGCCCGTTCCAGCGCCTGCGCCGTCGAGGGCACCGGGCCGAGCCCCATCACCTCCGGCCCCACGCCGCCGAGGCCCCAGGACACGAGGCGGGCCAGCGGCCGCAGCCCCAGCTCCGCCGCCTTCTCCGGGGTCGTGACGATGCACACCGCGGCGCCGTCGTTCTGGCCCGAGGAGTTGCCGGCGGTGACCGTGGCCTCGGGGTCGTTCTTCCCGAGGATCGGACGCAGCGTGGCCAGCGACTCCAGCGATGCGTCGGGCCGGATGTGCTCGTCGGCCTCGACGACCGTGTCGCTCGCGCGTCCCTTGATCGTCACCGGCACGAGCTCATCGTCGTAACGGCCGTCCTTCTGCGCGGCGGTGGCCTTCTGGTGGGAGCGCACGGCGAGCCGGTCCTGCTCGGAGCGCGGGATGTCGTAGCGCTTGCGCACGTTCTCGGCGGTCTGGAGCATCCCGCCGGGGACCGGGTGGTGCTTCCCGCCGGCGAGGATCCGGCCCTGGGCCAGCGAGTCCTTCATCTCGAAGCCGCCGGCTTTGGTGCCCCAGCGCGGGGCGCCGGTGAAGTACGACGCGCCGGACATCGACTCCGCGCCGCCGGCCAGCACGAGCGACGCACCGCCGGTCTGCACGGCCATCGCCGCGTAGAGCACCGACTGCAGCCCCGACCCGCAGCGGCGGTCGACCTGCAGACCGGGGACGGTCACCTCCAGCCCGGCGTCGAGCGCAACGACGCGGCCGATCGCCGGGGCGTCCATCGTCGGGTAGCAGTGCCCGAAGATCACGTCGTCGACGTCGTCGGCGGTGATCCCGGTGCGGGCGACCAGCTCGCGGATCACGGTCGCGCCCAACTCCTGGACGGGCACGTCGCGCAGGGCGCCGCCGAACCCCCCGACCGGGGTCCGCAGCGGTTCACAGATGACGGCGTAGGTCACGGCGGCGTCCTTCCGGAGAGAGGTCGGTCCGGTGGGCTGGTGGTGTCGGTGCTGGTGGCCGCGGCGGCGGCCAGGCTGTAGCGGTGGTGGTCCCAGTCGTCGGCGAGTGGGGTGAAGTAGTCGAAGGACACCTGTTTGCGCTGGTAGCGCCACAGCTGGTCGGGGTTGCGGACGAGGGTGTCACGGTAGTGGCCGGCCGCGATGTGGGCGACGCCGTCGACGACGCACGGCTGCCACAGCAGCGAGGGTGTCCCAGTCGCCGGCGTCGAGGGCGCGGCAGTAGCGGGCGTCGAGGGTACGGATGGCCTCGAGTCTTCGAGCCGCTGGAGGCGTTGTTCGAGGCCGGTCATGACGGGCCGAGACGGCGGACGGAGAAGGGCATGGGTCAGTCCCTCCGGAACGCGGTGACGGCGTCGGGGTCGAGGTCGATGCCGAGCCCCGGTCCGTCGGGCAGGTGCACGTGCCCGTCGGCGTAGCGCAGCGGGGTCGTCAGTAGCTCCTCGCGCATCAGCAGCGGGCCGAACAGTTCGCTGCCCCAGGTGTAGGCCGGTGATGCGCAGGCCAGGTGCAGGGAGGCGGCGGTGCCGACGGGGCTCTCGATGGAGGTGCCGCCGTGGCAGGGGATGGCGGCGGCGGCGGCGATCTCCGCGATGGCGCGGGTGGCGCGTAGTCCCCCGGACTTGGTGGTCTTGAGGGCGTAGACGTCGGCGGCGCGCATCGTCGCCAGGCGTAGCGCGTCGGCGGGGGTGCGCAGGCTCTCGTCGGCCATGACCGGGATCGGCAGGGCCTGGTTGATCTCGGCGAGGGCTTCGATCTCGGTGGCGGGCACGGGTTGTTCGACGAGCTCGACACCGGCGTCGGCGAGGGGGGGCAGCCACGTCAGGGCGGTGAGCCGGTCCCACCGAGCGTTGATGTCCACTCGGACCCCGGCGACCCCGGCGAGCTTCTTCGCCACCGCGGTCACGCGGGCGACGTCGTCGGCGGGATCCTGGGAGCCCATCTTGAGCTTGAAGCTGTGGTGCAGCCCGGCGTCGAGCTTGCCCAGGGCCTCTTCGACGACGATGTCGGCGGGTTCGGTGCCCAACGCCCAGGTCACCGGGATGGAGCGGCGGGCGGTGCCGCCGAGCAGGGTGTGGACGGGAACGCCGAGGCAGCGGGCCCAGGCGTCGTGCATGGCGACCTCGACGGCGGCCTTGGCGAACAGGTTCCCGGCGACGACGTCGGTGATCGCCTCGGTGGCGCCGGCGATGTCGTCGACCTTGCGGTCGACGACCAGCGGGGAGATGTAGCGCTCGACGATGAGCTGCATGGTCTCGACGGACTCCCCGCCCCACCACGGTCCGGCCGGGACGACACCCTCACCGACCCCGGTGACGCCGCCGGCGGTGTGCAGGAACACCAGCATGACCGGTTGGGCGTCCATGGCGACGCGGGCGAAGCGGTGCGGACGGCGCAGCGGGATGTCGAGCAGTACGGTCTCGACCCGGTCGATCCGCAGGTCACTCATCAGGTGTGTTCCTTAGCTGCGGCCGGGACTCAGCGGGGTTCGAGGACGAAGTCGTACCGCGAGTGGGTGCGGCCGTCCTCACCGCGCTGAGGGTCCAGCACCAGCTCGGGCTTGGTCGCCTCGGCGACGTCGCTGTCGAGCCACTGCCCACCGGTGAAGTACAGCTGGGTGGTGATGGTGCGGTGCTCCGGAGCGGAGACGAGCAGGTGCAGGTGCGCCGGGCGCCACGGGTGCCACCCGGCGGCCTCAATGAGCTTGCCGGTGGGTCCGTCGGTGGGAATCTGGTAGGGCGCGGGCTGCATGGTGGTGATCTCGAAACGACCCTGGTCGTCGGTGACGACGACGCCGCGCAGGTTGCCCTCCGGCAGGTGCGGGGCGAAGCCGGAGTAGTAGCCCTGGTCGTCGGCGTGCCACAGGTCGAGCTCGGCCCCGGCGAGGGGGTTGCCCGCGGTGTCGCGGACCTGACCGGAGAAAACCAGCGGGGTGCCGGCCTCGTCCTCGCGCATCGGCAGCGTCGTGACCGAAGGCAGCTTCTGCTGGTCGGGCAGGTAGTACGGCCCGAGGATGGAGCCCTTGGTGCCGTCCTGGGTGCGGGCGGCGACCTCCTCGACGACGTGCTCGACGAACACGTCGAGGAACAGGGGCCACTCCCCGCCCTCGCCGACCTCGATCATCCACTGCTTGGCGGCCTGGAACTCCGGGTAGGTGACGCCATGCTCGCGGATGGCGCCGTGGATGCCGGCCAGGACCGCGGACACCACCGCGGACACCCGCTCCGGGGTGAGGGAATCGGTCGGGGTGGCGGCGTCGGAGGTGGAGCGCTGCGCGGCGCGGAACGCCTCGGTCGCGTTCGCTCCGGAGCCGGCGGCGCTCGGGGAGTGCTCGACTGCGGTCATGATTTTCTCCTTCGTGGTGGGGCCCGCCGGCAGGCATCGGACCTGCCGGCGGGCACAGATGTCGTGACGAGTTGTCGGCGGCGGGGTCGGGGTCGACCTCACCGCCCGTTGCTGGTGCCGTTGCGGCGGCCGAACAGCGCGACGTCGTCGTTGTTCGCGAGGTCGGGCACCGTCCACCCGTCGAGGTCGTACTCGGACATGCACTGCTCGGCGAAGCCCTTCATGGCGCCGGCCGTGCCGGAGGCCTCGGCCGCGAACAGCAGCTCGGCGCGCACGCCCTCGTGGTTGCCGGAGTAGTTGCGCTCGTAGAGCTCGTGGCGCCCGCCGAACTCCGAGCCGATCGAGTCCCAGATCAGCTTCATGAGCTTGACGCGGTCCACGGCGTCGTAGCCGTTGGAGCCGCGGACGTATTTGTCGAGGTAGGGACGGA
>JAABUZ0100008224.1_pt1 | contig 12326 bp, 8 predicted proteins | sample 5562091 | NCBI WGS metagenome assembly JAABUZ01 (sample SAMN12813069, study PRJNA571459) | rock metagenome | isolation source: Antarctica rocks | place: Antarctica: Victoria Land, Linnaeus Terrace sud | collected 2015-12-21 | reverse complement strand
TGGAAGTACGGCGTATATGCTGCTACGCTCCCTTTGCCACCCCGAGCGGCGGAAATGCGGGTACTTGACATGTGGCTCAGAACCTTAACTTGTAGGCAATACCCATGCGTATGGATTTTTAGCGGGATTCCGGATGCGGCAGCCCTGTGTCAGTGGGACATGCGCCTGCACTGGCATCATGTCAACCACACACTCAGTGGCGATGAGGAACCACGTTGGATCGACACGAGCATCCGTTCAAGCGCGCTGCTGGTCAGTTCCCAGCAGCCCCGCTAGCGATGACTGGCCTCCGCCAGGCGCTTCGCGATCCTCCTGGCCGGGCGCCTACGGGCAGCGTCGTGCAGCGGGCAGGCGTGCGTCGACGAAACCAACCACCTCGACCGCGAAGGAGTGGATAGAACGACGTCCCCAGTCACGAAGCGCACCAATCCAGCCGGCAAGATGCATGTATGATTGCCGGGCGAAAGCGGCGTTTGGGTTCCGTCCAGATCGCGGAGCATGCCCTGCTGACCGCTGAGCGTTAGTGAGAGGCTACTGGACGATTGATGCGACCACAGAGCCAACACGGGCCGTTGCGTGCCCGAGCCTACGAAGCGCAGAGCGACTGTGCCCTGTTCTGGCTACATGTGTCGTCCGCCGAAGGATTGGGTGGACGACGCATGTAGCCAGAACAGGTGTATGCTACGGGACGGCCAAGGCCGCCGACGACCGCATGGCGGCGTGCATGGCCTACGCCCTACGCGCGCACGATGTCGCGGCCGTTTCGCTCTATCTGGGGCTGGTCCGCACTGAGGCGCTCCCGCGCGCGGCCGAGCACTTCGACCTGTCCAACGCGGAATCCCCTCACTTCATCGGGCGCGCGCAGGAGCGCCGCTGGCGGCGGACCCGCAGATCATGCGCAAGTCCGGGCAGGTTCTCTTCGCGGTGGAATACGGGTTCACCGATATCGATGGACGGCAGCCAACGTCCCTGCGCGGGACGTAGAGCCGTCGCAGGAGCGACTATCCCTGATAGCCGCGACAGCTGCCTCAATTGGCTGTGACGAGCGGCGCGTACAGGGCGGGGACACGCCGGCGCAGCAACTCTTTCACGCGCACGGGCGCGGTCGGGAAACGCTCTGAGTCGGAGCCGGTGTCGACCGCGAGCACGGCCACGCCGGACGCGGCGCCCGTGATCAGCGCGTCCTCGCTCCCCAATTCGGGGCCGAATACGCCGCTCTCGCCCATGCCATGCGGCGCGCCGCGGTTGGCGAAGGCGACGACCGTGTTGTTTTCGTGCGCGCGCTGGCGCCACAGGTGGAAGTGGCGTGGATCGGCCACGCGCAGCCGGGCGTCAGCGAATGGGACGGCCGAGGCGGGTAGGCCGCGCGGGACCGGCCCCACGAGCGCCGCGGACGCGCAGATGACGTCGGCCCCGGCGAGGGCCAGGACGCGCGCCGGCTCGGGCAAGAGCATGTCGCGCCCGTACAGCAGCCCGACCCGTGCGCCCAGCAGGTCGAAGACGGGCAGCCCCAGATCCCCCGGTGTGGCCCAGGCGTCCGCCGCCCAGCCGGGATGCAGGGCGCGGTAGCGGCCCACGACACCTGCTCCGTCGACCAGCGCCACGGTCAGGTAGTAGCGGTCACCGTCGCGCTCGACGAGCGAACCCACAACGTGGGCGTGTAGGTCCCCAGCCAGGTCGCACAGCCAATGCGCCGTGGGGCCTTCCAAGCTTTCCGCCGCCGCCTTGGCCTCGGCGGCGTCGTGCGGGGGGCGTGACAGGAGGGGGAGGGCCGGCAGCACGAGCAGGGTGACGCCGTCCCCTATCCCAGTCGTGACCAACCGGCGCAGCGCGTCACGCCCCTCCTCGTCGAGTGCGAGGCGCCGGTCGTTTCTACTGGGAGCGCGGGCTGCCAATCCGCTGACCGCCAGCCCGCCCTGTCCGTCGGCAATCTGTTCGCCATACCCACCCATGCCGGACGCGACGGTTTGCCGGCTGGAAGCCGGCGCTCCTAGTAGATACGATACTGACGCAGCGGGAGTCGGCGTTACCGGTGGATACGACACTCCGGTTTGCGCCACGCCCACGCGCAGCCGCGTCCCCGCGTCGAGGCCGCGCTCACCGTAGAGGCCGTGGGATTGCAGCGGGTTCCACAAGTAGGCGTGCTGCGCCAGCGCCGCGTAGGCAGTGGGCCGGCGGTCGGCCAGCTTGTCGTCGGGCTCACCAGGGCTGAAGGGGCGTGTGCGCGTGCGCGACAGGTCCACCTCGCCGTAGACGATCCCCTCGCCCGTGTCGCGCATCGCTACCACCGCGCCGTCGGGGTCGAGCACGCAGCTCCCGCCGCTGAACTGCACGCCGCGCTCGCACCCAAAACGGTCGGCGGCGACGAGGTACATGCCGTTCTCGTAGGCGCGCGCCATCCAGGCCGCGGCGGGCGCCTGCTCGTCGAGCCAGCAGGTCGGGAACAGGGCCACGTCGCACCCGGCCACGCCAAGCAGGCGCGCCGGTTCCACGTAGTCGGCGTCCATACAGATGAACAAACCCAGGCGGCCGTAGGGCGTGGCGACGACGGGCGGGGTGTTGACGCTCTCTGCCGCCCAGCGCGGCTCGGCGATAAAGGCGTGCGACTTGCGATAGACGCAGACAATGCCGTCGGGACCCACCAGCGCGGCCGTATTGTAGTAGAGGTCCGTCAGCGGGTCGCGCTCGGCCAGACCCACGACGATGTAGCAGCCGTGCCGTCGCGCCACCTCTACGAACAGGTCGGTCGTGGGCCCCGGCACGGTCTCGACCAGCGGCGCCACCTCGACGCGGTCGCGCCAGCAGTAGCCGGTCACGGCCATCTCCGGCATCACGATCACGCGCGCGCCGGCGCCGGCCGCCTCGTCCACCCGCACGCACAGCCGCGCCACGTTCTCCCCTTTCGCGCCCAACCGGGGCTCGAACTGCAGCGCCGCCGCCGTATAGCGTTCGATCATGAGCATCCCTCGGGTTCCGTTGGGTTCACGTAGCTTGCCTGTATCGTAGTCGCTTCGGCGGCACACGGCCAGCGCGATAGCCACACTACCACACTTGGGTGCGCCCCCCTTGGGGTGCGCCCCCCTTGGGATGCGCCCCCTTGTTGACGAACCGTCGCGCTACTGCTACACTCGCTACACACGACGCGATGCGCGTCACGACAAATAGCGGGAGGTGCGGCGATGAGTCGAGTAGTGCGAGTTGAGACGCCCGGGACGGCCGGAGTGTCTAAAGCGATGGGCGAGCCACAGCTAAAAGCGGGCGCGCTCAATCTCACGGAAGCGACGGTAACGGGCCTGTCCAATATGGCCCCGGCGATGAGCCTCTTCTTCAGCGTCAACGTCATCGCGGGGACGATCGGCGCTGCGGTCCCATTCGTGTTCATCCTGGCTATGCTGGGTATCCTTGCCACGGCCAACACACTCTCCCAATTCACGCGCCTCTATCCGAGCGCCGGCTCCTTCGTCACCTTCATCACGCGCGCGTTCAATCCGGCCGTCGGCGCCGTTGGGGGCACGTTCCTCATCGCCGGCTACACCATGGCGGCTGGCTCCGTCTACGCCGTGATCGGAGGGTGGACAGCCGACGTGCTGCGCCGCGACTTGGGCGTGACCGTGCCCTGGCAGGCGCTGATGATCGTCGGCATGGTGTTGATGGCCGCCCTATTGGTGGTGGGGGTCGAGGTGTCGACCCGCGCGGCTCTCGTGCTGTTCCTGTTCGAAACGGCGGTCTTGCTGCTGCTGGGCATCGTCATCGTCATCCGCCAAGCCGGCCACCTTTCCGCGACGCCGTTCGCTCCGCCAGCGGGCAGCGGCGGCTTGAGCGGCATCGCCACGGCGTTCGCCCTTGCCATTTTCGCATTCGTCGGATGGGAGGCGTCGGCGCCGTTGGCCGAAGAGACGGATAACCCCCGCCGCAACGTGCCCATCGCGCTCATAACCGGCGTGGTGATCCTCGCCGCCGTCTACGTCTTCGTCACGTATACCGTCGTCATCGGCTTCGGCGTGAATCACATCGCCAAGTTGGCCGCCGACCAGACAGCGTTCTCGACGCTTGCCGCGACCTACCTGGGTCCCCTGCGCGGGCTCATCGATATCGCGGGGATCACCAGCATCCTCGCCAGCACGCTCGCGCTCTCCAACACACAGGGCCGTATCTTTTTCCATGGCGGCCGCGCGCGCATCTTCCCCTCGATCCTGGGGCGCGTCAACGCGCGCTACCAGACACCGGCCGTCGCCATCGTGACTTATATGGTCATCGGAACGATCATCGTTTTCCTGGCGCAGGCATGGCTTGGCGCCGCCAAGCTGCCCAACGACGCGTTCAGCATTTTCAGCGCCCTCGCCACGTTCGGCACGCTGCCGCTCATTTTGATCTACGGGTTGACCAACATCGCGCTGATCGTCTACACGGCACGCGGCGGCGCGCCCGGCGCCAACCCCCTGACGCACTACGTCCTCCCGGCCATCGGAGCCGTGCTGCTGCTGGCCCCGGCGTGGACCTTCACGCAGCCGGCGCCGCCGCCGTTCGATCGCGTCGTGGCTCTGATTCTCGCGATCCTCGTCATCAGTGTCATCTACGGGCTGACTGTCGCACGGCTTAATCCCGCCGCGGCTGAACAAGCGGGAGTGGCATTGAGCGGCGAGGGCGCACTGGGGTAAGTCGGAAGATGGAGGAACTTATGCTCGTACATACGCCAGAACCACAGACTTTGGAACAGGATAAGGAGCTGCTCTCGTCCGTGTGGGCGCGCTACACGTCGATCGTGGCCGAACGCGCCGAGGGTTGCTATATCTACGGGGAAGACGGCAGGCGCTACCTAGACTTCTCGTCTGGCATTGGCGTGACCAGTACCGGCCATTGCCACCCGCGCGTGGTCGCCGCCGCACAGGAGCAGGTGGCGACGCTCATACACGGGCAGGCCAACATCGTCTACCACAAGCCGATGTTGCGTCTGGCCGAGAAACTCGCCGCCGTGACCCCAGCGGGGCTGGACCGTTTTTTCTTCAGCAACAGCGGCGCCGAGGCCATCGAGGCCGCGGTCAAGCTGGCCCGCTACGCCACGGGGCGCTCGGCCATCATCACGTTTGAGGGCGGCTTCCACGGGCGTACCATCGGGGCGCTCTCGCTCACCTCCTCCAAGGCCAAGTACAAAGCGCATATGGGTCCGTACATGCCGGGCGTCTACACCACGCCGTACCCCTACTGCTACCGCTGCCAGTACCGTGCGCGTCAGGCCACCGACGTGGTCATGCCTAACGGGCTTGGACCGGGCGATACCTGCTGCCAGAGCGGGCTGCCGGCCCTGCGCGCCCTACTGGCGACGGAGGTCTACCCCGACGACGTGGCGGCGGTGCTGGTCGAGCCGGTGCTGGGTGAGGGCGGCTACGTGGTCCCGCCGCCCGGCTTCCTGCGCGACCTGCGCGCACTGTGCGACGAGTTCGGCTTCCTGCTCATCGCCGACGAAGTGCAGACTGGCTTCGGGCGCACCGGCACGATGTTCGCCGTCGAGCAGGCCGGGATCACTCCGGACATCATGGTCATGGCCAAGGGCCTGGCCTCGGGCTTCCCGCTCAGTGGGATCGCGGCGCGGCCAGAGCTTATGGAGCGCTGGTCGTCCGGCGTGCACGGCGGCACCTATGGCGGCAACGCGGTCGCCTGCGCGGCGGCCTGCGCGACTCTCGATGTGTTGCGCGATGAGGACCTGCCCGGCAACGCCCGCATGCAGGGGACGGCGCTGCGCGACGGCCTGCGCGCGCTGCAGCAACAGTATCCGCTCATCAGCGATGTGCGCGGCCTGGGCCTGATGGTCGCGGCCGAATTGGTCACACCGGACGGCGCGCCCGACGCGGCGCGTTGCAAAGCGGTGTTGCAGGCCTGCCTCGAGCGCGACCTCATCCTGCTCAACTGCGGCCCTTGGGACAACGTGGTGCGCTTCATCCCGCCGCTCATCGTCACGGACACCCAGATCGGCGACGCGCTCGTGATCTTCGGGCAGGCCTTGGCCGCCACGAGCTAGTAAGTCGCCAAGACTGGTTTGTCGATGATCTACTGGGAGTGGTGGCTGGCAGCCGGCGCTCCCAGTGAGCGCCAACCCGTTATAGAACCCCGACGAGAAAACCCACTTCAGGGGTGAGATGAATCGGCGTCCTTTAGAGCGCGTCAGCGCGGCCGTTGCGTGGCGATGTATTGTCGGATCGTTTCACTCGCCACCTGCCCCGCCGTTGAACAGAAATACGAACGGGTCCACATGCTCGGCATCGACAGCAGGTGCGGGAACTCTTGCCGCAGCGTCCGCGACGTGCTCCTGTGGTGGCTACGTGGCTCATCCGGGCAATGAAACTGCCCGGATGAGCCACGTAGCCACCACAGGGCGTTATGGGTATCGTCCTGGCCGGCAGTGAGGTACGGACCGGCGACCCAATCCGCGTCGAGTTGCCGCAGGAGCCGCACCGACCGCTTGAGCGGGTCTGAGACGAACCTAGCACCCTTACAGCGACGGCGGCTCCCATACGTCGTATGGGAGCCGCCATCGCGAAAAGCGATCGTTTACGATTGCAAGATGCCGTTGACGCGCGTCGCGACCTGTTGCATGGCGCTCGCGGGATCTTGTCCCTTATCGAAGACGGCCTGCAATCCTTGCTGCACGAACTGCAGCATGGTGAGATAGTGCGTGTTGAGTGGCATCGCGCCCAGGTAAGAGAGTTCCTGGATGACCACCTTGCTGTTGGGATGCGCGTTCAGGTACGACTGGTACTCCCTTGTGTCGACGGCCGCCTTGGTCACCGGCATGTAGCCGGTGTGTTCGCTCCAGTAGACCTGCTCGCTTGGCGACGTGAACCACTGCACGAACGTCTCGGCGGCCTGGATGTGGCTCTGGGGGATGTTCTTGAAGATGACCGCGTTCCCGCCGCCCGGCGGCACGATCAGCTTATGCCCCGCCGTCGTCGGCAACAGCGCGGTGCGCCACACCTTGGCGACGGACGACACGGCGTCTTGATTGATCGTCGCCATATCGGCCGGTGAGCCGAGCGTCATGGCCGTCTTGCCTTGCGCGAAGTCCTCGATGTTTTGCGACCAGTAGGTCGCGCCGGTGTTGATCTTAGCCACGCCAGCCTTTACCAAATCCTGCTGGATCGCCAGTGGCGCCAGGGCGGTCTTGCTGTCAAAGGTTGCCTGTGAGCCGTCTTTGCTGAAGAACGCGCCACCCGCTGAGAGGGTGTAGGACTCCCAGGGCCACCAGTCGACCAGGGGATTGAAGCCATAGACCTTGCTGGAGCCTGCGTTGGCTACCGTGGTCATCCGTGCGACGAATAGTAAACATTCGTCGCACGGATGACCACGGTAGCCAACGCAGCTCTCGGAGGGTAAGTTGGCCTTACAGCAGGGCTGCGGTACGGCGGACGACGCGCTGCGACGCGCCGCGCAGCGTTGCCGCTGGGTCGCCACGAGGCCCCACTGGACACCGGCTACGCCGTGCTCTACCTCGTTTCCGACGAGTCAGCGCAGGTCACGGGCACGATCATGCATGTCGACGCCGGCGCCTCGACGCTGCCGATCCAGCCCGGTGGCCCGTACGCCGGATCGAGCTACCAATCGTGCGTGGAGCCGTCGGCGCGGCGTACCGTCGGCAGGTACGCCCGCGCGTAGGGGTAGCGCGCGGCGGCCGCCTCGTCGACCGCGACGCCCAAGCCAGGCGTATCGGCGACTGTGAGGTAGCCGCCGGCGAACGACGGGCCGCCCGTGAAGACCTCCCGCAGCTCGGGCCACGGCGCGACCCACTCCTGCACGCCGAAGTTGGGGATAGCGAGATCGAGATGCGCGTTGGCGGCGTGCGCGAGCGGGCTGATGTCGCCCGGCCCGTGCCAGGCCGTCTTGACGCCGTAGCACTCGGCCACGGCCGCGATCTTGCGCGCCTCGGTGACGCCGCCAATGTGCGCCAGGTCGCAGCGGATGTAGTCGATCAACTGCTCCGTGATAAGCGGCAGACAGTCCCACTTGCTATGGAACAACTCGCCCATGCCCAGCGGCGTCACTGTGTGCCCCCGGATGACGCGGAAGCTCTCTTTATGCTCGGGACGCAGTGGGTCCTCCAGGAACAGCAGGTGGTAGGGCTCCAGCTCGCGCGCGAGGCGCGCCGCCTCGATCGGCGTCAAGCGCTCATGCACGTCGTGGAACAGCTCGACCTCCTCGCCCAACTCGCGGCGCAGATGGGCGAAGAGGCGCGGGATCGTACGCAGGTAGGGACCGGGCTCCCACACCTCCTCCTCGGGTAGGCCCCCCTTAGGCAGCCCGGTCATCTCGGCGTAGCGCGCCGCCGCGCCATACGTCGCGGGCAGCCCCGGGATGGCGACCTGCGCGCGCACCACCGTATAGCCCTGGTCCATATAGACCCGCGCCTGCGCCGTGACGTCGTCGAACGATGTACCGCCGGCGTGCGCGTAGGCCCGTGCGCCCGTACGGCAGCGGCCACCCAACAGCGAGTAAAGCGGCAGGCCGGCGCGCTGGCCCTTGATATCCCACAGCGCCATGTCTACGCCGGCGAGCGCGGTCATCTGTACAGGGCCACCGCGCCAGTAGGGGCCGCGATAGAGATATTGCCAGATGTCCTCGACGCGGTCGGGGTCGCGGCCGATCAGCAGCGGCGCTATATGTTCGCGCAGCGCTGCCGCCACAGCCAACTCGCGCCCATTGAGGGTGGCGTCACCCCAACCGGAGAGCCCCTGGTCGGTCGTGATTTTGACCAGCACGAAGTTGCGCCCCGGCGACGTCACGACCACATCAATTGATAATATGTTCATCTAGCCCTTGACCGCGCCAGAGGTGAGGCCGCGCACGATGTAGCGCTGCGTGATCAGGGCCAACACGAGAATCGGCAACGTGATGACCACGGCCGCGGCCATCAGGCCGCCCCAATCGATTTGTGCATAGGAAATGAAGTTGTAGACCGCCACCGGCAGCGTCTTGGTGTGATTGGTGGCGAGCACGACCGAGAACATGAAGTTGTTCCACGAAAAAATAAAGGCCAGAATCGATGCCGACACGACGCCCGGCCCCGACACGGGCAGGATCACCCGCGTGAAGACGCCCACGATCGTGCAGCCATCGACGCGCGCGGCTTCGTCGAGCTCCTGGGGGATAGCCTCGAAGAAAGGGATCATCACCCACACGATAAACGGTAGACCGACGAGCATGTGGGCCAGGATCAGCGAGAGGTAGGTGTCGACGAGGTGAGCCTGCCGAAACAGGATGAACCAGGGGATCAGGAAGGTGATGCCCGGCACGATGCGCGCGATCAGGATCGCGACGGCCAGGCCGTTCTGCTTGTAGCGCGCGATCGAGTAGGCGGCGGGCAGCCCCAGTACCAACGCGCACAATGTGGAGCCACCAGCGATGATCGTGCTGTTGCGCATATAGGACAGGAAGTCCTGCTGCCCGAAGACGTTCGAGTAGTTAGACAAGGTCGGCTTGAACCCGAAGACCGCCCCGGAGCTTATCGCCAGGGGCGTCTTGAATGAGTTGAGTAACATCCACAGCAGCGGCGCCATGAAGACGAGCATGACCAGCGTGAGCAGCGCCGCGTAGCCTATGTTGAGCGGAGTCAGGCGGGAGGCGGTCCTGGCGCGCGGCCGGACGCGGGCGCGCGACGGTACAGGTATCGTGCTAGCCATCGTTAGGCCTCCCATGCCCGCCGGCTATAGAACAACAAAAGGCTCACGCCCAGGACGATCGCGAAGAAGACGACCAGGACCGATGAGGCGTAGCCGAAATCGTAGTAGTTGAAGGCTTGTTGATACGCGAAGATATTGATGGTCTCCGAGCTATAACCAGGGCCGCCGCCCGTCATGGTGTAGATGATGTCGAAGGTCTTGAGGGCGTCGATCAGGCGCAACAGGACCGCGATCGTTATGGTGGGCCGCAGTAGCGGCAGGGTGATACTGCGGATCGTCTGCCAGGTCGACGCGCCGTCGACGCGCGCCGCCTCGAAGGGGTCGCTGGGCAGGCCCGCGAGCCCGGCCATGGCGATCAGGGCGATCATCGGCGTCCACTCCCACACGTCCACGAGGGCGAGCGCTGGGATCGCCGAGCCGGGTCCCGCGATCCAGAGCTGCTTGGGCAGGTGGAACGCCCCGAGCGCGGCGTTGGCGGCGCCGATGGTCGGCTCGTAGATGAGCAGCCAGACCATGGCGATAGCTACGGGCGTCGCCATCATCGGGAGCAAGAAAATGGCGCTGAGAATGTTCTTGCCCCGGAAGCGACGGTTGAGCAACAGGGCGATCCCGACGCCGAGGACGGCCTCGACCGCGACGGCCAGGATCGTAAAATAGAACGTACGCAGGACGGCGGCGATGAAGCGTTGATCGTGCAGCAACGCGTCGTAGTGGGCCAGCCCGATAAAGGTCGGTCCCGTCCCCGCCCCCAAGGTCCAGTTGGTCAGGCTGTTACGCACCGTGTACAGGATCGGGAAGATCATCATGATCGCGACAAATAGGATCGCCGGGAGCGGGAAGATCCATTTGGCGTTGCGATCGACGAAGCGTGCGAGGTTCACCCTGACTCCCCCTCTATAGAGCGGTCAGCCAGCAGCTAAAAGTTGCTAACTGACCGCTGATAGCCGATACCTATCTCTTTGGTTCGGTGTCGAGCAACGATTGGAGTTGGCTGTTGGCCTGCTGGGCGGCGGACTTGACGTCCTGCCCCTCGATCGAGGCCACGATGACGCTACCGATGATGTCGCGCGCCTTACCGACCTGCACCATCAGCGGGCGGTCGTAGGTGCGGCCACCAGCCGAGGCGCGGGCGGCGGCGAGCCAGTCTTTGGGGAACTTGGCGACACCGGCGTGCGTCTGATAGACCGAGGCGCGCGCCTCGGGGACGGCCCCCTGCCCCTGCACGCGCAGCGTCTGCTCTTTACTTGTCGCCCACTGGATGAACTGCCACGCGGCGTCCTTGTGCGGGGCCGACGAGGGCATGGAGAGGCCCCACGAGGTCACGCTATAGGGCTCGAAGCCCTTGGGGCCGGCGGGGAACGGCGCCACGCCCGTCTTCGTCGCGACCTGCGACTTCGAAGGGTCGAGCAGGTTGTGGTAAATCGAGTCGGCGTCGGTGTAGAGCGCGGCATTGCCGCGCCCGAACACGGCCACGGCCTGCGGCCACGACATGTTGAGCGTCCCAGGAGGGCCGTCGTTGCGCAACAAAGCGCCATAGAGCTGAAAGGCCGCGATCGCGCCCGACGTGTTGAGCGTGGCCTGATTCGTCGTCTGATTGTAGAAATCGCCGCCATTCTCATAAAGAAAGCTCGAGAACTGGGTCACGGCTGGCGATTGCTGGCCGCGGGCGATGAAGCCATACACGCCCTTACTCTTGTTCGTCAGCCGGGCCGCGTCCTGCTGCAGTTGGGACAGCGTCTTGGGCACGCTCAGGTGGGCGGCCTGGAGCAGGTCTTTGCGATAGTAGAGCACCTCGTGCTCGACCACGATGGGGATACCGGTCAGGTGGCCGTTTACCGTCTCCGTGGACAGGGCGGCCTTCTCGAAGTCGCCATAGTTATAGCTTGAGGGCACCTTCTTCACGTACGACGTGAGGTCGGTGTAGTAGCCGTTCTTGGTAAACAGCTTGGCTTCCTGTAACGGGCGCTGCATGAACACATCGATGTCAGAACTACCCGAGGTGAACTCGACGGTCAGCTTCTGGGTCAACTGATCCTCGCCGTACGACTCGGCGTGCACGGTGATACCTGTCTGCTTCTCAAACTGGGGGATGAGTGGTTTGATAGCGTCGGTCCAGGGATGGTTATCCAATACCACGCGGATCGTCGTGCCAGCGTAGGGCTTGGCCGGCGTGGTCGCCGCCCGCGATGGTACGGCGGACCCAAACCCAACCAGGGTCACGGATGTAAGCGCCAACGCTGATGCCGTGCGCAGGCGACGACGTAAAATCATAGAATAGTCCTCCCTCTCCATTGAGCTACAGACGATTATCGCTGACACGACGGCGGCGGCGCGCTTGCTCGCAACAGGGTCCGCCGTGTAGATTCATTGTAGGGCTGCCCGATAGCAAAAGCAAATAATCATGGGGTCACAAAACCGTCGCGCACTACGCCCTGGAGGCCGCTACGACTATGTCCACCACATCACGCCGCCGCGCCGATGACCTGAACCGGCCACATGTCCAGGTCTCGCTCGACCTCACGTCGATCGACGCGGCCCTGCGCGTCGCCGAGATCGCCGTCGCCGCCGGGGTCGACTGGCTCGAAGCGGGCACACCGCTGATCCTCGCCGAGGGGCTGCACGGTGTCCGCGCCCTACGCGCGCGCTTTCCCGACGTTC
>JAABUZ0100008222.1_pt1 | contig 12327 bp, 6 predicted proteins | sample 5562091 | NCBI WGS metagenome assembly JAABUZ01 (sample SAMN12813069, study PRJNA571459) | rock metagenome | isolation source: Antarctica rocks | place: Antarctica: Victoria Land, Linnaeus Terrace sud | collected 2015-12-21 | reverse complement strand
ACGATCGCCCTCACCGCCGACCGGGCCCCAGCCGACCCGCCAGCCCATATTCGGGAGACCATCGGGGACCCCCCGGAGCCCGGGCGGCCCGAGCGTGGCGAGTGGGAGCGCCTATGCCGAGACCTCGAGCGTGAGCGCTTGCAGCGAGAACGCGACGTCGACGAGGGTCTCACCCCCAGGTCCGACCACAGCGCCCAGCGTGACCGTCAGCGGCGCATCGACGCGCTGCGCCAGCAGCGCGGCATACCCGCCCTGGAGCGGGGGCGAGACGCTGAGAGCACCGGTATCGAGCGCGCCTAGGCAGTCAGGACCGCGGCGTAGCCTTCGGATCGTGTCTTCCCTGGAGCCCAAACCGTCGGAGATACCCGGTTCAACTCGTGATCGCCGACGGCGTACGCGTCTTCTGGGTCGCCGACCCCCCACCATGAAGCGACCCGCTTACCGTGACTCTCGCTCCCCCTGACCGGGGCAAGAAAACCTTGCGGCATGGTCACGATCCGCTGCCAGCGTCGTCTACCCCGCTGTCTGATCACCCCGCCGGGGACTCGCTGGCCGACTTCGTCCCGGAGAGGTCTCGGCGTGGGGTTAGGTGGCGCATCGTCTTGACTTGGGGAGTAGGTTCGTTGTTGTCTCCGGCTTTTGGTTCGGGGCAGGTAGGAGGGGAGTCGCCGTGGGCGACCGGAAGTCGGGGCTGGGCGCTGGGCGTGACCGATCGTTGGGGCGGTTGGGGAGGGCGTCGTGGGTGAGGCTGGCGGGCCTCGTGGTGGTGGTGTTGCTGGGGTGTGTGTCGTGGGCGCAGGCCCGTCCGGGTGGTACGGCGGTGCAGGGTCCTGATTCGTCTTCAAGCGGTTCCATGGACGCTGCCCAGCAGCGGGCGGCCGCGGATGAGGCTGAGCGCAAGTCCCCGGAGGCGGCTGATCGTCGCCGCCGGTCGCGTAGCGAGCACAAGAATCTCAACGCGTCGGATTCGCTGAGCACCGATCAGCAGTCCCAGCCGGCGCTGGTGGCCCGTCCGCTGGGCGCTGTGTTGAAGATGAAGCCGGGAGAGAAGCTCGTGCGCTATCAGGGTAAGTACGCCGCGGTCGTCGATATCAACGGCAAGCGGGCGGTGATCGATTCGACGGTACCGCTGCAGGCCCCCGATGAGAGCGGCAACATGGCGCCGGTCAACCTGGACCTACAGCATTCAGGCAGCGGCTTTTCGGTCGCGCGCCCGATCGTGCCGGTGCATGTCTCTGACAAGCCCGACGGGGCGGTCTCGGTCGGTTCGGGCGGCCTTCAGGTCTGGCCGCTGCAGGGCGCTCACCCGGTGCCGGGGCAGCTCGTCGACGGCCGGGTGTTCTGGGCTAACGCCCAGCAGGACACCGATGTGTTGGCGATGCCCACCCCGGCGGGCGTCGAGGTGTCTTATCTGTTGCGCAGCCCCGACAGCCCGCAGGACATCACCCTGGGGCTCGGGTTGCCCGCCGGGGCGCAAGCCTCGCGCACCTTTGACCAGGCCGGGGGCATCAAGATCAAGCGAAACGGCAAGGTCGTGGCGACCATCACCCCGCCGGTCGCCCGCGATGCCGGCGGAAAAGAAGTCAACGTCGCCTACGCGATCGGGGCCAGCGGCGATCTGGTCATGCGCGTCGATCACCGCTCCAAGGACCTTGAGTACCCGATAGCCGTTGACCCTGAGGTCTCCACCGACCAGCTCTTTGACTACGGCGCCACCCCGGTGGGATGGAACGCCAACAACGTAAACGGCAACTGGAACTACGCGACCTGGGACGTCGGGGCGGGCTCACCGGGCCTGAGCATCTACCGCAGCGCAAACTGGCCCGGCGACGGCTACGGCCAGCGCGGCGATTTCTACCACACCGCCCCGGGCAACAGCTACATCTCCCAAGTCTCGCTATTCGGGATGCGCTGGTGGCTGTCTGACTCCTGCATCCATTCCTTCGTGCAGCGCTACGCCGGCGGCACCTACCCCGATCTCGGCGACTATCAAGACTGCCGGGCCGGCGGCACCCAGACCTCAAACTTCTACGGTGTCGGACCCATCTACATCGCCGACCGAACCCCGGATAAGTACTATCTCGTCTTGTCGATGTACACCGCCTATCAAGGTGGCCAGCGCGGTTTTACGATGGGCCACTGGACCGGCACCCAAATGGTCTACGGCGACCAGGCCGCCCCGGTAAACACCCGCGGGAGCTTCCCGTCGGGGTGGATCAACCCCGGCCAGTCCGATCCGGGCTTCACCCTCGCCGCCGACGACGCCGGCGTCGGTACCCAGAGGATCGACTACACCGTCGACGGCGGAGCCAACACCACCTACACCCGTGACCCATGCACGGGCGCATGGAACTACTACTGCAACACCGACGGCATGGGGCCGAGCCCCCCCAACTACAAGCCCAACGGCACCTACACCACCCCGTCTCAGCCGTTGGCCAGCCTTCCCGAAGGTGACCTGCCGGTCCAGGCCAATGCCACCGATGTCGTCGGTAACCCCACCAGCAACCCGTCAGCCCCCTCGCAGTGGCCAACCCTCGGACACGTAAAGATCGATAAAACGCCGCCCACCGTCGATCTGTCGGGCACCCTCGATGAGGCCCGCGACAAGCCGCGTCTGACGACAGACTCACCGACCCTGAACGTCACGACGACGGATGAGAACGACAACCCCAACGTGGCCACCTCGGGGGTTAGGAACATCGAGGTCAAGTTCGACGGCGTCGACAATACCCCGGCCACCAACTACGTGGAGCAGCAGTGCCCGGGCGGCGGTTGCACCCTGCAAAATGACTTTCAGCTCAACACCAGCTCCCTGGCCAACGGCAGCCACACTGTCGACGTGATCGTCACCGACTTCGCTAACAACGTGACTGACCAGACCTGGGACTTCACCATTGACCGCACCTCCCCGGAGCCTTCCTGCTCAGACCCCTCGGCTGATCCCTACGGCTGCCAGCCCGACCCCCCTCAGCAGAACTCCTCGGTCAACTGCCAACCGGGGGCCTTCGGCACAGGACTCACAGGTGGAGCCATCGTCACGTCCGCCCAGGCCGTCGCTCTCACCCAGCAGTACATGCCCAGCGCGCTCGGTACCTCGGACTCCGAGAACATCGAGAGTCTCGCGGTGGCCCCCGCAGTCTTGAATCCCCAGGTGCCCACCCAACCGTATGCCAGCAACGCGACGGTGCTGCCGTCCGCTTACGGGGGCACCGCGCCGACCTACACCGTCGGATCTGGCAGCGCCGGGGCGTGTAACGCGCCCCAGACGATCAGCCCGGCGGCGCTGCCACCCCAGGTCGTAAACGGCACAGCCCTTGAGTACGCCAACACCGCCCCATCGACTGACACCATCCTGCGACCCACACCCCTCGGTGCCCAGGAGATCACCCAGATCAGAGACGCTACCGCCCCCGAGACCGCCAACTACCAGATCGCTCTGCAACCCGGACAGTACCTCCAGCAACTCGACAGCGGCTCCATCGCCGTCATCGACCCCAGCATCCCGAGCATCTCAAGCACCCTCGCTCCCGATGTCGCCATTCCGGACGGGATTGGGGGGGCTAGCGATACTGACGATACTCCCCACGGTAACTCCGAGGCTGGGCCGGCACCTACCTCCCAAGATCTGGCCGGTGTGCTGCCCGATGACGACAGCGCCATCCTGCCCACCCAGACCCAGTTTCAGTATGAAAATGAGGACCAGCTCCTCCAGCTCGCCGACCAAGACGCCGACGGCCAAGAGGTCGCCATCATCTCCCCACCCTGGGCAAAGGATGCCACGGGCACCGCCCTACCCGTCGACATGGCCATCACTGGGCCAAACACCTACGCCATCACCACCCACCACCGGCAGGCCGGCACTAACTACCCGGCCATGACCAGCCGCAAGATGACCCCCACCAAGAGGTCCCGTCGCCACTTTGTCTTCAAGCAGCTCGACAGCGGCACAAGCACGGGATTCGTCGCTTCTACCCCTAAAAACTCAGACGGTTCCACCGATGGCGTTAAGCGCATCGTCCGTATGCAACATCTCCACGGTGCTCGGGTCATTATCAACTGGAATGCCTGCGCTGGCTTCGATAAGACTCCGACTGATCTTTTCGCCAATAATGGCGCCAATTCTGATGGTCCAACACCCGGCAACCCTAAAGGTGGTCCTTGCTACCAAGCGGCCAGCAAGGTCAACACGGCACTGCAGGCCTTTGGAAGTACCAATCCCCCTATATATGTGACGGCCGACCCCATCGGCGTAGATCCGACGAAGACAACCCCGTCACAGTACGCTCACGAGGTCGCTCGCCTCTGGCAGTCTTACCCCTTTAACACCGCCAAGAAGTGGGGGGCCACAAACGAGCCGGAAGTGATAGCTCCGACATACACCACAATTAAGCTGCAGGCCACCTATGCGGCTAAAGTATGGCAGCGCCTTCAGGCACTTTCCATCCACAAGGGGGCAAACGGAAAGCAGGAGTGTCCAAAGTGCCAGATTATCGCTGGCGAGTTCGTTGCTTACTCACACGACTACATCGACCAATACGCCACCTTTCTGATGAAACACGGAAGCGGGCAAATGGCCAAGCCAACGAGTAAGCCGATGTACTGGGGCTTTCACGACTACCACGACATCACCGTGTCCGGCAACAAGTATCCATTCGCCAAGCTTGTCGCCACCGCGGTGAGAAAGTTCGGCAAGGACAGACAGATTTTCGCTTCCGAGCAAGGCGTCGAGCTTCACAATGGTGGGGGTTTCACGTCACTTGGACAGGACCCTGGCAAGACCGATCCGGCAACGCAGGCCACGAGACAGGCAGCGGCCGCCAGGAAACTGGTGCGGTTGGGAGGAGCAGATCGCCAAATCATGCTCACCGGTCTCTATGAGTTCTTTGGGAGCAGCAAGTCGGACGGGTTTGACAGTGCCGTAGTTCGCCCGCCCGAGGGTCCGCCGATAACGCCGCCCGACCCTGACCCATCGACCAACGACCCCGAGCCAAATCCGGATCCGAATGCGCCCGGGAACCTGCTACCCGCTCCCAACCAGAGCCCACGCAATCCTGATGGCACTCAGTCTTTCTTTTATCGACCTTCCTACTGCGTTTTAGCTAAGCGAGACAACTCCAATTGCGACTTCTCCTCCGGCCGTTGACCAAGGGAAGCTACTTCCGTAAAGGCCGTACACCAAGGGCACTGTCTTGCCGCCTTACGTGTGCGTTGGCGCTGATGTGCTGTACGCTCACGAGCTTGGCGTTGGCCGGTAGTGCCCAGGGCGTGCTGGTATATGACCGTGTCCATGCCGGGCACCGCGAGATTGTCGTGGCAAAGGATGACGGGTCCGCTCGCCATGTGATCGCGAAGGGCATATTCCCCGTGGTGTCCCCCGATGGGCGTAATGTTGCCTTCTTTGCTGGGCGACGTGGAAAGCGGGGGCTGTGGGTGGTTCGCATCGATGGTAGGCATGCAAGGCGCTACGTGAGCCATACGGACGCCAGGAATATCGCAGCGACGTTATATGACCCCTTCCGCTGGTCTCCCAATAGCCGCTACATTCTTGGTAACATCAGCACGCCTTGTGCTGGTACTCTGAGGAAGGTGGGCTGTGGGGCGGCAACGCTTATCAGGGTTGGACGGGGAGTGGTGGCGCGCTATCGTAAGGTCGACATTGTGGATGGGGTGACGTTCTCACCTGATAGTCGTAAGTTTGTCCTGGCGAGGGTCACGGGGGACGGCTCTTCGCAGGGTGGTGGGGGGCTGCTTGAGTTGGGTGGGACACGACGGCCAGGGAATCTACGTTTGCTTGGTAGCGGCGAGCGGCCAAACTGGGGGCGCCCAGGCCTAGCCTTTTTGCGCGCTGACACTAAGTCGGGAGTCGACGAGGTTGACTTGGTGACGTCGCCGGGCGCGCCGCCGCGCACACTGTTTACGCAAATGCCGGGTGGGAATCGGCTAGACGATATTGTGCAATGGACTGTCGGGACAGGCGATCTTCTTATTGGGCTTCTCGATGCCGCTGCCGACATAGAGCCTGCGCTCATCGATCCGCGTACCGCTGCCGTGCAAGAGTTTCCCCAACGACTCATGGCCCTCAGCGCAATCTCTCGGGACGGCAGCACAGTGCTCGGGGAATCGCTCCAGGGAGAAGTGGTCCGCGTGCGCGCCGACGGGAACGTCAAGGTTCTGGCCTCTCACGCGGACTCAGCCACTTGGACGTCTTGATAGCCGTGGTACGAGCCTAGCTGCTGCGGGCTGTCGCCTGGCCGCTCACCATCGGAGCCTGGACCACGCCCACGCCGTCGGTGTCCTGGCCGCCACCGAGGGTGTTCTTCGACGGCTTCGCCGATGCTGCTGCCGGGCTGGTCCGGGATCGAGCCAATGCCGCCAGCGACCTCCACCTTCCAGAATCAAGGCGCGCGTGCACCGAGCCGGTGAGCGTGTCATGACCCGGATCGCCAGGCCGTTGCGGCGGCCACGTGCTTGGTGGTCTTGAGCATGGCGGTGCCAGCCGGGGTGTGCGAGGTCGCCGTCGCGGTGGCGCCGTGAGTGAGGTCCTTAGATAAGAAGTGGTGATAGCGCCGTGACGCTCACCGCTCACGAGGTCCGGGCGACGGCTGCTCGCCCGCCACCGCCACGTGGCGGTCAGCGTCATCGGTACCCAGCCTCAGGCGGGCGGCCCACTTCGTGCGCGCGCGACGCTGATCGCCGGCTAGGGTTGGTCACCGACCGGGGGCTTTAGCGCTCGGGCAGCCTGGCCATCTGGCGCTCGTCTCTTGAGCGCCGGCGTTTGAGCCCCGGTCCGTGGGCGCCCAGCTGCGCGTCAGTGAGCCCTTCGCTGCCCTGGCTCTGCTGACCACGCCTTCCGCGGGATTGGTGATCCCACCCGCTTCGTGTCAGCTGAGCGGGTCGGCCAAGTTTAGTTTGAGAGGTTGGCCAGAGCCCGTCGCCCGTTCGCCGTGGGGGGGTGGGCCGGTGGGCCTTTGAGCGCGGTGAGGTCGCGGTCGAGGTAGTGGCGGCGCTGGCGGAAGATCACGGGTGGGAGGTCGCCGTGGATGAGCAGCCCCTCCCCGGTGCTGGTGCGTTGCAGGGCTTGGGCGCTCATGACGTCGACGCCGCGGCCGGGGGGTTGGGTGCCGTTTATGCCGTCTAGTTGCTGGCGTTGGCCGAGGATCTTTACGATCTCGGCGCGGGTGTCGTCGTCGGTGATGCTGCCCATGAACACCTTGGCTTGTGACAGGGCGAGGATCTCTGCGGCGGCGTCGGCGCCGAAGTGGCGGCGCATCTGGGCGACGGAGTGCCAGACGGTCATGAAGCGTCCGCCCGCCCCGAGGGAGGTGGCGAGCATCTGGGGGAGGTCCTGTAGCGGTGCGATCGAGGCCGTCTCATCCAGCGCGAACAGCGCCGGCGGCCACAACCCCTTGCCCGCCTGGTTCTCGCGCTCTGAGAGTGAGAACATCAGCGAGGAGATCATCGTCACGACCAGTGGGGCCAGGAGCTGCTGGTGATCGCGCCCGGCGACGATGTAAAGCGTGTTGGGCCCCTCAAAGAGCGCCTCCGGGGTCATCCCTTCTCCCCGGCCGGCGATGCGGCTGGCGGCGGGGTGCCCGTAGGCCTTCAGTTGCACGGCGGCGGTCCCGATGATGCCGTCGCGTTGGCGCTCGGTGTAGGCATAGACGGCTTTGAGGCGGTCGCGGGCGTCTTGGGCGCCGGCGTCGGCGAGGATCTCATCGGCGGTCGTGTCGTCGCGCTCGAGGATCCACCGGTAGACCCCGGCGGCTGTGATGTCAGTGGTCAGGGCAGCGGCGTGCAGGTAGGGGGCGACGAGGCCCTCGGCTTCCTCGTCGAAGTAGTCCTGGGTGATGCCCTCCCCCACCTTGCGGGCATGGCCGAGCCAGCGGGCGACCAGCAGCGCGTGCTCCCAGTCCTCACAGCCCTGCAGCAGATCCCAGGTGTCTGTCGTCTCACCGAACGGGTCCCATACCCACACCCTTCCCAGCGCCCGACGGCGGTCGATCGTGTGCTGCGCTACGTCGGTGCGCACCGACGTCGTGATGACCGGCCCCTCATGCTCGAGGATCGCGGGGATCACCAGCCCCGAGCTCTTCCCGGTCCGGGGTGCCGCCAGGACAGCGATCTGCGCTGAGCCGGTGACTGCGATCTTGGCGTGCGGTCGGGCGATGTGGCCGACGATCACGCGGTCCGGGGCCGGCCTGGAGACGATCAGCTCTGACAGGGTGCGGTAACGACCGAACTCATGGGGGTGGCGCCCGCGCAGCTGATACCAGCGCCGGTCGGCCACCGGCCGGCTCATCGCGACCTCGACCCGGCGAGTCAACCCGCCGACCACCGCCACCACCGCGGTGACGATGATCCCCGCGGTGCTCCAGAAGCCCCACGCCCCCGGCAGCAGCCGTGCCATCTGGTGGGGGTAGGCGCTCGCCGGGTCTGACCCGAAAAGGCCGCCCTGCACCGGGGCTTTGACCGCGTCGAGCACGCCCATCGTGCTCACCTGCCCGGAGTGAGCCCACCCGGCGGCGATCGGAATGAGCCACGCCAGACCCGCCAGAACCGCCACCCCGACCATCGCCACCACCGCAAAGGCGATCAGCTCCCACTCACCCTGCCTGCGTCGTGCCGCTGCTGCATCGACTGCCATTCCCCTCACCCTAACCAGCCCCCCGGCTTGCTTCAATTACCCAGATGACGCGAGCGCGCCCTCAGATTCCCGTGTCGGTCACCGCCGGTGCGCTCGGCTTCGCCGGCGCCGGCGTGCTCGTCGTCCTCGCCGCCGACAGCTGGCGCACAGCCCTCCTGGCCGCCCTCGCCGTCGGCGCCATAGCCCTTACCGGCACTCGCTTTGCGGCCGTCGCGGCGGCGGCCGCGGCCGCCGTCCTCGTCGTCCTCGCCCTCGGTGGCCTCGCAGCAACCAAGGACAGCCGGCCACCATCACTGGCCTCCTCTCACGCCGCCTCTCGCCACCACAGCGCGTCCCATTACCACCATCTCAGCGACTACCCGCGAGCGCGTCGCTAACTAACGTCTCCCCCGCCTACGCCGTCGCGCCGTCGGGTCATCGTCTCGGATTGATGGGGGCACGAGCGCCACACGTCCACGGGATCGGCGGGACGATTAAGTCATGGCTTAGTGACTTCTGCTCTCGTCGCTGCAACTTCGTGCAGAATCCGCGTCTAGCCTAACCACTTGACGTCGCTTTGACTGATTGGGCGACCTCCCGAGCCAGGGGATCCGTTATTGGGCCATCCGCCGCCTTGACAAGAGCAGCGTAACCATCGCCTCCCAAGTTAAAGTAGTAAACGGTTCGGAAGGGCAAACTGTGGCCCTCCTCCACAAAGGACCACACGAAAGCGGGACTGCCATTGAGCACTGTGGCGTTGAATAGAAAGCGGCGGTAGCCGGGGAGAGCCTTGACCCCACGCTCAACGCCTCGGGCGCTGCTCCCTGGATCAGCGGTTACGCCAGGGCTTCGGTCGATTACCACGGCCAGGGAATGGTCTCGACTCACGAACTTTGTATCGGAGTAGTTCCCATGGGAGCGTTCCTGCTCGACCACAGTCGAGTCAGACGGATATCGGGCCGAGTAGGCCTTGCCAGAATATGTCTGGGTGTTGGTCGTGTTACCCGGTGGGTCAGAACCGCCTCCCCCGGAGGTGGGTGGGGTGGTTTCGGTCGGCCCATTAGCAACCTGGGGCGGAGCAGTTGTGCTTGTGGCCGTGGTTGAGGAGTCCGATTGGGAAAGGGTTCCGTCGCTATTGCCACGAGCATTCCACTGTTTCTCGGCCTCGGGCAGTTGACTAACCTGCATGGACGCACTCCCTCCGGACACGTAGAAAGAGCCGTTGCTTTGCTCGTTGAGGATGAAGGCGAGTCCGCCACGATCCGGAACCCCAATCGCCACGACGCAGCGATCGGGAAAATCGGCGGAATGACCGGCAAAGGCGTAGACGGTAACTTGTCCGGCCAAGCTTCCTACCAGGCCGGGCCCGCCGCCGTTGTTGCTGGGTTGGCCTTGGCTCGAGGGGACAGACGCATTCCATTTGGCAATACACATCTGCGCGTCGCTCGACTTCTGCGTTGTCGCCGCGGCTGTTGCCGCTGCCGGCGCGGCCCGGGCCGAGCGACTCGAATTTCTACTGCCGCAACCGGCGAGCATCGGTAGGGATACGACGAGAAGCGTTATCGTCGAGCGCGTTCGCATTCTACGAGCAGAGTACGCTTCCGGGAGACGCTTAAACTGGACAGGGTCGCGCCCCATCAGCGATGGCGTCTGCCGGGGGCCTCAGGACTCCGGCTTCGGGCACTTAAGCCGATTTACTACTACGGGCCGCTGCCGGCTCGGGTCTGGTGGTTCCATAGGCCCAGCAGGTAGGCTCTCATCTCTGCCGAGGTCTGGCCGTTGGCGGGGCAGCAGGTGGGGCCGCCGGGGGCGCTGACTCCGATCTCGATGTGTGGGCCGCTGGAGGCTCCGACGATGCCGCAGCCGACGTGGGTGATCGGCTGGCCGGCGGTAACGGTGTCGCCGACCTTCACCAGGTCTCCGAGGGCGTGGCCGTAGTAGATGTAGCGTCCGGCGAACGGTCCGTCGCGCGCTTTGATTACGGGTGCGTCGGGGCCGAAGCCCGAGATGCCCTCCTGGACGATGGTGCCGGTGGCGATCGCCACCTCTGTCGCCTGGGGGCCGCACGCGCCGCCGATGGTGGAGACGTCGACGCCCTGGTCGAGGGTCCATGAGCCGGGGGCTACGGCGACTGATTGCGGTTGGATCGGAAACGCCGGTGAGCCGGTCCCGACCGCCTGGCCGGCGCAGGGCACGTCGGCGGGTTGCAGGGAGGGTGAGTTTCCCAGCGTGACCTGCACGAGACCCTTGAAGCTTTTCGTGTTGAGGCCGAGGGCTTGGGCGACGGCGGTGTGCAGGTCGATGCGGTAGCGGTGGCCCTGGAGCAGCTGGTTGTGTTGGCCGCCGCCGGTGTCGCGTTTGAACGCGACGACGCTTCGGCCGTTGACAGTGATCGTCAGGGGGGTCATGTAGGGCAGGTCGCCGAGGAGGTCAGCGGCGCGCTCCTTGCCGTTTAGGCCGAGCTCGCCCCAGCTCATCGTGCCCGCCAGCGAGTCGCCGTGATAGCCCGTCGCGTCGCTGAAGACCGTCGCCGCGATCGTCACCGTCTGGCCGGCCACCAGATGAAGCGGGCCAGTGGTGGCATCTGGCCCGGCGAGGACGGGGCCGGGCGCGACGGGCGCCAGCGCCGCGGGGACGGGGGCCATCCCCCCTGCCCCGGCCCCCTGCTGCTCATAAACGGCGGCGTGGGTGAGGACATCGTTTACATACCAGTCGGCGTGGTTGTAGGCCAGCACCGCCCCATGCCAGTCCCCAGGCGCCCCGCTAGCGTGCAGGTACCTCGCCGCGGCGAAGATCGCGTCAGCCGGGTCATAGATGTTGGGGGCGTCGTGTTTTCCGTCGGGGGCGTCGACGGCGTAGGTGGCCCAGGTGGAGTCCTCAAACTGCATCCATCCCTTCGCGCCGCCGTTGGCGCCCACCCCCGAGCTCGAGACGTTTCGCCCGAAGTCGGTCTCGATGCGGTTGATCGCCGCCAGGATCGACGGACCCCGTACCCCCAGCCCGTAGGCGGCCGCTGCCTGCTCATAGATCGGGATCAGTCGCGGCGGGATATCCGCCCCGCCCACACCGCCGGTGCCTGCCCCGGCGGCCGTGTTGCATCCCGCGCTGACGGTGGCGGCGGTGACCGCCAGAAGACCCCCGCCGATCATGATGGCCACCACCGCCGCGGTGGCCAGGCCCACCCACCTCAGTCCCACGCCCGGCCCCTCAGGCCGCGAGCTTGCTCACGCGCCACTGGCCAGCCGCGTCCTGGGCCAGGGTGAGATCGATGAGGCTGAGCTGCCCGCCGCGATCGATCGACACGTCGACGACCACCGTCCCGGCGACACCCAGGCGGCCCTGGACGCCGACGACCGATCCGACCGTCAGGAACCTGCGCTCACGACGCGGGACGCTCGGCGGCTGTGAGATCAGCGTCTGGGCAAACGCCCGTGTCGCCGTGGCGCGCAGCACCTTGATCTCGGCGGACGTGAAGTGATCGATCTCATAAGGCAGCCAGGCCGCCATGAACCTCCGCGCCACCGCCTGGGCGGCGATCACCTGGGGTGCCTGTCGGGGCATCGGTAGATGCCCGGGAACCGACACCGGAGCCGCTACCGCCGCTGGCGCTGTGACCCGGCCGATCACCACCGGCGCCTGAGCGGTCCCCGTCGACGGGGCCGACCCCGAGCCCGAATCGACACCCCACACCACGAGCCCCG
>JAABUZ0100008220.1_pt1 | contig 12327 bp, 9 predicted proteins | sample 5562091 | NCBI WGS metagenome assembly JAABUZ01 (sample SAMN12813069, study PRJNA571459) | rock metagenome | isolation source: Antarctica rocks | place: Antarctica: Victoria Land, Linnaeus Terrace sud | collected 2015-12-21 | reverse complement strand
GAAAATAGTTGTGTGTTGCTCTTTTACGCTGTGATTCGCAGTCTCAAGTTCAATAAGCTGACGATGCCAGTCCCATCTCAAGCTCAACCAGACTCTGAACTTTTACACAACTCTTGACATACTACCATTTTACTCTTCAACTTCTTAATATCGTTGAGGTACCTTTGATACAAAGCTTTTATGTAAGGTGGAGGTTCACTTGTTAGACGAAATTCCTCAAACCATTTCTCGGGGTCTTCAAAATTTGTCAGATGAAATCCAGCAAAAGACTATCAAACATACCTCTTTACCTGCTAGCACACGAAAAAATTTACGTGCGAAACCAGTAAAACTCATTCCACTCACACAAGATAGCGCAGTGGATGCATCTTTTTTAAAAGCATCTATAGGTAATCAGCAGAAAATTGTAAAGCTTCCACAAATTTCTAGTCCATCCTTACCTGTCATCCTGACAACATTACAATCGCAATTTAAACAAAAACATTTTATTTATCAATCATCCACCATCCAAGTTACACCATCTCAACTTCCTACCACGCCAATACCTGATATCCTGACACCACCACGACCTATAACAGAGAGAGTTCAATATCAAGTTGAGCAACTTAAGGTGATGAATAATAAGCAAGAAAAGCAATATATTATCCTTATAAGCATTTGGATTATTGCGAATGTATATTTTTGGAATTGGTGGTTTCAGAGCAATCATGTTGGTCAGATGTGGTTCTATGGCCTTATGTCGGCTTCATTATTTTATGATATAACTATACTTCCCTCGTTTTACATCTTTTACCTTGGGCAGATGCGGAAACCTAAAGTAGTTGATGTTAAACAAGCAGAGCTCGCTGGTACAATAAAGAGAGTTGCAGTCGTGAGTTTAACAGTTCCAGGCTCAGAAAGCCTCGAATTTGTGAAACGACAAATGATTGCGATGAAAGAGATTCAGTATCCTCATGACAACTGGATTTTAGTAGATAAAGAGCACTCTCCCGAAATCAAGTTATTAGCTGATACTTTAGGAGTTTTCTACTTCTCACGTCATGATACAGCATCATTAGGCAAAGAGCGCGTTGCTCATTGGAATCAGCCTGTTCCACCGTTTAAGGCCAAGACAAAAGCAGGAAACGTCAATAGTTGGTTAGAGGCATATGGACAGAACTACAGTCATTTTACGCAATTAGATATTGACCATCTTCCTATTCCTACATACTTAAATAAAGTTCTAGGCTTCTTCCTTGATCCGAAAGTGAAGTGGGTACAGGCACCCAGCGTTTATGGTAATTTAGAGAGTTGGACGGCAAGAGGATCAGCTGAACAAGAATTTGTCTTACAAGGTCCTTTACAGATGGGTTTTTTTGGTTTTTGTCGCACGCCTTTCATTATTGGTAGTCATTGTACCTATGATATGAAAGCAATTATGGAAATCGGAGGCTTTCAACCTACTCGTGCCGAAGATCACCTTGATACAGTTTTTCTAGCTGCAAAAGGTTATAAAGGCGTCTTTGTCCCAGAGATTATAGCAGTTGGTGACGGACCAGAAAATTTCGAAACTTATATTGGTCAGCAATTCGCCTGGGCATTCTCAATGATTCAAGTGCTTTTTGCTTACACAGCTAAAAGTATCCGACACTACACTCCTCGACAAGCAATACAATTTTTGTTCGTCCAGACATGGTACACATTTTGGTCTGTGAGTATGTTCCTGATGTTCATGCTTCCGGTTATAGCACTTTTTACGAATACCTCTATAGCGCGTGTAAATTATGAACAATTTCTTCTGCATATCTCCCTCATGACCGACATAGCCTTCATTATCTGGCTATGGAGCCATGTATGGCACCTTCCGAAGGATATCAACCTCAGCTGGCGAGGTATAGTATTGCATATTGCTCGTTGGCCTATTGTATTAAGTGCTTTAATCCAAGTTTTACTCAAGGTGGAAAAACCGTACATGATCACCATCAAAGGGCTACAGCACGGAGAAAAAAGGTCCTTCTCGCTGTCCGCGCACGTTCCTTACTTTGGATTAATGGGCATTGCTCTTATTGCTTGTATGTTTTACTTGCAAGCTTTCGGTCAAAGCGCGGCACAGGGTAACCTCTTGTTTGTTCTGCAAGGAACATTCATGCTCTTGTTTGCATACATCGTTTCTCTTTTGAAGGATAGGATGGATATGACAAAAGAAGGAGTCTCGCTTACCCAATACATCTCATTACGTATGAAGCCTCTCTTCATGCTTATACTGTTTTCAACACTCATACTATGGATAAGTTATCTTTGTAGTAGCCATATTTACCAAGCAATTATATCTCAATAAAGGTTCCGATAAATGAATGTAATGGACCCATACATCTGTAGACATTACGAGCCACTTGTTTCAATCAAACTGGCCTTCCAGTGAGCTTCAAACTCAGCAGGAGTGAGATAGCCAAGGGAAGAATGAATCCTCTTCTGTTGATACACCTGATCCAAAAAGTGTTTGAGATGCGCTCTTGCATCAGCAATATCCTCATACTCGTTGAGCGACACTTCTTCTTCCTTGAGCGTCCGCATAAATCGTTCAACGAAGGCATTCTCCGTTGGCCTTCCACGCGCTGACATACTGATCTGCACCTGTGCGCTCTGCAACAAAGACGTATAGCCCGTTGCCGCATACTGCACCCCCTGGTCGGAATGATGAATCTGGGGGACGTCCCTGTGTCAAGGCCCGTTCTAAAGCCGCTCTCGGCAAGCTTTCTAGCATGTTGCCTGCCAATTCCCACCCACGAATACTGCGCGTAAAGATATCCAAGATGACTGCCAGGTACACAAATTGCCTGGGTAAACGAATGTAGGTCAAATCCGCGCACCACACCTGATCGGGCCTCACAATCTGCATCTGTTTGATCAGATTGGGATAGCATCCATAGCCATGCTTGCTGTTGGTCGTGCGACAATACCGTCGTACCTGCACCAGCAAGTTCTCCTCCTGCATCAGCCGCTGGACGTGTTTGCGGTTGATCTGCCACCCTGCTCGCTTGAGTTCCTCGGTCAGTCGGCGCGACCCATAGCGTGGATAGGCAACGGCAACCGTTTCCAATGCTGAACGGAGGTCGAGTTCATCACTCTTGTGAGAGTGATAGTAATACGTGCTCACAGGCAAATCGACTATCTCGCAGAGCATTTGCACTGGATAGGCTGCTGCTAACCTCTTCACGATTTCTCGCCGCTCGTTCGTCGGGAGGGCAGCAGCGTGGAAGCTTTTTTTGAGGCGTCAAGCTCCATTGTGAGTCGTCCCACCATGCGCTCCAACTCGGCAATACGCTCCTGGTCCCCCGTTGCTTTCCCATGAGTGCGCGGATCGACGAAGGCTTGGGGAGCGCGTTCCAAGAAGATATCTCGCCAATGGCAGACGAGGTCAGCACACACCTCATGTTCTCGACAAATTTGTGCCAGACTTTGCTGCCCTTTGAGCACTTCCAAAACGATTTTCGTTTTTAACGCTGCATCGTACTGCTTGTGCTTTCCCATGTGAACCCTCTCTTGCTAGAGAGTCTACCATATTCTGTCTTGAAATGGCAGCTCTCCAACTTCCTGGGTCCACTACAAAAAAAGGACAACAATACAAGGCAGTTCTCCAGTAACAGCATCACCACAAGTTACTGTACCCGCGACAATTACAGTAAATGGACAGCAATGGGGCCAGAGCACATGCTTCATAGGTGCGACAGAAGGAAGTAGTCGCTTTAACATAGCCGATCTAGTAGACCTTGGGATAAACACTTATCACATATATGGGGGCATGTCACGCTGGGAATATCAAGATGACAGCAGTACATACGGTTCTCCAACAATCGCTCAGATAAAAGCTAATCCTAACGTTATAAATTGGAACCGTTGGGATACAGTCATGACCAATCCTCCGGATGGCAGTGACTATTGGTGGGAGACACCTCCCAATTGGAAAGGCAATGCCAGGACACTCTTCAGCAATTTAAAAGCGGCAAATATGCGAGTTATACTGGTGCTCTGTAACCGAGATGATCAAAATCGCCCCTCCTGGTCGCCTAATCCTCCAAAAACTAGTGCTGACTGGAATGTATGGTGGGAACATGTCTTTGCTACAATATGTTGGCTTGATGTGCGTAATAACTACAATGTGACCGATTTTGAAATTCTCAATGAACCAAATATTCCTCATCAAGGTTGGGCACCTCAAGCTAATGAAGCTGAATATTTTACGCTAGCGAAGTATACATATGACGCTATCAGTTATGTATTTCACACCTTCTTACCAGATAGTAGCTATCATGTCTATGCCCCTACCACCTCAGGAGGTACTTGGCCCAAAGACGCACTTCGTGCCATTCCCCAGTATTTCGACAGCATGGATTTTCATGCATATGGAAACTTTCGTGCTCCAGTTGAAGAAATACATACTTGGATGAAAGAGGCAGGCTACACCAAAGAACCTCTTTGGGTCAGCGAATGGGGAAGTTACCAGGGAGAATACGATTCGGAGACTTTCGGCATAGAACTCATCAACCGATTGATATATGGCTCCTATCCTGGTAATGACTATGTGTATGGAAGTATCGTCTTCGCAATGTATGATTTCAGCAAAAATCCAACTGGACTTATCGATTACAATGGCAATCGTCGAAAAGACTACTATGCTGTACGTATGGGAATTCGGGCACTTCAAGGATGCCGTTCTACCTATCAAAGCACTTCAAGCAATAAGGACCTAATCGCTATAACTACAGTTGATAAACATCAAAACATTTATCTGCTTGTCACAAACCAGGATAGTAAAAATACTTACAAGGCACATATCAATCTTTCTACCATGATAAGCAATGCCACTGGCATTATGTGGCAATTTGATAGCAGCCATCTAGATACAGTCATAGGTAAACCTTCAATAAAAAATGGAAATGTCTCTCTAGTCATCCCTGCTAGTGGCGCAATTCTTGTCAAATTTCCTCACATTTCTTAAAGTTGAAATTTTGATAAGACTAGAGAAAAAGCAGACGTGGGGAAGCTATATAAGCCTCCCACGCAGTTATTTTTTTAACTCAAGCAACAGAGTATGCGTGTTTGTCTCATCTCAAACACGCTCCCCTATCTCGTCGACAGGCAAACCCTCGAGTTGCATAATCTTGAGGGCATTGGTGGTCGGCGAGGGACCGGAGCGTATATGATAATCGAACACCATCTCCCCATCAATCACATCTTCTCGGAAGTGATAGTTTTTGACACTGGGAAGCGTATCCTCTAACGAGACAAGTTCAAGGTCGTGAGTCGAGATACAGCCAAGACAGTTTCGACCAGCAAGCACATGCACAAAAGAGCGACTTCCAATTAAACGCTCACGATTGTTTGTTCCCTTGAATATCTCGTCTATAAGAAAGAATAAGGGATAGCCGTCGTGCTGTAGTTCCGTCAAGAGCGCCTTGAGTCGTCGCACCTCTGCATAGAAGTAGGAATAGCCGTCCGTTACCGAGTCACTCACCTTGATACAGGTAAATATCCTGAACAATGTTGTATGGAACATCTCCGCGTTGACAGGACCACCCGCAAAAGCCAGGCAGAGATTGATACCAAGCGTGCGTAAAAATGTACTTTTCCCTGACATATTGGAGCCTGTAATAAGAATAACTTCGCCTTGCCTATGGAACGTGAAACTATTTGTCACCTTCTGTTCATCTAGCAATAAGGGATGCCCTACTTCGGTAGCTTCAAGGAGATCAGCATGTTCATCTGACTGAGTTTCTAAAAAAACGTCGGGTAGTGTGTAGGTTGGGTTTAAGTAGGCAAATGAAGCGAGTGAGTTCAAGGCTTCTAACTCGAACCACACATCCAGCCATGTCGGAAGATAGAGCGCAATCTGCGCTTTGTACTGTCTCAAACGGTAAGCACAATAGGTATCCCAGGGCACAAGCGCGTTAACTGGTAGCCAGAGATACGGATTTTTCGCCAGTGTCGAGGCGTTAGCGATACGCGCAATGCCTTTAATAAGCGATGAGGGACGATGTTCTCGGTCTGCGAAAAACGGTCTACATAGTTTTTTCAAATGTGACTTTTGGCCGTAGGGATACTGTTCGAGGTACTCGAAAACGGTACTCATGGTTGCGAAGGCATCACGCAGATAGTAGGCGTCCTCAAACAGATCGCCATGTATCTTTTTTGTGTTAAGAAACAAAAACAGCGAACAGAGCAGCGAGGCAATCCAGAGTGGAGACAGAATACCAACCGCGTTCAATAGGGCAAGCACAAGTGTCAGTATAGACAGTGCAATAGACCCCCAGAGTAATGAGGGTAAAGCTGACGTTCCGCTCATTTGAGTAAGCCACGTTGTGAGCCTATCCCCTTCCAACTGCTCCGCGATTCTTCGTGATGCGAGTAACGATTTGAGCGTGAGTTTGTCGCGAAACCGTGTAAGTGGCAATAGTTCACGTACCAGCGTCTGCCTGGCATGAACTGTATTCAAATCAGGATTTGTGTTCAGCAACCACTCATGAAGCCGTTTCGTGCCCTCACCTGATATAGCAGTATTCACTAAACGATGAAGGGAACGCTCTCCCGTTATATCAAGATCGGACTCGAAGGGATGACCTGCTTGTAACGGTGTTGCCTGAACGGCAGGAATAGCATTCCAGTCGAGTCGCATACGCGCAATATGAGTAGACTTGATAGCAGACCATATATTATGCCTGACAATGCTTCTATCGATTTTGCTTTGAAAGTACGCTACAACGGAAAATGCAATGATCGAAAGAAGGGCAAGCGGCACCGCAAGCTCCCAGTTCGCTACAGCGTATCCAACGACGCTTAACGCGATACCACCGAAGAAAATTGCAACTCGCGTCCATGAGTAATGATTGCTACGTTGATTAAGTATCGTAACACGCCGTGTAAGACGTGCGATTTGTCGTTCGAGTGCCTCTATACGCTCTTGTTTTGTATTCACACCAACATCCTTTTGCAAGGGCTTATTTAGTATCCTCTGCCGCCCCTGACATTTCTCTACCTTCAATCATAATCCTATTTGTTTTCTTGAGCAAGAAGATAGCACTATGCCTTCCCAAAAGCGTATTATGGTGAATGTACATTTTTGTTCTTGTGTGCGTGTTTTCGTACAATGAATCAACAACATCATAGGAAAGGGTACCTATTTTTATGGAACTGGCAAACAAAGGCGTTTTCGTTTCGGGAGGAGCTTCGGGTCTGGGTGCGGCGTGTGTGCGACTCCTGACACAAGTAGGTGCGAAGGTGGTCATAGCGGACCTGAACAGCGAACTGGGAGAAAATCTGGCGAAAGAATTAGGCGGCTCAACACGTTTTGTGAAGACAAATGTTGTAGATGAAGAGAGCACGCAAGCAGCGATAAAGACAGCCGTTGACACCTTCGGGGGCTTGCATATCGCAATCAACTGTGCTGGCATCGGTATCGCGGAGCGTGTGCTTGGGAAAAGCGGTCCTGCAAGCCTCGCCGCCTTCACGAAAGTAATCAACGTAAACTTGATCGGCACCTTTAACGTGATACGTCTTGCCGCCGCCGCGATGGTCGGAAATCAACCCGAAGGCGATGGTGAGCGTGGCGTCATTATCAACACGGCATCTATCGCAGCATTCGATGGACAAATTGGGCAAGCAGCTTATTCTGCCTCTAAAGGTGGTATTGTTGGTATGACACTGCCAATTGCACGTGACCTTGCACGGGACGGTATTCGCGTTATGACCATCGCGCCCGGCCTCTTCGATACTCCACTACTAGCTGGTCTGCCAGAACCCGCACGTCAATCACTTGGTCAGCAGGTACCTTTTCCATCACGTCTCGGCCAACCTACTGAGTACGCGGCATTAGCGAAACATATCATCGAGAACCCCATGCTCAACGGCGAGGTAATTCGCCTGGATGGTGCTATAAGGATGGCACCGAAATAAGCTATTTCAATGAAAATACTCCTGAGAGGAAGCTAGCAATGAGCGGTTGGTCTTCCTCTCATCGTTTACCTATAAGTAGGACTACACAATCGGTAAAAATAGAAGTATTTAGCTAAAAAGCCTCTTTCAAATAAGCTTTCAAAGGTAAAGATGTAACTTTACTCGTCTTAAAGGGAATAAGCCGATTAGTGGAACGGAAAGTTGGAATGAAGCACAAGTATGAAACCTCCAATTCGAGACCTTCAAGACGCCATTGCTGAGACAATAGCAGATGAGGAAAGGGCGTATGACATCGTTGAAATGTATAAGTTTTTTGGCTTACAAACGAATGAGGATAGCGATCGATGCCATCCCAAGTTGTGTGTAAAGATTAACATGAGGAAAGCAAGCAGAGAACCCAGCTAGTTATAGTAACTACTGGTGTTCGCTCATTGCGAACGAGCACTTTTCAGTGCAAGAACCCCATACCGTAAGGGCAAGTTGGGCATCCCAGCCGGAGGAAGCCACTGACCTCCAGAGCTTCGCTGCATTCTTTCGTATGCACCATTGGTGTAGGCGTACTGGTATTCTTTCAAGGCTGCAAGGGACAGTCCCACCCCCAATAAGGCCATGACCACTTCCCCAATCCCCCAGGAAAACTCATAGGTTGGATGGGGATTGATGTACTCTTCTACATCTTGGAGATGGCCTGAAGGATGTTTCTTGATCTCACCCATTCCCTCCTCCATTGTCAAGACCTTTCCCTCTGAGGAATAGGGGAATGCAAGCGTCCAGTCGTGTTCAAACATCAGCAGTACCGGATGCATTTCCAGCAGGACAAATCGCCCGCCTGGTTTGAGGATGGTGGCAATTCCCCTCGCCCACGAGGGAAGATCGGGGAGCCAGATCACCGATCCATAGGAACAAAACACGATATCAAAGTGTTGATTGGCTTGAGGGGCTTGCTCAAGCCAATCATAGACATCCATCCGATGGAACGTCGCAGGGATACCACAAGACTGCGAAAGGCTGCGAGCTGTCTGGATGGCAGTATCGCTAATATCAACGCCTGTTGCGATAGCCCCTAACTGGGCGAGACTAAGTGTGTCCTGTCCACAGTTACACTGAAGGTGAACAACCGATGAACCTGTCAGATCTCCCAGAAATGCCCGTTCCTCAGGGTCAAGTGTATTCCCTCCTTCGCGGAACAACGTCGCGTCGTCCCCTTTATGTCTATTACGGGCTTGGATAGCTTCATTCCATGACAGGCGATTTGCTTCACGAAACTGCTGGTGCGACATAGCTGATGCTCACTTTCTCTCCTGCTATCACTGCTTTGCTGTCCTCATTGAGAAGGGGATGGTACTCATTCTCAAGAGGGACCTGTATATTTAGTGCTAAAAACGAAGCAGACGTATGACCACTCAAGTCATTATCATCCAGATTTTCTGTTTTGTCGAGGATGAGATGAAGAATAGATGCATCCCGAGAGTTGATCCCGTTGGCGAATTCAAAATTCAAGCTTCTCGTGATGTGTATCCCAAGTTGAAAGTGAGCATCAAGAAGGAATTCGCCAACGGGATCGCTAGTTGGGTAATGGTAGGTTGTGAAAACAGGCAGCGATGAGCGAATACTACAGGCATAGAGCGTCTCTTTGACGTTCTTCGTTCAGTTTCCAAAAAGGAGGACACTATGCCTGTTCATCGTAAGAAGAAGGATACCACACCTGATTCATCTAGCTCAACCCGGCAGCAAACGACTCTCCCACTACCCGACCAGCAGACGTTTCACCAGTTTCTGCGCGAACTGGCTCGCGGGGCGATTCGCACGGTGTTAGAGAGTGTGATGCGCGAGGAACTCGACGTGCTCATCGGAGTGGAATGGGGAGAATGCAGTCCCAAGCGCAAGGGCTATCGCAATGGTTACTATCACCGAGATTTGTCGACCTCGTCGGGGCGCATGGAAGATATTGCAGTTCCGCGAGACCAGGAAGGGCAGTTCCACACGCAGGTCTTTGATCGCTACAGCCGCTATGAACCCCAGGTTGCCGAAGGACTGACCCAGATGTTCGTTTCAGGAACTAGCACCCATAAAGTGGGCGAAGTGGCCCAGACACTGATGGGATTTGCTCCCAGTGCCAGTGCAATCAGTCGCCTCAATCAGACGTTGACTCAGCAATTTGAAGCATGGCGCGAACGGTCCTTGCGTCCCCAGTGGCGCATCGTGTACCTCGATGGGGTGCATTTCAGCATTCGTCATGGGACTCAGGCTGATTCCACCATCATTCTGACGGCACTGGGCGTCGATGAAGCGGGAAACAAAGAAGTGCTGGCCCTGCGAGCGTGTGCTGAAGAGAGCAAAGAGGGATGGCTCAGCCTTTTGCACGACCTGCGAACACGAGGCGCAACCCAGATCGATCTCTTCGTCACCGATGGGCATGAGGGCTTGCTTGCAGGGGTCTCCGAGGTGTTTGCGGCCACACCTCGCCAACGCTGTCTGGTCCACAAGCAACGCAATGTGTTGAATGCCATTCCGTGGCGAGAGCGACAGGGAGTGCAAACCGAACTCGTGGGCATCTGGAAGCAACCGACAAAGCAGGAAGCACTGACCCAGTTGTTCGCGTTCCAGGCGAAGTATGCTCAACGCTATCCCGAAGCGGTCCGAAGCTTGATGGAGGATGAAGACCACCTCTTGACGTTTTATGCCTTTCCGCAGGGCTTGCATCGGCACATCCAGACCACCAATGCCATTGAGAGTCTCTTTAGCAATGTCAGGCAACGCACCAATCAGATCGACGTGTTCACCACGGAAACGAGTTGCTTGACTATTGTGTGGGCTACCATGCAGGACATTCGCTTGCACAAACTCTCGTTGCAATGAGATGACAACACAACGCGACTGCTGAGCAACCAACCGGCCTTGTGGTTGGGATGAGGGAGAGATGCTTTTGCGCTCTGGGAGCCTCTTTACACAGACAGTTGGCTCCTCTCTGAAAGCAGAGCGGGTGGTTGAGAACCCAACGCGCTGACTTGCTTGTACCCGTTCCTCCGGTTTCCTGTATCCCTGTGAGTCAGGGATCGCTTCTCTGCTCGCTCCCGGCAGCACCTCTACACAACCTTCGGGATGGCATCAAAGTTAGCTCTTCCGTACTTTCCGTGCTCAGCAATAGAACAAAAGGAAAGGAATCGGTTCTCGCACACTTGGGAGAGTTAACATTCGGTATGGCATCTGAAGCTTTTCAGAGATTACAAAACAGATGTGCTATCTTATGCGAAAAATTATAACACGTAGATTTAACCAAGATGTGTTATACTAATTGTCTACAATATCTGTAGAAGACACATAAACGTGAGGAGGATTTGAACGATGTCTGACTATCCAAACTCTGGACAACGCCCTTTCAACGAACAACAGCCGTATAGTCAACCACCTCAATACGACCAGTCGCCATACAGTCAGCAGCAGTACGCTCAGCCACCATACGGTCAGCAGCAGTACACTCAGCCACCATACGGTCAGCAGCAGTACGCTCAGCAGTCTTACGACCAAGCCCCTCAGTATAGCCAGCAGCAGTATGGTCAACCCCAGTTAGCATACGTAAGCGTCGGCCCACGTTTTCTTGCTCTCCTGATTGACGGGGTGATTATTGGAGTAGTAAGTGGCCTTCTGTCTCTTCTTATGCGCAATGCTCCGGGTGCAGCAGGGGGAATCGTCGGGGGACTGGCGATTGCCTACTTTATTGTGATGGAGGCAACCAGAGGTGCTACGCTGGGGAAAATGGCACTTGGCCTGCGTGTGGTGAAATTAAATGGCTCTCCCATCAGTTGGTCGGAGTCTGTTATCCGCAACCTGCTGCGTATTATTGATGGGCTTTTTGCATACCTTGTGGGAGCTATTTTTATCTGAAATTCCCCGCTTCGCCAGCGTTTGGGTGACCGTGTTGCCAAAACGGTGGTGGTGCGCGGCAGAGGGTAGCTCTTTCTGGCACAGGTGGGCCTTTGAACTGTCTCCTCCTAGAGTGCAAAAAATTCCTGGTTCCTGTTCCGGTTCAAGCTGACGAGCAATCCTCATCAGCAGAGAAGTCGGGTTGGCGTCAGCTTCCATCCTGAAAGTAGGTCTCTGTCAGGATGGTATCTTTTTGAGAAAACTATAACGAGAGTTGGCTCTTCCGCACTTTCCATGCTAAGCTGTGCAATAAGAGTTGACTAACTTTCCTTAACCCGCTTTGAGAGCCAATCCTCCGAGAGGAAGTTTTGCGAGATAGAGCTCAGAGCACGGAAAGTGCGGAAGAACCCACGGGATGCGCAACGAGATGACAAGCCATTAGCGGAACGAGAAGAAAAAGACCTCTAATTAAGAAGGAAACAAAACATTCTTCTTTCAGGAGGTCTCTCCCTATGATACCCAACCCCTGTATTG
>JAABUZ0100008217.1_pt1 | contig 12334 bp, 16 predicted proteins | sample 5562091 | NCBI WGS metagenome assembly JAABUZ01 (sample SAMN12813069, study PRJNA571459) | rock metagenome | isolation source: Antarctica rocks | place: Antarctica: Victoria Land, Linnaeus Terrace sud | collected 2015-12-21 | reverse complement strand
GGATGGCAACGGGCTCGGAGGCGGTAGCGTCGCCGGTGGCCGCCGCTCCCAGCTCGGCCTGAGCGTCGGCGCTGAAGCCGGGGATATACTGGCGCCTCGCGCGGCTGTAGCTCAGTTGGCTAGAGCGTCTGCTTGCCATGCAGAAGGTCGAGGGTTCGAGTCCCTTCAGCCGCTCTCTGAGAAAGCCCTGCTAATGGGGGGATTTTCTGCTCTCTGGGGTCGGTGAGACGCGTGCGACCATCGGTCCGGGTACCACTGTTGGGTACCACTCGGGACCCGAGGCGCCTGTCCAGGGGTGTGAATCGCGTCAGCCGAGGCGGGAGCGGCGAACAGGTGCCTGATCACGGCACGCCTGCGCGAGGTGCGCTTCGAGGTCCTGCTGGTAGAAGCGCATGGCGCGCCCGATGCGCAGAAAGGGCAAGCGACGGGTGCGAGCGAGTTCGTAGATCGTCGAGACCGGCAGACGCAGAAGTCCGGCGACCTCGCTGGCAGTGAGAAGCTGATGGTCGAGCCGGACGCCATCTTTGTCCATGTGCTCTCGTACCCTAACACATGTTAGTCAGCGTACAAGTACTCTTGTGTATGCTTCTCCTGTGATTCCGCTGCCTGTGAGTGAGCGTTCCTGATGATCGACGAGGAGTACCTGTCCCCCGCGCAGGTGGCTGAGGTGCTTCAGGTAACGACTGTCACCGTTCGGCGCTGGATCGCCAGCGGCGAGCTGCCGGCGGCGAAGGCCGGCCCGAGGAAGTGGCGCATCCGCCGCACCGACGTATCGCTGATGCTCTCGCCCGGGGCTCAGCGATTCGAGGCGTCCGCCGCTCCCTCAGAGGATCCGTCGTTCAGCAAACATCTGGTGGTGCCCGGTGAGCGTTGACCGTGCCAAGCAGCAGCTCGAGCTCTCGGAGGGGCGGTGGCGCGACGCGGTCAGCGAACATGCTCAACCTCCGCCTGACGCGCAGTTCTCTCGCCGACTACGGGCACTGGCGGATGCAGCGTCCCAGGAGCAGGCGGCCTACGCCTGCGCCGCGGAGGAGGGCTTTGGCTGGCGGCCGGGACCGCCCTGGTTGCCGCCGCACGAGCTTCGACCCGCACTGTGGCGCCCGTCGCTGGCTCCGATTGAGACCTGGGAGCGGTTCGACTGCGCGATCGAGGCGCTGTCTGCGGCCCGCACGGGCCTGAGCATTGAATCGGTCGCTCGGGCGTTCGGGCAGCTGTCCGCCGCTGCCTGGGAGCTGGCCGACGCCATTGAGGCTGCTGGCAAGGCACGGCCAGCAGCGCGCGCGGGTTGATTCAGGTCGTCAGCCCGGTGGGTGGCGCCGGCGCGCGGCGGTATGTCATTGGCGGACGCAGCGGCTCCGCGCCGGCGATGTCCTCCGCGTCACGGAACAAACAGAGCACCACGTGCGACGGACGAGATGCGCTCGGCGCCCGCACACCACGACGGCCATCCCGCCACAGTTGCTCGCCGACCTCCTGGAAGGCCAGCCACTCGGACTGGGTCGGACACGGCGGCGTGAGCCCAACCCGCTTGAGCGCGATCGCCGTGGAGAGGTCCGCGATGCCCTCGACGTCGATCTGCCAGCGCCACAGATCGCGCGGCATCTGCCGCTCCGGCGGGATCGCGAACTCGGCGAGCGCTCGATACCACTCCGCCCACGCGGTCTCCTCGCAGTCGGCGAAGTACATGCCGCCGACAATCTCGCCTCGTTGCCACCGCCCATCGCTGGGCGGGTCGGTTAGGAAGAGCGGATCGCCCCCACGCGGCACTTGGCGCCACCAGACGCCGTCGACGTCAACCGCGCCGACGCTCAAGTTACGTAACGGGCGACTCTTCGAGCGCCGAGAGCAGCTTGGCGACGCGCCGGTACTCGCCGCGGCCGATGACATCGAGCGGCTTGTCGTCACCGAGCGCCGGCACCGGCTTGCGCATCCAGATCGCGATGTAGCTCGGGTCCATCACCCTCGCCAGCCGCTCTATGAGCGCGGACAGCTCGACGAGCCGCTCAGCGCGCTCGCCCGTCGGGGCGCGACTACCCACGAGCCAGGCACGCACCGTGCTCGCTGCGGCGCCGGTGGCCCGAGCGATCTCCGTATCACCAAGGTGCCCCACCTCGTTCACGAATACAGCCTCGCGATGCAGTGGAGATGGAGCTGCTGGAGCTGGTCCTGCCATGGGTTCATAGTAGCAATGTTGCATCGTGATTGCAGCCGTATCTAATCGCACGCGGCTTTGGGTTCTCATGTCTCCGAAGCCAGAGTCGACCCGCTCGGATTGGGAAGCCCATCATTGCCGCCCCGGCCCGCCCGGAACATCAATGAGCCCATCTACCCGGCAATCAACAGCAGACCCGGACTACCCGAACAACACGTGGAGGGCGGGTAGTCCGGGTCTGCTGAGCCCAAGGGATGGGGCTATTTCGTCAGTATCTACGGAGGCTGGGGCGGCCATTGGTACTCATCCAAGTACTCACTGACGACGAGTACTTTGGCGAGTACTTTGCTGAGTACTTGAGCCATTGACCTGCCCCGAAGAACCGGCGGCCGCCGGCGGCCGAATTGTCAGGGCGCACCCCCGACCGATGGCACTGGCCTCTCGTCCGCCTCGAACCCGGGCCCACGGCTTCGGTGGAGTTCAGGACCGTACGGTCAGGTTGATTCGCGCCCATGAGTTGTTGATGTAGCCCTTCGGGTTCCACAAGTGGACGGGCTTCTCAGGTTGGGTGGCGGCGGAGCTGTCCCAGGCGCGCGCCACGATCTCGGCTGGGCCAGCTGTGACAGCTACTCGGGTTCGCCAGCGCCGCCAGGCCCACGGGCCTAGATCGTCGAGCAAGTCGGCTTGCGTCCAGTTTCGTCCGCCGTCGGTTGATGTGTCGACGCGCACGATGCGGCGGTCGTCGCCGGCGAAGGCGTACCCGCTCACCTCGACCGCACCGGCAGCGACCGATGCCCCACTCCTCAGGCTGAAGGATGTCCGCATTGAGGGCGACGGCACCGAGCGCGACGCCCGCCCCGGGCGGGGCACTCTTGGGGTCGGCATGGGCGGGAAGCAGCCGATATGTCTGCGCCTGGAAGTAGTTCTCGGACGGCTGTGCCTGGGCGGTGATCCGCTGCACCCATTTGACGCTACGCGCTCCGATGTAGCCGGGAACGACCACGCGAAGCGGGGCGCCGTGCACAGATGGCAGCGGGTCGCCGTTCATCTCCCACGCCAGCAGCACTTCCGGCGCAAGGGCTTTATGACGAGGGATGGAGGCTCCGAAGCGCTGCGGCGGATCGGCCTCCTGCGAGGTGTCGGCTCCGTGAAAGGCGACGTATTCGGCCTCCGCCTCGATACCCGCCGCTTCGAGCACATCAGCCAGGCGTACGCCTCGCCAGGCCGCGGTGCCGGTGGCGCCCGGGCCCCAGGGCGCCTCGCCCGGAATGTCGCGGACCGCGATCAATCCCTTTCGGCGGTTGCCCGCGCATTGCAGCGTGGCGACGATCTCGTGCTCCTGAAAGCGCGAGCGCAGTTGATCTAGGTTCAGCTCCAGCTCCCGCTCCACCAGTCCATCCACCCCAAGCCGCCACGCTGCGGGCTCAGGGGCGGGGACCGGGCCGTGGCTGCGGACGTAGAACACATCAAGCGCCGTCAGGTCGGCTTCGGCCAACGCCGGGGCCGTTGACTCCGCGTTGAACGGGTCCTGCTCGTGCACGAGCAGGACCGCGCGCTTGCCGTGAGCAGTCATCCCCGGCTGTCCGGCTGCTCGATCGGGTTCCCGAGCTTGCCCCACTTGGGCACGCCGCCGCCAACGACGTGGATCACACGTTCGGCGCCGTAGCGCTGGAGGAGACTGGCGGCGACCGCCGCGCGTTGGCCTGAACCGCACACCACCGCGACCGGGCGCCGGGCGTCGAGGCCGCCGGGAAGCTTGTCGATGTCATGCCAGGGCTTGAACACCGACCCAGGTATGTAGCCGCTGTCGTGCTCTGCCTGCTCCCGCACATCCAGGATCTGCAGTTCCGGATCGGACTCAGCACGGGTTGGAAGATCCTCGAGCTTCAGCCGTTCGATCCGCTCGACCGGGCGCTGCTCACGCCGCCATTCGGTCATACCGCCGGCCAGGTAGCCGGCGAAGTTGCGGATCCCGACTGCCAGGGACAGCTGCGCCGCTTGCCGGGCGTCGTCGTCGTCGCGGCCGACGAGCACGATCTCCTGATCGCGATCAGCAAGCCACGCCAGGCGCGTTCCGAAGCCGGCCTGTACTGCGGGGATGCAGACCGCTTGCGGGATGTGCGCGTCGTCGAACTGCAAGTCGGTCCGAACATCGACCACCAGCGCATCGGTGGAGCGCTGCTGTTCGACCTGTCGGGGCGTCAGCGGCTGGACTTCGACCCCCTCGGTGAGCAGCTCGCTCTGGTTGAGCTTCACGATGGCCTTAAAGTTCGGCGGCTGCGGGCCCAGGCCATCCAGGGCCCGTGCGACGAAGCGCTCCTCGTCCTCCTCGCCGAGCATCTCGTTGTGCGCCCGCTCATACGCGAGCGTGGAGGAGATCTTCATATCCATGCCCGGACCGCCGCACAGCGACCCGCCTAGATGCCCGGGCCAGACCTCGGTCGCCTCCGGCAGGCTCAGCAGCCTGTCGTGTAACGAGCGGAAGATCGCATGGGCACCTTCCTCCTTCTCCACGGCGAGATCCGGACGAGCGACGTCGCCCACGAACAGGGAGTCGCCGGTGAGCAGCGCCCACGGCTCTGCTCCGCGGTCGGTGTCGATGAGGGCGAACGCGGTGTGCTCGGGCCGGTGCCCGGGCGTGTGGATCGCCTGAACCTTTAGCGATCCGAGCTCCAGCTCCCAGCCGTGATCGAAGGCTTCATGGGCGTACTCGGCCCGCGCGCTGCGGTGGATGTGGATCGAGGCGCCGGTAGCCGCGGCCAGGCGCCCGTGCCCGGAGACGTGGTCGGCGTGGTTGTGAGTCTCGAGGATGTGCTCGATCGAGACCCCCATGTACCGCGCCAATTGCAAATACTCGTCGATCTCGAACTTCGGATCGATCACCGCTGCAACTCCCGCACTGTCATCGCCGATCAGGTAGGAAGCGCAGCCCAGATCGTCGTGGGTGATCTGGCGAAAGATCATGTTGCTCCTTTGGTTGCGCTCGGAACAGAATCGGCGAGAACGCCGGACTCCGCCGCCTCCAGCACTCGCAGCTGCGTGCTGACCGCCCCGCACACGAGCTCACAGAGCTCGAGCACGACCGGGTCGGCGATCCGGTAGACGGCTCTTGTCCCCTGCTTCGTCCGGCCGAGGATCTGCTGTTGATGGAGCAGCGCCAGGTGCTTGGCGACATTCGCGTAGCCGCCGTCCAGCTCTGCGGCCAGCTCCCCTACCGATGCCTCCCCGCGCCGGCGCAGCACATCCAGCAGTCGTACCCGCATCGGGTCTCCAAGCGCGGCAAAGCGCCGCGCGACCAGCTCGACGAGCTCGTCGGAAAGTCCAGGGTCACTTGCCTGCAATGGCATCTCCGAGGAGGATACAGTAGTTCTCGTCTTCAATCGAATAGTTGCGAAATGTCGGCTAATCCTGATGGGGCCGCTTCGCTGAGGGAAGATGCCTGTGCCGATGTCATCCATGCAGCCACCGCCCGAGAGCGCACCGACCACTTCGGACTGGCCGCACGCGGATTCCGAGCATTGGGCCTCGCATCAGCCAAACGTCACCGGGCGCGGGATCATCGCCGGCTACAGCACCCGCTTCTGGATGCTCGTCATCGCGCTCGGCCTCAGCACCGGGGTCGCCGGTTCGCTGCTCATGGGTCTCCTGCACCTCGTCGAGCACGCCTCCTGGGACTATCACTCCGGAAGCTTTCTGAACGCCGCCCGCGCCGCTCCCGCTGGCGACATCTCGCGGTCCTGGCCGGTGCCGCCGTGGTCGTCGGCGCTGGAGTGCTGTTTGTCCAGCGGCTCCCCGCCTCGGGTGCGGGGGAGGTCTCCGAATCGCTGTGGCTGCGCGGGGCACAGCTCGCGCTGCTCCCGAGCCTCGCGCGCGGCGTGATCTCGATCGTGACCGTGGGCATGGGCGTCTCGCTCGGCCGCGAGGCAGCACCACAACTCGCCGGCGCCGCGACAGCCAGCCGGATCTCCGACTGGGCCGGGCTGCCACTGTGGCAGCGGCGGCTGCTCGTCGCCTCCGGCGCGGGCGCCGGCATGGCCGCCGTCTACAACGTTCCCCTCGGCGGAGCGCTATTCGCGCTGGAGGTGCTGCTTGGCACGCTGGCGCTGCCACTTGTGCTCCCCGCGATCACCACCTCGGTGATCGCTACCGCCGTCGCCTGGATCACACTCGGCACCCACCCCACCTACGCCGTCCCGAACTACGCCGTCCACCCCAGCCAACTCGTCTGGGCAGCGCTGATGGGCCCGCTCGCCGGATTGCTCGCAGTCGCGTGGGTCCGGCTGATCGCGCGCGCCAACGCACTACGCCCCCGACACCACGGCCGGTACGCCGCACCGCTGGTCATCCTCCTCCTCGGCCTGATCTCGGATCCCCTACCCGCAACTGCTCGGCAACGGGCTGGACATCGTCCAATTGGCCTCCGTCGGCGGAGTCTCGATCGGGGTGCTCGCAGTTCTGCTCGCGCCAAACCCTGGCCACCGCTGCCTGCCTCGGATCCGGCTCTCCAGGAGGGCTATTCACCCCCACACTCACCGTTGGCGTCCTCTTCGCCGGCGTCACCGGGATCGCGTGGTCACACCTGTGGCCGGGAGCGGCGGCCGGCAGCTACGCGCTGATCGGCGGCGGTGCGTTCCTCGCCGCCGCCATGCAAGGTCCCCTGGCCGCAGTCGTGCTGGTCCTCGAACTCACTCGCCACACCGACGCGCTCATGTCCCCACACTCCTCGCCATCGCCATCGCAACCGTCGTCGCCCGACGGTTGGGCGCTCCCTCCATCTACTCCGCTCGCCTGGAGCCGAACCGCGGCCCGCAGAACCGCCTGTGCTCGGGCACGAGCTCAGGCGTGTCCGAAGCGGACGTTGGGGAGGACCCTGTCAGCCCAGCGTGGTAGGTACCAGGCCCAGCGGCCCATCAACCTCAGTAGTACCGGGAGCAGCAAAAGGCGCACGAGGGCGGCGTCGAGCAGAACAGCGACGCCGAGGATGACGCCCATCTCCTTGGGGCGCAGCGGCCCCGAGAGCGCGAAGGTGAAGAACACGGCGACCATCACGGCGGCGGCGGCGGCGAAGATCACGCGGCCGGAGTGCGCCATCCCGTTGACCATCGCTTCCTGCGGTTCGCCGGTGCGGTCCCAGTGCTCTTTGGCGCTTGAAAGCAGGAACACGGTGTAGTCCATCGAGATCGCGAAGATCATCGCGAAGAAAAACACCGGCCCCCAGGCGTCCAGGAACCCCTGGGGCTGGAATCCGAGCAGCGAGTGAAGCGCGCCGTTCTGAAAGATCCATTTCGCTATCCCGAACGCCGCGCCGCTGGCGAGCAGGTTGGTCAGGACGCCAGCGGCGGCGATCAGCGGGGCCTGCAGAGCGACCAGGAGCAGCAGGAATCCGAGCACGAGTACCACGCCGATGACCAGCGGAGTCGTGGCGCTCAGCGTGTTCTGCAGGTCGTGGTTCTCTGCCACCGACCCGCCGAGCAGCGCGCCGGAGGGCAGCTCGGCTCTTAGGCGCTCGATCGTGCGCCCGACCGCCTGTCCTGACGGGTCTCCGCGCGGGATCGCCTGCACGAGAACCATGCCTCCAGCGCCGTTGCTCGGGGGCGGCACCTCCGCGATCCCCGGTTCGCGCCGCGCGAGCGTCGCGACCTGGCCAGCGTTCGAGCGCGGGGTGACGATCTGCAACACGCCGGGTGTGCCGACGCCGAAGGCGCGCTGGATCTGGTCATAGCCAGCGCGGGAGCTGTCTCCCTTGGGCACCACCGCGATGGATGGCATGTTGGTACGGAGGCTGAGCACCGGCACCGCCAGCCCGACCAGGACCACGACCGCGACCGCGACCGCGACCGCGACGAGACCGAAGACGATCGGGCGCCGCCACAGCCGTTCCCCCCACGCCGCGAACCGGCGCGAGCGATGCTCACCTGAATGCGCCCAGGGAAGCGAGAGGTTGTCGACCCGCGGACCGAGCCTCATGAGCACCGCCGGCAGCAGCGTCAGCGTGGCCGCGAGCACGAAGAACACAGCGAGCATGATCCCCAGGCTCATCGAGCGAAACGCCGGGCTCGGGACGAGCATCACGGCGGTCAGCGAGATCAGCACCGTCAACCCGCTGAACAGAACAGCCTTGCCGGCCGTGTCCATCGTCTCACCGACCGCATCCTCGGCCGAGAGCTCCGACCCGAAGAAGGCGCCGCGGAAGCGCATCACCACGAACAGGGCGTAATCGATCCCGAGCGCGAGGGCGAACATCAGGGCGAAGTTCATCGCCCAGATCGAGATGTCCAACACCAGCGTCCCGAGGTACAGCGAGCCCGCCGCGGCGGCAAGGCCGAGCATCGTCAGCATTAACGGCAGGCCGGCCGCGACCAGCGAACCGAACGCCAGTACCAGGATGCCCAGCGTCACCGGCCACGAGATCACCTCTGACTTGAGCATCGCCGTGCGATTGGCGGTATTGAAATCCGACCACATTCCCGACGCCCCGGTCAGCGAGACCTGCACGCCGCCACCGGCGTGCAGGGGCCCCTTGAGCTCATCGGCGGCGCGGACCATCTCGTTCGGGCTCGCCGCCGCACCCGCCTGCACGACCGCGGTATGTCCATCACGCGAGATAGACACGCCCGGCTGGGGCCCCACCATCATCGCCACCCGGCGATCGGAACGCAGCGTCCGCTCAGCCGACGAAATGGCCGCCGCAAACGCGGGACTGCCGATCGTCTTGGTGTCCGAGTGCACCACGACCTGCAGCGCGCTCGAGGACAACCCATGAAAGTTGCGCTGGATCACCTTGCGCGCCTGCACTGACTGCGATCCGGTCGCCTCCCAACCCGCCCCGGACAGCGCCTTCTCCACCCGCGGCGCGAAGAAACCAAGCACGAGCGCCACCAGCACCCACGCGCCCAGAACTTGCCGAAAATGCGTGGCGGTATAGCCGACCCAACCGACCGACCGGCCCCAGCCCTGGCTGACCGCTCACGACACGCCCGCCGCGAGAATCCCGTCCAGCTCCGACAGCTGCTTGCGCAACCCGCCACAGACGAGCTCGCACAGCGCGAACACCGTCTCGTCCGCGATCGCGTACCGCACCGTTGTGCCCTCCTTGGTGCGGCCGACCAACCCTGCCTGATGAAGCACGTTCAGATGCTTCGACACGTTCTGCTGCGAAGCCCCGAGCGCGCCGGTGAGCTCGTTCACGGTCGCCGGACCCTCACGCAAGCGGTCCAGCAGCTTGATGCGCATCGGCTCGCCGATGACGCGAAACCGCGACGCGATCAGCTCGACCAGAGCCTCAGGAAGTGGATGGGGAATACTCATGACAACTACTATACTGATAATCAGTTGTAGAGTTTTTTCCTCGCCGTGTTGACTACCGGCACCTCAGAACTCGCCGTGCACACCCACGCCAACTTCCTCAGCGCAGCCAGCGTCGGCCTGCACGTGCTTCTGATCGTCGCCTGGCTCACCGCCGCCACCCGCACTACCCACGGCTCGTTGCGCGGACGCCTCTTTCTCCCGCCACAGCCACAGCCGCAGCCGCAGCCCCAGACCGTCTAGCCCGTGTCCGCCCCCCCCCGGCGCTCACCTGGTGGCCCAGGCGCCATCAGACTCAGATGCGACCGTGGCCGGGGGTGCCGCGGCAGGCACATTGCTACCGATCGCGGTGGAGTCCTGCGCGAAGATCCGTGACAGTCTCGCGGCGTCCTCGGCCGCTGGACGGGCGTGCAGGTACCGCGCCGTCGTGCGCGAGTCGGCGTGGCCCATCATCGCCTGCACGTTGACCAAGTCAAAGCCCTGCGCCGAGAGCGTCCCAAACGTATGGCGCAGATCGTGAAAGCGCAGCGCCGGCATATCTGCGTTTTCGGCGATCGCCGCCTCGCGCGCCGCTTGAACCGGCGCCGCAGTGCGGATCCGTCGAGGTGCTCGCCGGTGCGTGAGCAGAACTACGCGGCGGGTGCCCTTGGTGAAATCTCGCGAGGGTCGCCGGTGAGCGCCGACGGCCGGGGCAATCGAGAAGCGGAACGGATTGCATGACGTCCTTCCTTCGGGGTGGGCGAGACGCGACAATCGTCGCGCCCCGCTGAAGCGGCGGGAGAGCCGCAACGAAGAACCGGCCATCGCCGCGAGCACACGCTCGGCCGTCGGGCGTCCGCTCAAGCCAAGCGCAGCCGGACCAGCGTTACAGTTGACGGGGCAATGACTACGCGTGAAAAGCTGCATCTCCTGGTTGACGGGCTCACCGATACCGAAGCCGAGGCGGCCCTCGCCCGGCTGGTCGGCGAACGTGAGCTGTTGCGCCAATGGACCGGGCCTACGGACGCTCGCGTGGAGGAGGACGAGTGGGCGCTCGCTAACGCGCGCGAGGCGATCCGCGAAGAGTCTTGGTAGCCCGCGGCGAGGTCGCCTGGCTCGAGCTCGAACAGGAAGGCCGCCGGCCCGTCGTCGTCCTGACCCGTGACGAGGCGATCCCCCGGCTACGCAACATCGTCGTCGCGCTCGTGACGCGAACGATTCGGGGCATCGACACCGAGGTACAAATCGGACCGGGCGACGGGATGCCCGTCGAGTGCGCCATCAGCCTCGACAACCTCCGCACCGTTCCACGTTCGCTGCTCACCGAACCAATCACCCGACTCGACGCCGCACGAATCGACCAGATCTGCCGGGCGCTATCGCGTTCGGTCGACTGTTGAGCGCTCACCCCCGCAGCGTCGCCGAAGCGCTCGCCTGCTGCGCGCCGGCCGCAGGACGGAAGCGATCATCCGCGCCGGACGCGCTTTCCGCGCGGCTTGTCGCTCGCCGGCACGGCCAAAATGCCCGGCCAGTGCGTGGAGCGAGTCGCAGGAGCGGCAGGCGAGTCACTCGGAGCCTTGCCAGCAAGGTCGCGAGATGCTTGCTTGAACAACGTGGGCGGTGGGCAGGCTGCACTACAAAACTAACAAAGCACTACTATGGGGCCGCCTCTCCTATCACGGCGTCGGCCCCGCGCGCACCGTCCCGACCCTCTGGATCGTCCTCGGACCCCTCGGACAATCGATCACCGCCACCGGCCTGCTCGCGCACGCCGCACCGACCGTGATCCCCAAGCCCTACTCCACCGCGATGCAAGCCCTGGCGGTCCTCTACGGCATCCCAGTCTGGGGATTCGCGATCATCTGGCTAACCGTCGCCGCCGCTATCACGCTCGGCACCGCCCGCCAACACCTACCGTTCTCACTATGTGCAGAACGCGATGGTGAAGCTCGGGGCCCATACCCGGGGCAGCGCGATCGCGGCGGCGCTGCGCTCGCAGGAGATCGGGTCCGACACGCCCCCGCATCCCTACGTCAGGTGACGTAACTCGCCCCGACTACCGCACCTGGGGCATTGATTCCGCGCGCCGGCGCGCCGATGATTGAACAGGGCCCGCGCACGAACGCCATCCCGGCGTGCGTGTCATCGCGGAGTCTCGCTCCCGGGGAGGGACCGCAGATGCGCGCAGGAGGTGAAGGCCACCGTAAGCTGACGGACGAGCGCGCGCCCGAGGCCGACGCGTGGCTCGATTCCCTGGACACCGTGACCGACTCGAGGGCCGTCCTTGACCGGTCGGGGCGCATCGTCGCGGTCAACCCGGCGTGGACGGCGTTTGCAGACGCCAATGGGGCGTCGGGCCTCGAGGTGGGAATCGGCGCCAACTACCTCGTCGCGTGCGACGGTCACGAGGGCGTCTCACTGCTCTCCTATGACCGGCGGGGTAGCTGCGCCGCTGAGAAGGAGCGGGCTCCCGCCGATGAGTCCTGCGCTCACAGGAAGTGCCGATACACCTGGGTGGTGGAGTCAGACGTGCGGGTCTCCTTCGGAGATCGCTAGGGATGACCGAAATGAAAGCTGTCAACGTGGGACGCTCTAGCGCGTCCGCGTCACAAGCCGCCAAGGGTTCTTCGGATCCTCTTTGCGATGGACTGTCAAGGCCGGTTGAGAATTGACCCTGTAGCGCCGGTTGAGAATTGACCCTCTGAACCGCGCGTCCGCTGAAGGGGGTGGTGATCGAGAAGCGACTGCGGCGGCGTTTCCCGGAGCGAGCTGTAGCGAGCGGACGGAAATGCCGCCGTTGCGGCCCGCCGGCCCCCGGATCCTGCTGGTTTGAGCTCGTAGCGACGGGATCGGCGCGTTGTGAGGCGTTCTGCGGCCCTGGGCGAGGTCGCCGAGGGG
>JAABUZ0100008216.1_pt1 | contig 12335 bp, 9 predicted proteins | sample 5562091 | NCBI WGS metagenome assembly JAABUZ01 (sample SAMN12813069, study PRJNA571459) | rock metagenome | isolation source: Antarctica rocks | place: Antarctica: Victoria Land, Linnaeus Terrace sud | collected 2015-12-21 | reverse complement strand
TTATTAAGTATGAATGGATTGAGATAGAGGCTTATAAATCCTGGTCAACTTTTGTGGCATCTGTCGAGAAAATTTTAAGAGAATTTGGCAGAAATTATGTAATTAATTTTGTTTAACTACTTAGCCCGCAAAGGTCATTAAATTTGCTGATTGAGGAGACACCAACATTTCATGACAACAATCTCGCTAATTGGGGGAAATTCACCCCGAGTTTTTATGGTGATACCGACCCCTTACAGCCCTTATTGAATTCGGGAAAATCAACGATTTATTTTTCACAAGGAGCGGCTCTTTTTTACAACACAAAGGTAGTCACGGTACCGGCTACGGTAAAGCGGATCGTCGGCTTTTCATCGGTGATCAATGGTGGCGGGATCGTGTTTCGCGTCGAGGAGAACAGCGACCAGCCGCTGATCATTGAGCAATTCGGCTATGGGGTGGCGGTTGAACATGCTTCTGCACGCACGGTGGTGCTCAAGCAAGGGGGTTACAGGTATAGTGATTTTCCAGGAGCCGGGAAGTTGTTCCTGGAAGACGTAGGGTTAGGAAGCTTAAACCTGAATTACCCTCATAGCGTTTGGGCGCGGCAGTTGAACATAGAAAGCCTTGATGCACCACGCACCAAAGTCGCGAATCAAGGTGGAACGCTGTGGATACTGGGGATCAAAACCGAGGGCAAAGGCACGGTAATCAACACGAGCGCCGGTGGGAAGACTGAGCTGTTGGGGACGCTGATCTACCCGGTGCAGGAATTCACTAACGAGGATAAGCAGCAGGCGGCGTTCATCAACAATGCATCTAGCCATTCGCTGATCTATTCCCTCAGCGTCTATGGCCCTAACAATAATTACAACATTCAGGTTCAAGAAACCCGCGACGGCGTCACGCGCCAACTTTTGTCTCAAGACATACCCGGTCGGATGCCGTTGTTTGTCGGGTATAGATAATCGGTAAGTAATGTTACCGGGAACGAAGTAAAGCAATCTCTGAGATTCTTCGCTTCCCTCAAAATGACAATTAAACGCAACTTAGTATCAGATTCTGCTGTTAAACATAGTGCTGATACCAAGTTGCGTTTTGTCGTAATAGCTCTAATGTTGTTCCTTTAAATTCACCAATTCCGCATTTCGCATAAAGGGTTGGATTATACCACCGTAAGTTTACTTAACTAATTGGTGAAAAGCGGAAGACGTGCCAAATCTTCAGTGAAATTGCGCTTGGGTACACAGCAGAGGCACGGTTATTTTCGTATTTTACAACCCTAGATAACCATGAGACTCTCAGCTAAATTACGTCAAGCCATACTCGCTCTAAGTTTGGCTTTATTAGTAGCATTCGGCTCAATTTTCAAGTTACCTCAACTAGCTCTGAGTTCTGTTGGATTATCAATTTCAGCGGCATTTGTAGCAGCTTTTTCAGACCAAGTAGAGGCGGCATCGCTAAAAGTCTTCCCAAGCGACTTCATGACTAATGTCAAGACTAATTACGGTGCTGTTGGAGATGGCGTTACCGACGACACGGCAGCTATTCAACATGCCCTCAATGATGGGCGAAGTGGGGAAGATGATAACGGACTACCCAAGGCGATTTATTTCCCAGCGGGTACTTACTTGGTGAATAACACACTCGCGTGGAGCGGTTGCTGCTTGAGCTTGCAGGGACAGGGAAGCGGAAACAGCATTATCAAAGTACAGGATAATGCTGCTGGATACGGTGATTCAAAATCACCCAAAGCAGTGTTCCAGACCCCGGGCGGCAATATGTCATTTCGCCAGAACATCTCGGATCTGACTGTGAACACGGGGCAGAACAATCCAGGAGCAATTGGGATTGATTACATCGCCAACAACATCGGCTCCCTCAGTGATGTAACTATCACCTCCGGCGATGGGAAAGGACACAGCGGTCTGGACATGACCCGCTACGCACCCGGTCCCTGCCTAATTAAGAATGTGCAGATTAACGGGTTTGATTATGGTATCTACACCAAGAACGCTGAATACGGCCCGACCTTCGAGAACATCACCCTGACAAATCAGAATGTTGCTGGCATTCGCAACGAAGGTAATACCCTGGCAATTCGGAAGCTACAAAGCACCAACTCAGTGCCAGCTATTCAGAACCAGGAGTCTTATGGATTGGTAATTGTGCTGAATGGGAATTTCCAAGGTGGTTCATCAACCGTTAGCGCGATTGACAACAATGGCTATCTGTATGCCAGAAAAATCGCTAGCAGCGGTTACCAATCGGCGATACGCACCAACGGCAAGGTGGTTGCCGGGGCATCAAAAACTGAATACGTTGTTGACAAGGTCTATAGCCTGTTTAACAGCCCACACCAATCATTGAATTTGCCAATCCAGGAGACACCCACATTTCATGACAACAACCTTGCTCATTGGGGAAAATTCGCCCCGCGATGGTACGGTGACACCGATCCCTTACAGTCCTTATTGAATTCGGGAAAATCAACGATTTACTTTCCACAGGGAGTGTATTTTTCTTACGACACAAAGGTGGTCACTGTACCAGCTACGGTAAGGCGGATCGTCGGCTTTTCATCGGTGATCAATGGGGGGCCTAACAGTGGTGGGATCGTGTTTCGCGTCGAGGAGAACAGCGACCAGCCACTGATCATTGAGCAATTCGGCTATGGGGCGGCAGTCGAACATGCTTCTGCACGCACGGTGGTGATTAAGCACGGGAGTTACAGGTATAGCGATTTCCCAGGAGCCGAGAACCTGTTCCTGGAAGACGTAGGATTAGGGACCTTGAACCTGAACTACCCGCATAACGTTTGGGCACGGCAGTTGAACACAGAAAGCCTTGATGCACCACGCACCAAGGTCACGAATCAAGGTGGAACGCTGTGGATACTGGGGATCAAAACCGAGGGCAAAGGCACGGTAATCAACACGAGCGCCGGTGGGAAGACCGAGCTGTTGGGGACGTTGATCTACCCGGTGCAGGAATTCACCGACGAGGATAAGCAGCAGGCGGCGTTCATCAACAATGAATCCAGCTACTCGTTGATCTATTCCCTCAGCGTCTATGGCCCTAACAATAATTACAACATCCAGGTTCAAGAAACCCGCGACGGTGTCACTCGCCAACTCTTGTCCCAAGACATGCCCGGTCGGATGCCGTTGTTCGTTGGGTATAAATAGAAAGTCAGTAGTCAGTAGTCAGGAGTCAGTAGTCAGTAGTCAGGAGTCAGTAGTCAGTAGACACCTGACTACTATTGCCAGAAACCACTTTACAAATCAAGTACGATTGCTATAGATTTCAAGATTTTTAGCGAGTGGGGAGTAGGGAGTAGAGAGTAGAGATTTTTTCCTAACTTTCTGCATTGGCAGCTGACCTGAAAAAGCTCTACGATGAACAGAGGCTGCGATCCCGAGTCATTGGCCACTCGTTATTGATTCATTCTAACTACTGACTACTGACTACTCCCAGGTATTAGCCATGATCGTGCAAATTGCAGTAGACTTATTTGGACGAGGTGCTATAGATAGGCGTGCCAGGCAGGAGGTAACTGCCTTAGTGTCTGCGGGGCATGATGTTGCCGTTATCACGACCAAGCCTTCGTCAAATGACTTGGAGAGGTCGTTCCTCAAAGAGCTTCATGGAGGAAGGATTCAGCTAATTTATATTTCCACCGCGCTGGAAATGCGTTTTCGCAAGTTTCTTGGTGCGACACCAGAACTTTTGTTTGCGGCTCGATGCTATGGTGCTCTGACTCGCTTGAATAGTAAGGAGTCTATCGACCTCATCATCAGTCACGCAGCGATACCCTGCTACGCTGTTGCTCGGTTTAACAGAGGGCGGCAGAGAATTCCTACGGTGTATGTTGTCCATGCGCTCATTTGGGACCGGATCAATGCTTCAGCGAACCCCCACAGCTGGCTTGAAACCCAGGTCTTTAAACACGCTGACCACTACGCGCTGACAAAGATGGATTACTCTATTAGTGTTTCTGATTACATCCGCAGGTTGGCAATTGCCAAAGGAGCCAGCCCCGAGAACGCTTTCGTCTTCTATAATCCTGTTAATAGCAAAATCTTTAGAAGAGATTCAGGCATTTTCCCGAAGGACATTGATGTGCTGTTTGTTGGACGCTTGTCTGCTGAGAAAGGGTTGCAAACTCTTATAGAAGCGGCGCAGTACCTTCCAGAAGAAACGAAGATGGTAATTATCGGAAACGGAAGTTTGCGCCAGCAACTAGAGCGTCAAACCCAGGGTCTAGCATGCATTATAGAGTTCGAGGGATGGGTCGACAACCAATTACTTCCTAAGTACTTCGAACGCTCCAAACTGTTCGTGGTACCTTCGTTGTCTGAACCGCAAGGAGTTGTGGTTCTGGAAGCGATGGCGTGTGGTGTCCCAGTCATCGGTAGTGATACTGGGGGCATACCGGAGATGATCAGACACAGCGAGAACGGTTGGTTAGTACAACCGAAGGATGCAAGAGCGCTAGCAAATACCATTCAGGCGGCTTTGTCCGATGAGGTTGTCAGAAGTCACGCCGCAGCTTCAGCATTAGAAACGGCTCAATCTTTTTCTACGGAATGGTTTTCTCAACGACTGCCATGTTTTTACAAAGAACTGCTCGACAAGCAAATTTGCTAAGAAGCCAGCAGGTGAAATTTTGCAAAATATATTAAGCTGATCTCCAAAGCCTAAGCCAAATTTCTGTATAAATTCACTCTTTATCTATGAACAGCCCCTTCCTGACTCGCCTCCATAGTCCAGATCGCCCTGTAATCGTCTTTGATGGCGCTATGGGAACTTCACTGCAAACGCAAAACCTCACCGCTGAGGACTTCGGTGGTCCTCAGTATGAAGGCTGTAACGAGTACCTAGTTCATACAAAGCCAGAGGCTGTAGAGCAGGTGCATCGGGAGTTTCTAGCTGTTGGAGCCGATGTGATTGAGACGGATACCTTTGGCGCTGCGTCGATAGTGCTAGCAGAGTATGACCTGGCAGATCAGGCGTACAGCTTAAATAAGACAGCAGCTCAACTGGCAAAGCGTGTGGCAGCTGAGTTCTCGACGCCAGAAAAACCCCGGTTTGTCGCTGGTTCGATGGGACCTACGACAAAGCTGCCAACGCTGGGTCACATCGAATTTGATGCAATGCAAGCGTCCTTTGAAGAACAGGCAGAGGGGCTGTATGACGGGGGTGTTGATTTATTCATTATTGAAACCTGTCAGGATGTTTTGCAAATCAAAGCAGCACTGAATGCAGTTGAGTCAGTCTTCCAGCGCAAGGGTGAACGGCGAGCGCTGATGGTTTCTGTAACGATGGAAGCCACCGGCACAATGCTTGTGGGGTCGGATATCAACGCAGTAGTGACAATTTTGCAACCTTACCCGATTGATATTCTGGGACTTAACTGTGCCACGGGTCCAGACCGGATGGCAGAGCATATTCGTTACCTGTCGGCTCATTCCCCCTTTGTGGTTTCCTGTATTCCCAATGCTGGTCTTCCAGAGAATGTTGGCGGTCATGCCCACTACCGGCTGACACCGATGGAGTTGCGGCTAGCACTGATGCATTTTATCGAAGATTTGGGGGTGCAGGTGATTGGCGGCTGTTGCGGTACGCGACCTGACCACATCAAACAATTGGCAGAGCTTGCCGAAACTCTGAAGCCAAAAGACCGACAACCAAGTTATGAGCCGGCTGCGGCGTCGATTTACAGCGCCCAGCCCTATGAGCAGGACAACTCGTTTTTGATCGTGGGTGAGCGGCTGAATGCCAGCGGTTCCAAGAAATGCCGCGACTTGCTTAATGCAGAAGATTGGGATGGCTTGGTTTCTTTGGCTAAGTCACAGGTGCGGGAAGGGGCGCATATCCTAGATGTAAACGTTGATTATGTGGGGCGCGATGGTGTGCGGGATATGCGGGAGTTGGGTTCCCGGCTTGTTACTAATGCAACACTGCCGCTGATGCTGGACTCCACAGAATGGGAAAAGATGGAGGCGGGGCTGAAGGTGGCTGGGGGTAAGTGCTTGCTTAACTCCACTAACTATGAAGATGGAGAACCCCGCTTCTTGAAGGTGTTGGAGTTGGCTAAAAAGTATGGCGCTGGAGTGGTAATTGGCACGATTGATGAGGATGGAATGGCACGCTCGGCAGAGAGAAAGTTTGCGATCGCCGAGCGTGCCTACCACCAAGCTGTCGAATTCGGCATTCCCCCACACGAAATCTTCTTTGATGCCCTAGCCCTGCCCATTTCCACGGGTATTGAAGAAGACAGAGCTAATGGCAGTGCCACGATTGAAGCAATCCGCCGCATTAGAGAAGAACTCCCAGGCAGCCACGTCATTTTAGGAGTTTCCAATGTTTCCTTCGGGTTGAACCCAGCGGCGCGGGTGGTGCTAAATTCTATGTTTCTGCACCTGGCGATGGAAGCTGGAATGGATGCGGCGATTGTTAGCGCTAGCAAGATTCTGCCTTTGGCGCGGATTGAGTCACGACATCAAGAAGTCTGCCGCCAACTGATTTTTGATCAACGTAGATTTGAGGGAAATGTTTGTGTTTATGACCCTCTAGGAGAATTGACAACGCTGTTTGAGGGTGCCACAACAAAGCGCGATCGCTCTCAAGATGAAAGCTTGCCGGTGGAAGAACGCCTCAAGCGTCACATCATTGATGGCGAACGCATTGGTTTGGAAGAACAACTGACAAAAGCCCTAGAGCAATATCCTCCGCTCGAAATCGTCAACACTTTCCTGCTTGAAGGTATGAAAGTGGTGGGAGAACTCTTCGGCTCTGGGCAAATGCAACTGCCCTTTGTGTTGCAATCAGCTGAAACCATGAAGGCAGCCGTGGCATACCTGGAGCCATTCATGGAGAAGAAAGACGCTGGTAACAATGCCAAAGGGACGGTAATAATTGCTACTGTGAAAGGAGATGTCCACGATATTGGTAAGAATCTCGTAGATATCATTCTGTCTAATAACGGCTACAAGGTGATTAACCTGGGCATCAAACAGCCGGTAGATAACATCATCGATGCCTACGAACAGCACAAAGCTGACTGTATTGCTATGAGTGGGCTGCTGGTGAAATCCACTGCCTTTATGAAAGAAAACCTGGCGGCATTTAATCAGCGGAATATCAATGTGCCGGTAATTCTGGGCGGTGCCGCACTGACGCCAAAATTTGTCTATGAGGATTGCCAAAACACCTATAAGGGTAAGGTGGTTTACGGTAAAGATGCCTTCTCTGACTTGCACTTTATGGATAAGTTGATGCCTGCCAAGGTGGAAGGTAAGTGGGATAATCAACTAGGGTTTTTAGATGGATTAGCCGAAGCACCTCAGTCGTCAGAGAATGGTCATAAAGAGCCTAGAAGTGAAGCACAGGCGACTGAAGCAACTGGTGCAGCTATACCTGAAGTGGTGGACACACGCCGCTCTGAGGCTGTGGCGGTTGATATCGTTCGCCCCGTGCCGCCTTTTTGGGGAACTCAGGTGTTGCAGGGCGCTGATATTCCTGTGGCAGAGTTATATGAGTATCTGGATTTGCAAGCGCTGATTGCTGGGCAGTGGCAGTTCCGCAAGCCGCGTGAGCAGTCGAAAGAAGAATATGATGCGTTCCTGGCTGAGACGGTTTATCCGATTCTGGAGCGGTGGAAGCAGCGTATTGTTGAGGAAGAGTTGCTACAGCCTCAAGCAATTTATGGGTATTTCCCTTGTCAGGGTGAGGGGAATTCTCTGTATATTTATGATCCGGAGGGGATGAACAAGAAAGGTGCAGAGAGCGCGGAGAAGATGGAGCCGGTGGCGGTGTTTGAGTTTCCTCGGCAGCGATCGCTACGGCGTCTGTGTATTGCGGATTTTTATGCACCAAGGGAATCGGGCATTGTGGACGTGTTCCCGATGCAGGCGGTGACTGTGGGGGATGTTGCTACGGAGTTCGCAAAGTCGCTGTTTGATGCTCACCAGTATGCGGAATATCTTTATTTCCACGGGATGGCGGTGCAGATTGCAGAAGCTGTGGCGGAATGGTTACACGCCCGGATTCGTCGGGAATTGGGTTTTGTAGCTGAGGAGCCGGATAATATCCGTGATATTTTGGCTCAGCGGTATCAGGGTTCTCGGTACAGTTTTGGTTATCCAGCTTGTCCGAATATTCAGGATCAGTACAAGTTGCTGGATTTGTTGGGGAGCGATCGCATTAACTTGCATATGGATGAAAGTGAACAGCTGTATCCTGAACAATCGACTACGGCAATTATTGCCTATCATCCAGCTGCGAAATACTTCAGTGCCTAAATGAAAGGAGTCAGGAGTCAGGCAAAACTTGCGTCCGGGGTTTTAGAACAGGTGTTACCCGCTACTCCAGGCATAAGTCCTTCTGACTCCTGACTACTTCATCTTAAAAAGCACCTTGAAGAAGGTGCCAAGATTAAGTAGAATTATTTTGTTTGTCAGCCAAGTTTCTACGAGTAATTACTACGTGGGCTTCTTGCTCCGGCTGAGGCTCCAATAATCGACGATAGCAATCCTAATAAGGAGCCGAATACAAAGTACCAACTTGCCCGAGACGTATTGGCGGCAATTTCACGAGCTTGTTGTGCAGTTATGTTTGGCACATTGTTCGGTACGTTGACTGTACCCTGCTGTACTTGATTGGCAATTGCTCCGGCGTTAGCTGCAACAGCGCCGAATGCACCCGATACTCCAGTAGCTAAGAGCCAAGAGCCGATTGCCAAAGTCGTAGCCCAAAGAATTGCACCGTTAAGAATTGCTGTACTGCGATTCATAGGTCCGCAGCTACGGGCTGTTACCCAACCGGCAACGAATAGGGAAAGGAACAAACTGATAATTGCCCAAATGCCTACTCCGGTACCCACACCACCTGCGTTCGTTCTAGGTGCTCCTGAGCTGGCGATCCCGCTTGCTCCTATAGCAGCACCCAGGGCACTCAATATAAGTTGAGTGACTAAAGCAACCACTAGACCCGAAATAATAGGACCCCACCGTACCCGATCATGATAATCAGCAACTTTGTTGACGACGGTAGGTTCATTAATCATATCGTCCACCGGACGATTTACATATGACATAGTGTATCTACTCCCTTGTACCCTTGTCCCTTTTTGTTTCCATCAGCATTATTCATACTTACACTTAATCTACTTAGTATTTCTGGCTTGCCTATCTATCAGTGGTGATATTTGTTATATCTACCTTTAGAGAGAAAATTAGATAATCATGATTCTAAACTTAATAAAATTCCCGAAAAATGTAAAGTTAATGTAAAAATATTTAGCTTTATTGAGAAAAATAGGAAAATACAAGTATGTTTTTTCAATATAAGTTTTATTGCTCCATACAAACTGTAACTATATTAATTATCAAGTGATTTTGCCTGTCTAGAACAAACGTTAAACTATAAAACTAAAATCGCAGCACCACTCTTAAAAATTGCAGACTTATCAAAGAAGATTTATCGTCCAACAGAGGTTATTAGCAGTCAATATCTTCCTGTTAGGAGGACTTGCCACCATAATCCCAGTGGTGGCTCCGGCTCAGGAACTGGTAGCACCAAGTACGGTAGCTCCACCGAGTCGCCCCTACCAAACTAGCCAACAGCTGAATCAATTGCTGCAGCAAGGGCGCAAGCTTGTGGATGCTGGCTATTTTTCAGACGCGATCGCCCTTTATCAACAGGCAGCTACCCTAGAGCCAAAAAATCCGCGGATTTTTGCGGGTATTGGCTATTTAGAGGCTCGTCAGCGAAATTTCCCAGCGGCAGCGGTAGCTTATCGGCAGGCGGTTGCCCTTGCTCCTAAAGATGCTCATTTCCAGTATGCGCTAGGCTACAGTCTGGCGAATTTGGGAGACAATGCCGGTGCGGCGGCTGCCTACCTTCGTGCTGTCCAGCTGAATCACAAAGACATCAATGCCTACCTGGGATTGGGCGTGGTGATGTTCCGTCAGGGAAAGTACAACGACGCTCTGATGGCATGCCAGCGAGTAGTAGCGATCACTCCTAACAATGCTAGGGCTTATGAATTGAGGGGTATGATATTTGGGCAACAGGGACACTTTAAGGAAGCGATCGCCGCCTTAAGTCGCGCCCGCGACCTATACAGACGCCAAGGTTATATGCAGGGGGTGCAAAGGGCGGAAGTTGTGCTACAGCAATTACACCAGTAATTAGTCTAACTGGCGTCCTGTTAGTTCCACAAAAATATCTTCCAGGTTGGAGGGGCGTACAATCATACCAGTTTTATCGGTTTGTTGGTCGAGGTAGGTGTTCGCTTGTTCTAGGTTGGGGAAAAAGAGATATTCCCAACGATCACCCACTTGCTTCATTACTAAGCCTTCACCGTGAGCGGAGCGTAACTGTTGCAGCGTTCCCAGTGAAATCAGCTTGCCGCCATCCACAATGCCAATGCGATTACATAAATACTCAACCTCGTCCATATAATGTGTTGTTAGCAGCATCGTCATCCCCTGCTTGTTGAGGTCGAGGATGATTTCCCAAAGGCGTCGCCTTGTCTGGGGGTCTAGTCCCACCGTTGGCTCATCTAAAAACAGGATCTTCGGTTGATGCAACAGCGCTCTGGCAATTTGCAAGCGGCGCTTCATCCCTCCAGAAAGTGTTTTTACAAAATCGTTCCGCCGATCTGCTAGCGCCACATACTCCAGCCACTGATTAATCAGCTGTTGTCGTTGGGGATTTGCAATGTGATGTAATCGCCCATGCAGTTCCATATTTTCCCAGACCGATAGATCGCCATCCACACTGGTCTGCTGTAACACTACCCCAATAGACTGTTTTACCTGCAAAGATTGACGTACTACATCATACCCAGCTACCTGTATCTGACCTTTTGTCGGTTTTGTTAGAGTCGTTAGCATCCGAATCGTGGTTGATTTCCCTGCCCCATTCGGTCCAAGTAAGCCAAACATCTCCCCCGTCTGAATTGTGAATGACAGGTCATTGACAACCGGGCGGTTGTTGTAAACCTTATGAACGTTTTGCAGCGAAACGGCAGCGGTCATGAATGTTTCGATAAATTAAGTTTATCTTTACTTAATTTAACACTCCAGTCTCGGATGCAAACCCAGAAGCGCTACCAAAGCTGTCCCTTCCTTAAGTGCCCGATCTCAGTAGCGCCCAATCTACGCTTTGAGTATCAGATATTCCCAACGAGCACCCACTTGCTTCATCACTAAGCCTTCACTGTGAGCGGAGCGTAACTGTTACAGCGTTCCCAGTGAAATCAGCTTGCCGCCATCCATGATGCCAATGCGATTACATAAATACTCAACCTCGTCCATATAGTGCGTTGTTAGCAGCATCGCCATCCCCTGCTTGTTGAGGTCGAGGATGATTTCCCAAAGGCGTCGCCTTGTCTGGGGGTCTAGTCCCACCGTTGGCTCATCTAAAAACAGGATCTTCGTCGGATTAAATCGAAGCGTATCTATCCGTCAATTAGTTCTTGACAGACTACTAGGGCGACACCCTTCCACTATTACCCCAAAGCATTCCGATATTTGCACTAATACAGCGTTAAAACTCCTAATCTTGGATCTCTAATCCAAGCTCGGATATCTTCCAAGTGGATTCGTAGAATTTCTTCAATCTGATGAGTTGCACAATTGCCACGTCGAATCCAGATCACTTTGGGAGGAAATCCTCGAAGAACGCTCAACTCGTTAAAATCAGAGTCTCTCGTCACGAGTACAAACTCGTACTGTCGCGCATACTCCCACACGACTCGATCCTCTGCTTGCTCCAAACCGAGCAAGAAAATATGCTGAGAGTCTGGGTAAACATCAGCCAGTCGATTCACTAACCGAGGCGATAGGTTGTGGTCGAATAACAACTTCATGCTTGCAGCGTTAGCATTTGCCGTTCTCGATCTGCGGCATAGCTTAGGCAAGCCAAAATGTCTTCTTGCGTTAGATAAGGAAAATCATCGAGTAGTTCCTGGTAGGTCATGCCAGAGGCAAGGTAGGACAGAACGTCATACACAGTGATTCGCATCCCGCGAATACAAGGTTTCCCCCCTCGCTTTCCTGGTTCAATCGTAATAATATTTTGGTACTGATTCGTCATGGCGTTAATTGGTCGAGGATGTTTAAGTTCATGTTTGCTCTAATCCTAATTGCCGACATACCGAAGACTGCGATGTGTCTTTGGTGCACAGGTTAACCGTGCCTTGGGCACGGGGGCAGGAACAATGTTGTTGAGGTACTTGATTCTTCGGAGTTCTGTAGTTGCCGTCAGAGTTTGGTCTGATTTAAGTTCATCAATTGCCGGAGGTAATCACCGCATTCTTATCTACATTTATGACTCGTGGTTCC
>JAABUZ0100008215.1_pt1 | contig 12335 bp, 12 predicted proteins | sample 5562091 | NCBI WGS metagenome assembly JAABUZ01 (sample SAMN12813069, study PRJNA571459) | rock metagenome | isolation source: Antarctica rocks | place: Antarctica: Victoria Land, Linnaeus Terrace sud | collected 2015-12-21 | reverse complement strand
AACAACCCTGAGCACCGAACCGCCCCAAGCACCCCCGACTCGCGGCACCCCTCGCGGGCGCAGCCTTTCAAAACCTCACTTCTTCAGGGGCCTTCTAGCGCAGCGGCCCGGCGCCATCTACATTCTCGGCAGCATGCGCGCATCTCGATTGCCCTCCCTGGTGGTGGCCGTCATCGGGCTCGGGTTCGCGGTGGCGGGATGTGGTCAGGCCTCGGCCGACCGCACCCCTGACCTCGCCGGCGTCCCGCTCACCGCGGGCGCCCGCGTGCTCGCCTCGGTGCGCCGTTGCGACCGAGGATCAAACCCCTACTGCTCGGTGCAGGTGGTCATCGCGGACCCTCAGTTCGCTAACTCGTTTGACCTGTTGCGGGCTGAGCGCGACCATCTCAAGGCGCTGGGATGGTCGGCCGCTCACGCCGATAACGGGGACGAGCACGCGGCCGACTCCCCTCATCACGGGCTTCACCTGCTCTACGCCATCGCTGCGCTTGACCTCAAGGGGCTGGACCTGGGGTGGATCCAGCGCGCGCCTGTGATCACGCGGACGATGGTGCAGACGATGTTCGACCGCTCTTCGGCACTGTCGCTCATGTTGGAGACGGGCTCCTCCTGAGCTCCAGCCGCCGGTCGCGACCAACCGCGATGGTGCCGTTTCCGGCCAGCAGGTCGGCGAGGTCATCGCCGACGAGCTCGCGCCGCCAGCCGGTCAACGTGCGCACCTCGGGCTCGGGCTCGTGCCGGCGCGCGGCGGCGACGATCTGCTCGAGCTCGGCCCGCGAGGCGATCAGCTCGTAGGCGAGCCCGGCATCGAGCGAGCGCGCTCGCAGCAGGGCCTCGGCCAGCGCGATCAGCGGCGCGTCCCCGGACTCCGAGCGGCCCCGGACCTCGTCACGGGAGATCGGCTCGGCCTCCCGGCCGCGGGCGATCGCCTCGAGGATCGCCTCGCCGCGGCGCTTGATCGTCGGGGGGTGCAGCCCGCGAATCTGGTCGAGACCCGCGACGGTGTTCGGGTGACGCTTGGCAAGTTCGACCAGCGCAGGGTCGGCGAGGATCGAGCCGACGGGACGGTCCTGTGTGGAGGCGGTGCGCTCGCGCCAGGCGGCAAGCTCGCGGGCGACGGCGCGGGCGCGCGGGTCCAGCTGGCCGACCCTCGGCAGCCGTTCCCAGGCGGTCATCGGATCGCGTTCGTCGGTCGCTCCCTCCAGGCGCCGACACTCCTCGGTGGCCCACTTCAGCCGGCCGCGGTCCTCGAGCCGCCGCTGGATCTCGTCAGCGAGCTCGAGCAGGTGGGCGACATCCTCAGCCGCGTAGCCGAGCTGCTCGGCGGTCAACGGCCGCGCGTCCCACTTGGTGTAGCTGGCGGTCTTGCCGACCCGGCGGCCGAGCACCGCTCCGAGCAGGTTCCCGTACCCGCTCTGCGCGCTCTGGCCACTGAAGCCGGCCGCGATCTGGGTATCGAAGATGTTGGTCAGCTCCGTCTGCCACGCCCGGCGCAGGATGGCCACGTCCTGGCGGCCGGCGTGCAGGACGATCTCGATGCCGGGGTCGGCAAGCAGCGTGGCCAGCGGACGCACATCGGTGTCGCTGAGCGAATCGATCAGCAGGATCGTCGGCTCATCATCCGGCTCGCGACCATCGATGGCGATCTGGACCAGGCACAGCAGCGCCCGGTAGCGGCCCTCGGACATGAATTCGGTGTCGATCCCGAGCCGGCCCGCCGCCCGGGCTCGCTCGGCGGCGGCGCGCACATGCTCGGTTGTCGCCAGGCCCCCTTCCTCCATGGCCTGACCCTACAGGGCGCGGGAGTGAGACCGCTGACCCTGCAGCGCGGGGGAGTGAGACTGCTGACCCTGCAGCGCGCGGGAGTGAGACCGCTGCCGGCGCTAACCCGACCCCGGTGGTAGGATTTAGCGGCGATGATCTTCTCCTCCAAGGCCGAATACGGCGTGCGGTTGATGATCGAGCTCGGCCGCCAGGAGCCCGACCATCCCACCAGCCTGAAGCTGATCGCTGATGCCGAGGGCCTTCCCCTCGCCTACCTCGAGCAGGTGGTGGCTCGGTTGCGCCGCGCGGGGTTGGTGATGAGCGCCCGAGGCGCCCACGGCGGATACTGGCTCGCGCGCCCGGCGCAGGACATCCCGATGGACGAGGTCGTGCAGGCGCTCGAGGGCTCGATCGCGCCGATGGAGTGCTTCGTCCACGAGCACACCGAACGCGTGCTGTGCTCCCACGAGCCCAACTCCGGCCGCGCCTGCGCGACCAAGCTGCTGTGGACGCGCGTGCAGGCCGGGATCATCCGCTCGCTGCAGACCACGACCCTGGCCGAGCTGGTGGACTTCTCCGGCCCGCGGGACACCACCGCCGCCATATCCGAGCGCGCTCGCTCGCCCGTCGCCGCGCCGGTTTCCTGAACCCCGACACCGAAAGCTGAGCATGCCTGATCTCGAGATCCGAAACCTTCACGTCCGCGCCGGCGAGAAAGAGATTCTGCGCGGCCTGCAGCTGTCCGTGGGCCAAGGCGAGATCCACGCCCTGATGGGACCCAACGGCTCGGGCAAGTCCACCCTGGCCAACGTCATCATGGGCCACCCCAACCTCGAGGTGACCGAGGGACAGATCCTTCTCGGTGGCGAGGACATCACCGCGGCCGACACCGACGAGCGCGCCCGGATGGGTCTGTTCATGGCCTTCCAGTATCCGGTCTCCGTTCCCGGCGTGACCGTGACCAAGTACCTGCGGACGGTCATGAACGCTCATCGCGACGCCAGGGGCGAGGAGCCGATCTCGCTCAAGGAGTTTCGGATCACGGTCGAGGCGGCGATGGAGCTGGTCAAGGTCCCTCGCGATTTCTCCACCCGGTATCTCAACGAGGGTTTCTCGGGCGGGGAGAAGAAGCGGATGGAGATCCTCCAGCTCGCCCTCCAGAAGCCCGAGCTGGCGATCCTGGACGAGACCGACTCCGGCCTGGACATCGACGCGCTCAAGGTGGTGGCCGACGGCGTGAACTCGGTCGCCGGGCCTGACCTCGGCGTGCTGATCATCACCCATTACCAGCGGATCCTGCACCTCGTGGAGCCCAGCCACGTGCACGTCATGTACCGGGGCCGGATCGTGCGTGAGGGCGGCCCGCAGCTGGTCACCGAGCTCGAGGCCAAGGGCTATGGCTGGATCACGGACGAGCTCGCGGAAGCGGTCGCCTAGGGGCCCGGCAGCGATGAGCGTCGCGTCACACATCCACATCCAGGACGTTGCCGCTGAGTTCCCGGTCCTGCGCCGCGAGTTCAACGGCCGCTCGGTCTGCTACCTGGACTCGGCGGCCACCGCGCAGACCCCGCAAGCGGTCATCGACGCGATGACCGCCTACTACACCGACCACCGCGCATCGGTGCATCGCGGCGTCTACCCGCTTGCCGTCGAAGCGACCGATCTCTACGAGGGCGCCCGCGCGCGCATCGCCGCCTGGCTTGGATCGACCGTCGAGGAGACAATCTTCACACCCAACGCGACCGCTGCGATCAACCTCGTCGCATACACGTGGGGCCGGCGAAACGTCGGGAGCGGTGACCTGGTGGTGCTCACCGAGACCGAGCATCACTCCAACATCGTCCCCTGGCAGCTGCTCTGCTCCGAGGTCGGCGCCGAGCTGGCCTACGTGCCGATGCTCGACGACGGCACGCTTGACCTGGATGCGTACGGGCGACTGCTGGAGCGCGGCCCCAAGCTCGTCGGCGTCGTGCATATCTCCAATGTGCTCGCGACGATCAATCCGGTCACCGAGATGGCCGCCGCCGCGCACGCCGCCGGAGCCGTCATCCTGGTGGATGGTTCCCAGGCCGTCCCCCAGCTACCCGTTGATCTGGCCGCGATCGACGCCGACTTCTACGCCTGGACGGGCCACAAGCTGTACGGGCCGACCGGGATCGGCGTACTGCACGGACGCCGCGAACTGCTGGAGGCGATGCCGCCGTTCATGGGTGGAGGCCACATGATCAAGACGGTCACAGCAACCGAGTCGAGCTGGACCGATCTGCCCCACAAGTTCGAGGCCGGTACCTCACAGATCGCCGAGGCAATCGGGCTCGGCGCTGCCGTAGATTGGGTCCAGGCGATCGGCATCCAGGAGATCCGCGCCCACGAGCTCGCGCTGTCGCAGGAGCTCCTGGCCCGCCTGGGTGAGGTCCCGGGCCTGACCGTCCACGGTCCGGCCGACGCCGCGGCGCGGGGCGCGCTGGCCTCGTTCGTGATCGACGGCGTGCACCCGCACGATGTCGGGGAGATCCTCGGCCGCGAGGCGGTGTGTGTGCGCACCGGACACCACTGCACCCAGCCGCTGATGCGCCGGCTCGGCGCCCACGCGACCACCCGCGCGTCACTCGCGGTCTTCAATAGCGCCGCCGACATCGACCGCCTGATCGCGGGGCTGGAAACGGTCGCGCGGGTCATGCAGCTCTGAACCGGCCTGCGGCTAGCCTGCACAAGCACCATGGACGAAGAGCTCTACCGCGAGAACATCCTCGAGCACTACAAGCGGCCGCACAACTGGAGCCCCCCCGCGCCCGAGCTCGAGCGCGTCGACCTGGAATTCCACGACCTCAACCCGCTGTGTGGCGATGAGCTCACCGTCAAGCTCGCCGTCGACGCCGACGAGCGGGTCAGCGGGGTCCGCTTCGAGGGCCACGGCTGTGCCATCTCCCAGGCCGCGGCCTCGATGGTCTCAGACGAGGTCAAGGGCAAGACGGTCGCGCAGCTGCGCGAGCTCGACCGTGACTTCGTGCTCGAGCTGCTCGGGATCGACATCTCCGCGCAGCGTATGAAGTGCGCGCTGCTCTCACTCAAGGTCGTCAAGAGCGCGTCGCTGGGACACGGCGTCGGGTGGGAGCCCGAGACGCCGTAGTCCAGCCGCCCGATCAGCGCCGCCGCGAGGAGCGTCTCCGCGCGCGGGTGATCAATCGTGCGGCGCCACCCGCGATCGCAGCGATCGCGACGGCGGCAAGCTCGGCCTCGTGACGGCCCCAGCGCCGGGAGCGCGGCGCCGGTCGCGGGATGCCGGCGGCCGCGGGCGTCGACGGCGGGGCGGTGGGCGCGGGGCGAGCAGCCGGAGCGGGCGGGGCGGTAGGCGCGGGGCGAGCAGCCGGAGCGGGTGCAGTGTCCGCCGGTGCGCGAGCGGCCGCTGTCACGAGCTCAACGGCGGCGAAGGCACCGACAGCCGCCGGCTGGACCGCGGCTCCCGGCCTGCCCGACGTGCCCGATGTGCCTGACGTGCGTGACGTGCCTGACGTGCCTGACGTGCCTGACGTGTCTGACGTGTCTGACGTGCCTGACGTGTCCGACGTGCCGGCGATCGTCCGTCTCGGGCCGCGATAGGCCCGTAGCAGGGCGAAGCCGCCGGCGAGCGCCAGCGCGGCCAGCGCGACGCTGAGCGCCCAGCTCGGGGTGCCGGTGGGGCCGCTCGCGCGCTCGGTCGTGGGCGGCGCGCCACGGGTGCTCGTGGGCACGCTGCTGCGGGCGCTGCGGGTCACCCCGCGTCCTCGGGCCGCCGCGGACGGGTGCGTGATGCGGGGGGCGCCGGTCACCGGAGCGCCGGCCCTCCCCGGCGATGGTGTCGGGGAGGCGGCCCCGGAGCTAGGGCCGCCGGCGGGGAACGCCATCACGAGCTTCGCGCCGGGAGGGAGCGATCCCGGGGTGAGCGATCCCGGGGTGAGCGATCCCCGGGTCGCCCCCCGGCCGCCGCAGCCGGTCGATGCGGCGGTGCGCAGCGCAGTCAGCGCCCGGTGCTCGAGGTTTCGCTCGCGCGCGGCAGTGATGCCCAGGGCGCGCGCGGTGTCGCGCGCCGTCAGGGCAGGGCGACCGAGCAGGCCGGTCCGGAGCTCGAGCAGACGGGCGCGGGACGGGGACAGGGCGGCGAGACAGCCGTGCAGCCGGGCGACGAGGGCGCGCAACCGGCGGCTCGCGGCGGCGTCGCGCCCGCCGCGTCGCGTCGCGTCGCCAGACTTATCGTGGGCGGTTGCGACGGTACTTGACCCGCCGCCCCGATTCGGTGCCGCAGCCCCCGCTGGGGTCGCCGACAGGGTCGCGGCCGGCCCCGAGCCAGCGGCCCCGGCGGGGGTCAGCGGCGCCACCGCCGGCTGTGGAGTCGAAAGATGCCCGGCGCCCGCCACTGACGGCACGGGCACTGCCGGCGCGGGCACTGACGGCGCGGGCACGGCGGGCATCGGAACCGGCGCCAGCGGACGCGATGGCGCCGGCACGGACCGAGCCGGGGCGGGGACCGGGACCGGGACCGGCGGCGTGCTGACGGATGGGGGCGAAACCCGCGAGGGGACGCTGACGGTGCCGGGCGGCATGGGGATCGCGACCGAGGGAGCCGCAACCTGAGCGGACGGGAGCCTGACGCCCGGCACCGAGAGGGCATCGGCGGCGCTCGAGGCGAGCGCGGTCGCGATCAGCACGCTGAACGCGAGCGAGAGGGCCATGCGCATCGCCCGTGACATGTGTGCTTAAACGCACACGCGCGCGAGAACTTGCGCAAACTCCTGCGGCCGAGGACGCACCCGTGTGAGCTGGGTCGGTTGGTTGGGCTCGGGCTTGGCTCGTTGGAACAAATCCGATGCCGCCACTAGGTATTATGGAAGGCGTGCCGCAGATGATCGACGTATGTCCGCTGTCAGAGCTCGCCTCGGGCGAGAGTCGCCTGGTCGCGTGGGAGGATCTCGAGATCGGGGTGTTCAACTGCGCCGGGACGTTCTACGCGATCGAGGATCGCTGCTCACATGACGACGGGCCGCTTGCGCAAGGGACCTTCGATCCCGGCACGTGCACCGTCGAGTGCCCCCGACATGGCTCGCTGTTCGACCTCGCGACCGGCAAGCCCAAGACTTTGCCCGCCTATGTTCCGGTGGACACCTTTGCGGTGATCATCGAGGACGACACGATCAAGCTGGAGGTGGAGTAGTGGCTACTACCGACACTGATACACCCGGCACTCCGGTTCTCACCGAGAACGAGCAGCTGGCGACCATCAACTCCGACTACACGGAGAAGTACGGCTTCCACGACGCCGAGAACTATCTCTACAAGGCGCCGAAGGGGATCAACCGAGAGATCGTCGAGAAGATCTCGGAGTTCAAGTCCGAGCCGCAATGGATGCGCGATTTCCGGCTCACGGCGCTCGACCATTTCTTCGCGCGTCCCCAGCCGACCTGGGGCTCGCCGCTGATGGCTGAGGTCGACTATGACGACATCCACTACTTCGTGCGGGCCTCCGAGCGCGCCGAGCGTTCCTGGGATGACGTACCCGACGACGTCAAGAAGACCTTCGACCGGCTCGGGATCCCCGAGGCGGAGCGCAAGTTCCTGTCGGGCGTCGGCGCTCAGTACGAGTCCGAGGTCGTCTATCACCAGATCAACGAGGAGCTCACCAAGCAGGGCGTGATCTTCACTGACATGGACACAGCGCTGCGCGAGCACGAGGACCTGGTGCGCGAGTACTTCGCCACCATCATTCCGTCCAATGACAACAAGCTCGCGTCGCTCAACAGCGCCGTCTGGTCGGGCGGCTCGTTCGTCTACGTTCCGCCGGGCGTGCACGTCGAGATGCCGCTGCAGGCCTACTTCAGGATCAACACCGAGAGCATGGGCCAGTTCGAGCGCACGCTGATCATCGCCGACGAGGGCTCCTACGTGCACTACGTCGAGGGCTGCACGGCCCCGACCTACAGCGCCAACTCGCTGCACTCGGCCGTGGTCGAGCTGATCGCCAAGCCGGGTGCCCGGATCCGCTACACCACGGTCCAGAACTGGTCCACCAACGTGTTCAACCTGGTCACCAAGCGCGCCGTCGCCGAGACCGACGCGACCGTCGAGTGGGTCGACTGCAACCTCGGCTCCAAGCTGACCATGAAGTACCCGAGCGTCTACCTGATGGGTGAGCGCGCCCACGGCGAGATCCTCTCGATCGCGTTCGCGGGCAAGGGCCAGCACCAGGACGCGGGCGGCAAGATCATCCATGCGGCGCCGAACACGACCTCGAACATCTTCGCCAAGTCGATCTCCAAGGACGGCGGGCGAGGCAGCTACCGGGGTCTGCTCGAGATCGCCAAGGGCGCGCACGGCTCGCGCTCCAAGGTGGTCTGCGACGCGCTGCTGCTCGATGAGCACTCGCGCTCGGACACCTATCCGACGATTCGCATCTCCGAGGACGACGTCAACGTTGGTCACGAGGCGACGGTCTCCAAGGTCGGCGATGATCAGCTGTTCTACCTGATGTCGCACGGCATCTCCGAGGAGGAGGCCTCCAAGCTGATCGTCAACGGCTTCATCGAGCCGATCACCAAGGAGCTCCCGATGGAGTACGCCGTCGAGATGAACCGGCTGATCGAGCTGCAGATGGAGGGTTCCATTGGCTAGCGCGCTGGCCGAGCGGCGCGAGCGCGCGGCTCGCCGTCTGGACACCATGAGCCTGCCCCAGTTCAAGGGCCGGCCGGGGTGGGAGTTCACTGACATCTCCGAGCTGGACCTCGACCGCTACGGCGTGGCCGGCGGCGGGTCGCTCGCGGGCCCCGACGCCGTCGCGCTGCCGTTCGGGATCGCCCCGACCGACGCCGCCTGCTGGCTGGAGTTGCGTGACGGCCTCGAGACTCCCGTGCTCGGGAGCGGGTTGCCCGACGGCGTGATTGTCACCACCCTCGAGCGTGCGGTGGCCGAGCATCCCGAGCTCGTGCACCGCCACCTCGGCAGCGTCGTCTCCAGCGAGGGCGATGTCTTCGTGACGCGCAACGACGCCGGTCTGAACGGCGGGGCGTTCATCTACGTCCCGCGCGGCGTCGTCGTCGAGGGCCCGATCGTGCTCACCTCGATCCATGCCCGCCCCGGGACCGAGCTGCACCACCACGCGGTGATCGTGCTCGAAGCGGGCGCCCAAGCCGAGGTCTGGGAGCAGTTCGTGTCCGCAGGCGACGAGCTCGACGGGGTCTTCAACCTCGTCACCGAGCTGGTCGTCGGCGACGCGGCCAACCTGCGCTACATCGGCGCCCAGGACCTTGCCGAGACGAGCTGGATCTTCGGTACCCAGCGGGCCGAGATCGGCCGTGACGGCTCGCTGGACTGGGTCGCGCTCGGCTTCGGCTCGGCGCGCGGCCACGTGCGCATGGAGACCCGGCTCGGCGGTCCCGGCGCCGATGCTCGCGTCACCGGCGCCTACGCCACCCACAAGCGCCAGCACATCGACTTCGACACCACGCAGGAGCACGCCGCGCCCAACACGACGTCTGACCTCGCCTTTCGGGGCGTGCTCCAGGATCGCTCGACCGCGGTCTGGAAGGGCAACATCATCGTCGACCCCGGCGCCCAGAAGACCGACGCGTTTCAGGAGTCACGCAATCTGCTGCTCTCCAAGCGCGCGCACGCCGATGCGATTCCGGGGCTCGAGATCCAGGCCAACGACGTCCGCTGCACGCACGCCGCGGCCATCGCCCAGGTCGATCCCGAGCAGCTGTTCTATCTGCGCTCGCACGGGCTCCCCGAGGCCGACGCCAAGCGACTGGTCATCGAGGGCTTCCTCTCGGCGCTGGTCGAGCGCTTTGAGGCTGGAGCGGTGCGCGAGGTGCTGGCTGAGGCGCTCGAGCGCCGGCTGGCCCTCGTGCTGAGCAAGTAGCGACGCGCACGCCGGCGCGGGGGCCGCCCTGCCGTGAGCGGCGCCGCGTACGATGTCCGCGGTATGGCGCGACCGACGCCCCTGGTGCCCCTCGGATACGGCAAGTTCGTGCGGGCCGACCGTGTCTACGCGCTGATCCCCCTCGAGGGCCCCGATCGCGGCGACGGGCGGCGAACGCGGGTGCACATCGAAGGGATCGAGGAGCCGGTGATCGCCTCGCGCTCGGAGGTGGCGATCGCCCAGGACCTCGCGGTCGCGCTCGGCCAGCCCGATGCCCGGGGCCGGCTCAAGGGCCCGGAGATCCCCGGCCAGGGTCACCTGTTCGCGTGACCGGGGACTGACCGTGGCCGTGCACGTCGCGCTGCTGCGCGGGATCAACCTGGCAGGCCGGCGGCGGGTGGCAATGGCGCCGCTGCGCGAACTGCTCACCGAGCGTGGGTACGCCGACGTCCGGACCCATCTGCAGAGCGGCAACGTGGTGCTCCGCGCGCCGGCTGGGCCGAGAGGGATCGAGCGCGATCTCGCGGAGGCGATCGAGGCGCGCTTCGGCTTCCCGGTGGCGGTCATCGTCCGCTCCGCAGGCCAGCTGGCCACGGTGATCGCCGAGGAGCCCTTCGGTGACGAGGTCACCGAACCCAAGCTCTACCAGGTGAGCTTCCTGGCCGGTCCGGCCCCGGACGGAACCGAGCAGCGGCTGCAGGCAGTCGCCGCGGGCGGCGAGCGGGTACGGGTCAGCGGCCGGGAGATCTACACGTGGCACCCGGACGGCGTTGGCCGCTCAAGGCTCGCCGGCGCGCTGGGCGCCCGGAGCGCAGGCGTGGTGGCGACCACGCGCAACTTCAGGACGGTCTGCGCACTGGCCGAGCTGGCGGCCGGCTGATGCTGGGGACCACCCGGCGCCACTGATCTGGGGCCGAGGCGATCGGCCAGAGCGCGTTGCTAGCGTCGGCGCGATGAGCACCAAGCGCGAGTACCACGTCGTCGACGTGTTTGCCGCCGTTCCGCTGCAGGGCAACCCCGTCGCGGTGTTCATCGACGGTGACGGGCTCAGCCGCGAGGTCATGCAGGCAACCGCGCGCGAGCTCAACCTGTCTGAGACGGTGTTCGTCACCGCCGGACGCGACGGCGCCGACGCCTGTGTTCGGATCTTCACCCCGGCGACCGAGTTGCCCTTCGCCGGGCATCCGGTTCTCGGCACGGCGGTCGTGCTGGCGCAGCGCGAAGGCGCCGACCGGCTGGGGCTGATGACCGGCTCGGGTCTGGTCACGGTCACGCTGGCGCGCGAGGACGGCCGCGTCACGGCCGGCGAGATGGAGCAGCCGGTGCCGACGTGGGCGCCGCTGCCCGAGGCCGATGTCGTCCTCGCCGCGCTGGACGTGGCGCAATCGGCGCTCCCGGTCGAGGTCTACGACAACGGTCCCCGCCATGCCTTCGTCGCCTGCAACAACGCGGCCCAGGTCGCCCGCCTGCGCCCGGACATGGCAGCGCTGCAGGCCGCCGGCGAGTTCGGGGTCAGCTGCTTCGCGTTGGACGGGGACCGGGTCAAGACGCGGATGTTCGGTCCCGCCCTCGGCGTGCCCGAGGATCCCGCGACCGGCTCGGCCGCCGGCCCGCTGGCGGTGCATCTCGCCCGACACGGGTGGACCCGGTTCGGGGAGCAGATCACGATCAGCCAGGGGCAGGAGGTGGGGCGGCCCTCGGTGCTGCGCGCCGTCGCCCACGGCAGCGCCGCGCATCTGGAGCGCGTGCTGGTCGCTGGGGAGGCGGTGATCGTCGCCCGGGGGGAATACCGCCTTCAGTAGTGCTCGCCCCGGGGTCCGAGGGTCAGCCCACCGTGGTTTTTAAACCGGGGATGAGGTAAGTATCGCCATCGAAGGCCGAGGGAAGATCGAGCACGGCGTCGAATAGGCGGGCGTATCGATCTGAGTGAGACGCCACCGAATCCCCGGTGGCTGGCGACCAGGAGGGTGAAGAGATGCTGACGCTCCATCCCAGCACGGTGGATTACGTCATCCTGGCGATCTATTTCGTGGTCGTCCTGGGGATCGGCTTCGTGGCCCGGCTGTCGATCAAGACCGACCTGGACTTCTTCCTGTCCGGCCGCTCGCTGCCGGCCTGGATCACCGGGCTGGCGTTCATCGCCGCCAACCTCGGTGCGCTGGAGATCCTCGGTCAAGCGGCCAACGGCGCGCAGTACGGCATCCCCGCCGTGCACTACTACTGGCTCGGCGCGGTGCCGGCGATGGTCTTCCTCGGCATCGTGATGATGCCCTTCTACTACGGGGCGAAGGTCCGTTCGGTCCCCGAGTACCTGCGGTTGCGCTTCAACGACGCCACCCATGCCTTCAACGCCAGCACCTTCGCGATCGCGACGGTGCTCATCTCGGGCGTCAACCTGTTCGCGCTGGCGCTGATCATCCACCTGATGCTCGGTTGGTCGATCGCGGTGGCGATCCTCGTCGCCGCCGCGCTGGTGCTCGTCTACATCACGCTCGGTGGCCTCACCTCCGCGATCTACAACGAGGTCCTGCAGTTCTTCATCATCGTCGCCGCGCTGCTGCCGCTGACGCTGGTCGCGCTGCACTCGATCGGCGGTTGGGGCGGGCTGGAGAACAAGGTCCGGGCGTTCAAGAAGCTCGGCGAGCCGGGCCTGCACGCCTGGCACGGGCTGGCCATCCACCAC
>JAABUZ0100008212.1_pt1 | contig 12336 bp, 9 predicted proteins | sample 5562091 | NCBI WGS metagenome assembly JAABUZ01 (sample SAMN12813069, study PRJNA571459) | rock metagenome | isolation source: Antarctica rocks | place: Antarctica: Victoria Land, Linnaeus Terrace sud | collected 2015-12-21 | reverse complement strand
GCCCAACTCCCCGTAGAGGTCCCGGCCGCGTCGGCACCCCCGGTCGCGCCGGTGTCGGCGCTGCCGGACCCCGGCTTCTTCGCCGCCCCGCTATTCCTGCCGCCGGTCGAGGCAGCACCGGCAAGCCGGCGTCGACGAAAGCCCGCTGCGGGCAGCGAGCCGACCCCGTCGGAATCCGGTACCGAACGCGAGCACCCCGATCCGGTAGTCGAGCCGATCGCGTCCTCTGAGGGGGTTGTTGAAGTCCAGGAGCAGGACGATGCCGAACAGGTCGGCACCTCGCGGTCCGGTCGGCGGCGTCGAGGCCGCTCCGGTGGTCGGAGTCGCGATCAGAGTGAACAGGGTCGAACCGGTGAGCCCGCCGAAGCCGATTCTGGGAACGCGGATGCGTCGGCGCAGCTTCCCGTTGCCGATTCCACCGGCGATGACGTCGATCGGACCGCAGCGCTGCAGGACCGCGCCGAGAACGGTGCGTCGACGGTCGACGTCGACGCAGTCGTCGACGAGGATGAGGCCGAGCAGGCTGCGCGGCGTCGTCGTCGCCGCGGGCGCCGAGGTCGAGGGCGGATCGGCGACGATCGGCAGGACGAGGGCGAGCTCGACGACGAGAATCCAGCCGGTGTCGCAGGGACCGCGGACACCGCGCCGGCCTTCTCTTCGAGCAATGACGACGAGGATTCGACAGGCGACTCGACAGGCGACTCGACCGATGATGACGCCGATGACGAGGAGCTCAACGAGGAAGGCGGAACCCGGCGCCGACGCCGACGGCGGCGCCGCACCGGGTCCGCCGACGGCGGCGACCCGGCCAAGAACGAGGACGACCCCGACAACACCGTGGTACACGTCCGCGAGCCGCGTTCGAACTCCAAGGTCGAAGCGCCGTCCAGTTCCAGCAACGAGGTGCAGGGAGTCCGAGGTTCCACCCGGCTGGAGGCCAAGCGCCAGCGCCGGCGGGACACTCGTGGATCACGCAGTCGCCCGCAGATTCTCACCGAGGCCGAATTCCTGGCACGCCGCGAGGCGGTCGATCGGGTGATGGCCGTGCGACAGCGCGGCGACCTCGCCCAGGTCGCCCTGCTGGAGGACGGCATCCTGGTCGAGCACTTCGTCTCCAGAGCCGGCTCCGAGTCGCTGATGGGCAACATCTACCTGGGCAAGGTGCAGAACGTCCTTCCCTCGATGGAGGCCGCCTTCGTCGATATCGGTAAGGGCCGCAATGCCGTGCTCTACGCCGGCGAGGTCAACTGGGACGCCGCCGGGCTGGCCGGAAAGGCCCGCCGGATCGAAACAGCCCTGTCCGGCGGCGACACCATCCTGGTGCAGGTGTCCAAGGATCCGGTCGGCGCCAAGGGCGCTCGGCTGACCACCCAGATCTCGTTGCCAGGCCGGTTCCTGGTCTACGTGCCGGGCGGCGGCGCGACCGGAATCTCGCGGAAACTCCCCGATACCGAGCGCAAACGCCTCAAATCGATCCTCGACCGGATCGTGCCAGAAGACGCCGGTGTCATCATCCGCACGGCCGCCGAAGGTGTGGCGGAGGAGGAATTGGCGCGCGACGTCGAGCGACTCAAGTCGCAGTGGGACGAGATCTCCCGGCAGGCGGAGAAGAAGTTCAGTGCACCGCTCCTGCTGTCAGCAGAGCCGAACACTCTGATCAAGGTCGTCCGTGACCTGTTCAACTCCGACATCTCCAGTTTGATCCTGGATGGGGAACAGGCCCACAAACCGGTGGCCGCCTACATCGATGCGGTCGCGCCGGAGCTGTCCGACCGGGTGTCCGGCTATGACGGTCCCAACGACGTCTTCAGCGCTTACCGGATCGATGAGCAGATCGCCAAGGCGTTGGAGCGCAAGGTATATCTGCCATCCGGCGGTTCCTTGGTGATCGACCGGACCGAGGCAATGACGGTCGTCGACGTCAACACCGGCAAATACACCGGCTCCGGCGGAAACCTCGAGGAAACGGTCACCAAGAACAACCTGGAGGCCGCCGAAGAGGTGGTCCGTCAGCTCCGGCTGCGGGACATCGGGGGGATCATCGTCGTCGACTTCATCGACATGGTGCTCGAATCCAACCGCGAACTGGTGATGCGCCGGTTGACGGAGTGTCTCGGCCGGGACCGCACCAGGCATCAGGTCGCCGAGGTCACGTCACTCGGCCTGGTGCAGATGACCCGGAAGAAGATGGGGACGGGGCTGGTCGAGGCCTTCTCCGAACCGTGCCCGCACTGCCACGGCCGCGGCCTAATCCTGCACGACGTTCCGGTGCAGGACCATGCTGCCGGCAATGATTCGGACAACAGTGCCGATGGTGACAAGCGCGCCGCCCGCGGGCGTCGTGGTCGGGGCCGGGCCGAGGTGGCGGCAGATCCGGATCCTGTCGTCAAGGTGGTTCCGGCGACCGTCCGCCCTCCGGACCCACGAGGTCCCAAGCCGCCCAGCCGCGGCACAGGGGAGGAGGAGCTGGTCGACTTCGGTGCGCCATCGGCCGATCAGGACACATCGCCGGCCGATCCGCGTTCTGCCGTGCCCAGCATCGAGTCGGTCCGGGTTCCGGCGACCAGGACCGATGCTTCGCTGAATGCCCCGCGGTCCCGCGATGCCTCCGATGCCGTTTCCGCAGTGCTGGCCGCCTTGGACGCCCAATCCCTCCGCCAAGGCATCCATGAGCCGTCGGTGCCCGGCAACGATGCCGCCACTGCCGCCACTTCAGAGGCCGAGCCCACCGGCGCGGGCCGGCGGCGCGGTCGTCGAGCGGCCGGCCGCCCCGCCGGTGCTCCTCGAGTGAACGGCGATTCCGCCGGGCAACCGGGTGCGGATGTTCAGGTCGGCGACGTTCCGGTCGCCCAGCAGTCGACGACCGTAGAACTCGAGCCGCGTCAGGCGGGTGGTCCCGACAGACCCGTCGGTGGACTCGTCGCTGCTGACGCCACCGGCGGTGCTGATTCCATCGGCGGTGCCGATCCCACGCGCAGTGCTGATTCGAACCGCGGTGCTGATTTCGACAGCGGTGCTGATTCCAACAGCAATGCGGACATCAGCGGTGGCGCGGATGTCGATGGCAGGCCGAGTGTGCCGCACAGCGAGAACGCAGGTGGTGCCGGGACCGAGCCGGTTACCAAGCCGCCTGCGCCTCGCAGACGCCAGGCTGCGAAGGGTCGCGGCAAGGCAGCCGCCGTTTCTACCGAGCCCGGTAACGGCAGTGATCCGTCGCGCACGGACAACGGGTCCGGCGATCGTGGATCGCCCGCGATCGCGGAACCGCAGCCGATTTCCGAACCGTCGGTATCTGTGGCCTCGAACAGCCCGGCGGGCAACCATTCTGCGTCCGCGGCTGAAATCTCGGTCGGGGCGCCGGCACCACGGCGTCGGCGGGCCGCGTCCCGTCCCGCCGGCCCGGCGACCGGACTTCCGGTCGCCCAGAACTGGTCGGCGGCACCACAAGACTGATCGGCGGCACCACAAGGCGGTGACGGGCGGGTTTGTCCTGGCGGCCCTGCCGCAGGTAGAGTGGGGCCTCTGCCCGCTGCACCGCAGTGGGCTTTGGTCTGCCCTGTACCTCGGGTCATTTCGGTTCCCCAGTATCGGGCCGGCTTGCTCCGGGCGCCGATGGTTCGGTGGCCGGCGCATCGTTGGCTGATATGTCGGGTGGCGGAGTGATACGGCAGGCAGGACGGGCCGTGAGGCTCCACAGGCTTCACGCCTGGCCGACCACCTCGCACCCTGGGGATTTTTCCCGGTGCGCGAGACAATGAACAGCGACATACGAACAGTTGAGGAAGGCGCGTCCACGATGTACGCGATCGTCAAGACCGGCGGCAAGCAGTACAAGGTCGCCGAAGGCGACGTCATCGAGATCGAGAAGCTCGAGAGCGTGCCCGGCTCCGCCGTCACCTTCCCGGCTGTTCTCCTCGTCGATGGCACCGAGATTTCCACGGCGGCTGCCGACCTGGCAGCGGTCACCGTGGCCGGCGAAGTGGTGGCCCACAGCAAGGGCCCCAAGATCGTCATCCACAAGTTCAAGAACAAGACCGGCTACCACAAGCGTCAGGGGCATCGCCAGTCGCTGACCCAGGTGCGGGTCACCAGCATCACCGCCGCCGCCAAGACCGTCGGCTGAGAGAGGCAGAAAGACATGGCACACAAAAAGGGCGCTTCCAGCTCTCGTAACGGTCGCGACTCCAACGCTCAGTACCTGGGCGTGAAGCGTTTCGGTGGCCAGGTGGTCAAGGCCGGCGAAATCCTCATCCGCCAGCGTGGCACCAAGTTCCACCCGGGTGACCTGGTCGGGCGTGGCAAGGACGACACTCTTTTCGCTCTCGCCGCCGGTGCGGTGGAGTTCGGCAGCAAGCGCGGTCGCAAGACCGTCAACATCGTTCCCGCCGCCGTGGTGGCCGAGGCCGTCAGCGTCTGACGGTCGGCACGGACCGCAGCGTCCGGTCCTTGCGGCCGCTGACAGCTTTACGAGGGGCGGGTCCGGGCTTCCCGGGCTCGCCCCTCGTGCCATTGAAACCCACGGCAACGAGCAGATGCCGGAATGGTCCCAACGACGCTGGTGTTGTTCACGCCAGTGAGGGTGCCGGTTCCCCGTGAGACTGGTGAACACTGGTTTCGCTCCACGATCGTCCCTGCAAATTTGATGATGTTCGCTAGGAGGTGCCCATGGCTCGATTCGTCGACCGGGCCGTCCTGCACCTGCAGGCCGGCGATGGCGGTCACGGTTGTTCGTCCGTCCACCGGGAGAAGTTCAAACCCCTCGGTGGCCCTGATGGCGGGAATGGCGGAAACGGCGGCGATGTGACGCTGGTCGTCGATTCCAACGTCCACACCCTGCTCGATTTCCATTTCCATCCGCACGCCAAGGCCGGCAACGGTCGGGCCGGCTCGGGTGATCACCGGGAGGGCGCCAACGGCGCCGGCTTGGAGTTGCTGGTGCCTGAGGGCACCGTCGTGCTGAACGAGCACGGCACCATGCTGGCCGATCTGGTCGGTGCCGGAACCCGTTACGTTGCGGCCAAAGGCGGCCGCGGCGGCCTGGGTAATTCCGCGCTGGCCTCCCGTGCCCGGAAGGCGCCCGGTTTCGCACTGCTGGGCGAGCCGGGAGACTCGGCGGACATCACACTGGAACTGAAATCGATGGCCGATGTGGGCCTGGTCGGTTTTCCCAGCGCGGGTAAGTCTTCGCTGGTGTCGGTGCTGTCCGCGGCACGCCCGAAGATCGCCGATTATCCGTTCACCACCCTGGAGCCGAATCTGGGCGTCGTGACCGCCGGATCGGAGATCTTCACCATCGCCGACGTGCCGGGTCTGATCCCCGGGGCCAGCCAGGGAAAGGGCCTGGGACTTGAATTTCTCCGGCACATCGAGCGCTGCTCCGTGCTGGTGCACGTGGTGGACTGTGCCACCTTCGAAAGCGGTCGGGACCCGGTATCCGACATCGAAGCGCTGGAATCAGAGCTGGCCCAGTACACCCCGTCGCTGTCCGACGATCTGGCCGAGCGGCCCCGTCTGGTGGTGCTGAACAAGATCGATGTGCCCGAGGCCCGTGAGCTTGCGGAGTTCGTGCAGAGCGATCTCGAGAATGCCGGACATCGGGTCTTCCCGATCTCGACAGCCACTCACGAGGGCCTGAACGCGCTTCGCTACGCGATGGCGGAAGTCGTTGCCGCCGACCGCACCTCGCGCCCGGCGAAGGTGGCCCCCCGGCTCATCGTGCGTCCATCCGCGTTCGACGAGGAGCAGTTCAAGGTTGTCGCCGACCCGGATGTGGACGGCGGGTTCATCGTCAGCGGGTCGCGTCCGGAACGCTGGATTCTGCAGACCGACTTCAACAATGACGAAGCCGTCGGCTATCTCGCCGACCGACTGGCCAGACTCGGCGTCGAGGACAAGCTGTCGAAGCTGGGCGCCCAGCCCGGTGCGCCGGTGCAGATCGGCAACATCAGTTTCGACTGGGAGCCCACTACCTTGGCGGGCGTCAACATGGAGCCAATCGAGCGCGGATTCGATCCTCGGCTCGACCAACCGGAGCGGGTCGGCGCCGCCGATCGAAAAGCGCTGCATCGTCTGCGCCGTGGGCTCGACGTCGAGAACCCTGAATTGGTCGACACCGATATCGCGGTGTTGCGGGCCAGGCTGGCCCCTCGGGAGGGTAACCAGGCGGCCTGGGACGACGAGGGCTGGCACGATGACGTCGCTCCGCGAGAGCAACGAAACGAGAGCGATGACGTCGCTCCGAGAGTGCAACCGGATGAACGCGACCACGTCGCTGCGCGCGGAGGGCTGGATCAGGACGATTCCGTCTCTCCGGGGCAGTCGAGCGAAACCGTTCGATGATGGTGGTGTCGGCCGGTTCCGACCAGGCCGTCGACCGGTCCGGCACGATCCGGGGGGCCATCGGTGCGGCCAGGACGATCGTGGTCAAGGTGGGCTCGTCGTCGCTGACGACTTCCGCGGGTGGGCTCGACCCGGCCCGGCTGGACGCTCTCGTCGACGCGCTGGCCACCCGGGCGGCGGCGGGATCGTCGGTAGTGCTGGTGTCCTCGGGAGCTATCGCGGCCGGCCTCGCACCGCTGGGCCTCAAACGCAGACCGCGCGATCTCGCAACGCAGCAGGCGGCGGCTTCCGTCGGTCAGCAACTACTTGCCCAGTGCTACGCCGGATCCTTTGCGCGGCATCGGCTCCAGGTCGGTCAGGTGCTGTTGACCGGTGACGACGTGGTGCGCCGCTCCCACTACCGGAACGCCCAGCGCACCTTCGCGAAGTTGTTGTCCTTCGGGGTGGTGCCGGTAGTGAACGAGAACGACACGGTGGCCACCGCAGAGATTCGATTCGGCGACAACGACCGTCTCGCCGCCCTTGTCTCGCATCTGGTCGGAGCCGACGCAATGGTTCTGCTGTCCGATGTGGACGGGCTCTACACCGGCGATCCCGAGGTCTCGTCCTCGCGTCGCCTCGACTTCGTCGACGGCCCCGCCGACCTGGCCGGAATCTCGATCGCGGCTGCGTCCAGCGATGTGGGCACCGGCGGCATGTCGTCGAAGCTGACGGCGGCTCTGATGGCGACCGGTGCCGGCATCCCCGTGTTGTTGGCGGCGGCGGCCGATGCGGCGGGGGCCGTGTCAGCTTTTCCGAGCCTGGGCACCGTCTTTGCTCCGGCAGTTCGGCGGACCAGTGCCCGTCTGTTCTGGTTGCGCCACGCTGCCACCAGCGTGGGATCGCTGATCCTCGACGCAGGCGCTGTCGCAGCCGTGGTCGAACGCCGAAAGTCTCTGCTACCGGCCGGAGTCACCGGTGCCATCGGGGATTTCGAATCCGGTGACGTGGTCGACCTGCAGGGCCCCGATGGTTCGACGGTGGCCCGTGGGTTCGTCGGTCACGATGCCGCCGACCTCCCGTCGATCATCGGAAGGTCTCTGGCGGATCTGCCTGCGGATCTGCGTCACGAGGTCGTGCACGCCGACGACCTCATCGCCATTCCCGCTCTCATCGGAGGTTTGACATGACCCTTCGATCGGTTCCCGCCACGAAGGAGCAGGTGCTCGACGCTGCTCGGCGAGCCAAGACTGCGGCGTCCGAGGTGGCGCAGCTGTCCAGGACGCAGAAGGACTCGGCGTTGACTGCGATGGCGAAGGCACTGCGGGCTCGCGTCGACGACGTGATGGCTGCGAGCGCCGGCGACGTCGCTGCGGCCCGTGCCGCGGGTATGGCCGAGTTCCTCGTCGACAGGTTGGCGCTCACGCCGGCCAGGGTGGAGGCGATGGCTCTGGCACTCGAGGCGTTGGTCCTGCTGCCGGATCCGATCGGCACAGTGGTGCGAGGCAATGTGCTGGCCAACGGCGTGCAGTTGTCGCAGGTGCGGGTGCCGATCGGCGTGGTCGCGATCATCTACGAAGCGCGTCCCAATGTCACCGTGGATGCCGCTGGTATCGCACTCAAATCCGGGAATGCCGCCCTGCTGCGAGGAAGCGCCTCCGCGCAGGACTCGAACGCGATCCTGGTGGAGATCCTGGCCGATGCTCTTGCCGCAGAGGGAATTCCGCGCGACGCAGTGCAACTTGTCCCTGGGACGGATCGGGATTCGGTGCAGCATCTGATGACTGCGCGTGGACTGGTCGACGTCATCATTCCTCGAGGTGGCGCCGGGTTGATCAAAGCGGTTGTCGAAGGATCGACAGTTCCGGTGATCGAAACGGGCGTCGGCAATTGCCACGTCTACGTCGATTCAACCGCGGATCTAAACATGGCCATCCAAATCCTGATCAATTCCAAAGCGCGCCGACCCCCGGTCTGCAATGCAGCCGAGACACTATTGGTGCATTCGAAGATTGCCACCGTCTTCCTACCGCGAGCTCTACAGGCTCTTGGGAACAGCGGGGTGACGGTACACGCAGACTCCGCTGTGTACGATATCGCCTCCGGCGCAAGCCATGTGGTGCGGGCTGTTGAAGCAGATTTCGATACGGAGTACCTGTCGTTGGACATCGCCGCGGCTGTGGTCGATGATCTCGACGCCGCTATCGCGCACATCAACACCCACGGCACCGGCCATACTGAGGCGATCGTCACCTCCGACCTGGTCAGCGCGGGGCAATTCACCTCCCGCGTCGATGCCGCAGCAGTGATCGTCAATGCATCCACCGCTTTCACCGATGGCGGTGAATTCGGCTTCGGCGCCGAAATCGGCATCTCGACACAGAAACTGCATGCCCGCGGGCCGATGGGCCTCGCCGAACTGACCAGCACGAAATACGTCCTCACCGGCACCGGGCAGATCAGGGCTTCCTCATGAGTGCGTCGACGACTCACTGGTCCGAAAACGCGTCCGGTCTGCGTCGGCGCCGCATCGGCGTCATGGGCGGCACCTTCGATCCGATTCACCACGGTCACCTCGTCGCAGCTTCAGAGGTGGCCGATCGGTTCCACCTCGATGAGGTGCTGTTCGTGCCGACCGGGCAACCGTGGCAGAAGAGCGACGTCAGCCCGGCCGAACATCGCTATCTGATGGCTGTGATCGCCACCGCGGCGAATCCGCGGTTCTCCGTCTCCCGGGTGGACATCGACCGGGCCGGGCCCACGTACACGAAGGACACCCTGACGGACCTGCGGCGGCGCGAACCGGATGCGGAATGGTTCTTCATCACCGGCGCCGACGCTCTTTCGGCGATCATGGGCTGGAAGAACGTCGATGAGCTGTTCGATCTGGCGCATTTCATCGGTGTCACCAGGCCCGGGTATGTCCTGGGCGAGCTAGCCCTGCCGACGGGTGCCGTGACGCTGATAGAGGTTCCCGCCCTTGCAATCTCATCGACGGACTGCAGACGTCGGGTGGCCGGAGGATTCCCGGTCTGGTATCTGGTTCCCGACGGCGTCGTGCAATACATCGCGAAATATGGGCTCTACGCCCAATCACCGGAGCCGACCATCGGCGTACCGACAAGCCTTGCGTCAGCCGAGGACTTCGATTCCGCTGAGATCGGATCGGCAGGATCCGGCCCGACCGATCACAGCACAACTGAGGGAGAGCAGTGACCGCAACAGATTCCGCCATTGAAATGGCGAAGGTGGCGGCCCAGGCGGCTGCCGACAAATTGGCCAAGGACGTGTTGTTGGTCGACGTGTCCGACCGACTGGCCATTACCGACATCTTCGTGATCGTGACCGGTGCGAACGAGCGCCAGGTGGCCGCGATCGTCGACGAGGTCGAGGAAAAGATGCGTGCCGCCGGAGTGAAGCCGGTTCGGCGGGAGGGTGAGCGCGACGGCCGCTGGGTGCTGCTCGACTTCCTCGACGTGGTCGTTCACGTGCAGCACTCGGAGGAACGGGTGTTCTACGCTCTGGACCGGCTCTGGAAGGACTGTCCCACCATTCCGTGGGTCGATGCCGATGCGCCGGCGGCAGCCGAAGGTGCCGACGACGCTACGCGTGCAGAGGGCTCGGTGGGTGCAGACGGCGACCGCCTCCCCGCTCCGACGACCGACGACCCAGGGAATGTCGGCTCCGAAGACGAGGACTTCGGCGAGCCGGGCCGCAACGACGCGCCGGGGGACGGGCGCTTCGCCGGGTGACGCTTTCGCACCTGATCCTGATGCGTCACGGCGAGACCGATTGGAATGCCCAGGCACGACTGCAGGGCCATCGGGACATTCCGCTCAACTCGAACGGCGTCCGCCAGGCGGCTGCGGCCGCGCCTTCGGTGGCTGCTCTGGGTCCCCAGCTCATCGTGTCCTCTGATCTGGCCAGGGCCAGGGACACCGCGAACTCGGTGGCCGAGTTGACCGGCCTGCCGGTGGGCGAAGATGTTCGGTTACGGGAAACGTCGATGGGCCTGTGGGAAGGGTTGATCCGGGAAGACGTACTGGCGGGTTGGCCCGGGGAGTGGGAGCGCTGGCGAACCACGTCGGCGCACAACGCCCCGCCGCTGGGGGAGTCGAGGTGGCAGGTGGCCGGCCGCGCCGCTGCCGTGGTCGAGGAGATCGACATGATGGCCGTGGAGCGGGCCCTGCTGGTGGCGCACGGAGGTCTGATCGTCGGTTTGACCGGCAGGCTGCTGGAACTGGCCGACGAATCCTGGGGCACTCTGATCGGGATCGGCAATTGTCACTGGGTGGTGTTGCACCGGATGAGCGAGTCCTGGCGATTGCATTCCTACAACGCCGGCCTCGGCGGCGTGATTCTGCCCGGCGGCGAGGAAGAACTTGCGGGCGCCTGAGCCGCTGATTCGCTGACGACTCCCGCCGCACGGAGGAGTCGGTCGGCGGTACCGGGCTCGGGAAGAAGTGCCGGAACGCCGAAGAAACGGTGCCGGACTTCGGTGATTCCGGGCGGCCGCCAACACCGGACGTGCAGATGGCGACGGGCCGGGTGAGGCCAGTCGGGGTTGGCATCACCCGGCCCGTTGCAACGACAGGAGCGTTTCGGGGCGCGGTTGATACATCGGCTTCCCAGCTCCTCATCTCACCGGCGACCGGCCGGGTCGTACGGCTTCAAGAAACTGTCCACATGCTCGCAGCCATCCACAAACCCGGGTGGATGCTTCCTCCGGATCACCGCTGTTCCGTAGCGTCCACCGGGTGCACAACAGACCGGACTCCCGCCACCGACTTGTCGGAGTGCGTTCTTCCATCGACAGGCAACCGGCTCGGCACGATGTCTCGGACCGCGATGGGATCGGCGGCTGGACCCCGGCAGTCGATGATCTTCTTGCCGATTTTGACGATGACCGGGCGGAGCCGGAAGCTGAGCCGGTACCACAGGATGTGCTGCCGTCGCTTCCGGCTTCGCCCCCTGACGCCCGAACGTCGCACTCGACCCACCGTCCCCTGGGTCGGCTGGCGCGACGATGGGTACCCGAATCCCTGATCGGCAGCCGCATGGATCCGGGCCGGAGGGGCGCCCTGTTGCTCACCTTCGTCGCCGCGCTCGCGGCAATCGTCGCTGCCGTTGGTGTGTGGCGTGATCGCCCCGAACCGCGTCCCGTGCAAGCCGTGTCGCTTGCGCAGGTATCGACGCAAATTGCGGGCGGAGACACGGCCACGGGATCCGGCAGGCGCAGCGCCTCCTCGTCGTCGGTCGCAAGTCGCTCATCCTTCGGCCTGGCCACCGTTGCCGCCTCGCCGCTACCCACCCCGGCGCAGGGTGGGCCGTTGGTCGTGTCGGTGACCGGCGCCGTGCGGCGTCCGGGTTTGGTCCGGCTGACGGCGGGGTCGCGGGTCGCGGACGCCATCGCAAAGGCCGGCGGCACGACCGGTCGAGCCAACCTCACCGGCCTGAATCTGGCCGAGAAGCTGAGTGACGGGGCATCGGTGGTGGTGTCGGACGTTGCCGAATCGGTGTCGTCGGTCGCCGGCGCCCATGCCGGTCCGACCGGCCAGCCCGGGTCGGGAGTGGGCTCCGCGCCTCGGGGAGCCGTTGGCAGCGGCGGAAAACTTGATGTGAATACGGCGGATGTCGCGGCACTGGACGCATTGCCGGGTGTCGGACCTGTCACCGCAGCCGCCGTCGTGGCCTGGCGGAACAAGAACGGCAAGTTCAACTCGGTCGAGCAGCTCCAGGAAATTTCGGGCATCGGGCCGGCGAAATTCGCTGCCCTGAGCCAACTGGTGAAGGTGTGAAAGGGGCCGTCCGGTGAGCAAGCGGTGGGTCGAGGAGGAATTGCCCCCACCGATCGACCTGCGTCTGGTACCGATGGCAATCGCGGTTTGGGTTGGCTGCCTGGTCGGCCTGGGAACCGGTGCTCCGCAGTCGAGCGCGGTCGCGTGGACCGGCGCGGCGACGGTGGCGCTCGGCGTTCTCGTGCTGTGTCGGCGCGGCCCTCGGAGGGCGGGGGCACTG
>JAABUZ0100008208.1_pt1 | contig 12341 bp, 9 predicted proteins | sample 5562091 | NCBI WGS metagenome assembly JAABUZ01 (sample SAMN12813069, study PRJNA571459) | rock metagenome | isolation source: Antarctica rocks | place: Antarctica: Victoria Land, Linnaeus Terrace sud | collected 2015-12-21 | reverse complement strand
GCCCTCCTCCAGAACGAGGGCGCGAAGATACCGCTGACGAAACTAAATGAACAGTATTGGCGTTAAGGATGGTTTGCTCTTGTCCTTACCTGCTTCATCACCCCTGCCGTCGTATCCCCTGCACTTGTATCCCCTGCGGTCGTATCCCCTGCTGGAGTATCCCCTGTTCGTCACGGCCCCGCGCGACGGTCCCGTCCGACGACTGGCCCCACCGCCCCGGCCGTTGTCAACCCCACCAGCGCGTCATCGCACGCGGCGAGGCAGCCGGCGAGCGTCTCCGGAGTGTGGTCGCCCATGTGCCCCACGCGGAACGTCGTCGCTTTGAGCCGCCCGTAGCCCGAGCCGATGGTGTACCCGCGCGCGGCGACCGCCCGCACCACCGCCGCGCTGTCGAGCCCCTCGGGGAGCGTGACCGCGGTCACCGTGGGCGAGCGCTCCCCCGCGGGCGCGAGCACGCCGACGCCAAACCGCGCGGCGCGCGCGTCGACCCACGCCCACGTCTGCTCCGCCATCGCGCGGTGCCGCGCCCAGCGCGCCTCGATCGGCTCGCCGTCGGCCATCGCGGCCAACTGCGCGTCGAGTGCGTAGAAGAGCGAGAGGGCGGGCGTGTTGGGCGTCTGACGCTTGGCCGCGTACGCCTCGAACTCGGCGAGGTCGAAGTAGCGGCCGCGCGCCGCCTCCGCCGCCGGCCGGGCGACCGCCCCCGCGGCGAACGCGGCCGAGGCGACGCCGAAGGCGAGCCCGGCCGGCAGCGCGAGCGCCTTTTGGGAGCCGGTGAGCACGAAATCGAGCTGCCACGCGTCGGCGTGCAGCTCGGCGCCGCCGACGCCGGTGACGCTGTCGACGAGGCACGCGGCGCCGTGCGCGCGCGCCGCGGCGGCCACCGCGCGCACGTCGGTGAGCGCGCCGGTCGAGGTCTCGGAGTGCACCACCGTGACCGCGGCGAATCGGTCGGCGGCGAGCGCGCGGGCGAGGTCGTCCGGGTCGGCCGCGCGCCCCCAGGGCACGTCGAGCACGCGCACGTCGCGCCCGCACGCGCGCGCGATGTCGGCGAAGCGCTCCGAGAACGCGCCCGTCACGACGGCGAGGACCGGGCCGGCGGGAGCGGCGCGCACGGCGCCCTCCATGAGCCCCGTAGCCGAAGACGACGAGAGGTAGACCGGGCGCTCGGTCCGAAAGACGCGCCGGAGCCCCGCGTCGCAGCGCGCGTACAGCGCCTCGAACTCGGCCCCGCGGTGCGGGATCATCGGCCGCAGCATCGCCGCGAGCACGGCGGGGCGGACCTCGGTCGGGCCGGGGAGGAAGAAGGTGCCGAAGGGCGCCTCCGCGATGGCGTTAGGCAGGAGGTCGGGCGTGGCGGCGGGTGCGGTCACGAGGCGGTCGGGTCGAGGGCGGTCAGCCGGCCGGCGGGGAGCAAGCGTTGGAACCCGCGGTCGAAGGTGACGAAGTGCTCGCCGAGCTGAAGGACGGCCGCGGCGATCCAGGCGTCGGTGACACTGCCGCCGACCGGGTTGTGCTCGAGGTACAGCTGCGCGAACCTGGGCCACTCGGGGCCGAGCGTCGCGACTACGACGTTCGGCCGGCTGAGAAGCACCTCGACGAAGCCGAGACTCCGGGATGGCGTGACCCGCACCGGGAACGCGGAACGGATCTGCATCACGCGCAGGTACCCGGCGAGTACGACAGGAAATAGCGTGAGCGGCGCGCCGCCTTCGGCGCCACGGACCGCTCGGTCGAGCCAGGCGACAGCGGGAACGTGGTGTACGTGCTCGTCCCGCGCAGCGGCCACGAGCACATTGACGTCGGGCGTCAATACTCGGGCGCCTCGCCGGACGACCACCGGCGCATGCGCTCGTCCTCTTCCTCGTACATGGCCGCGTAGATCGATGCGTTACTGAGCCAGTCGATGTCGGAAGGGCCACCGGTCCCCCCATAGAACACGGGGAATGGAAGCGGTCGGCCATCCCGGTCCTCGTACAGCCAACCGGAACGCTGGTCGACCTGCTCGCCCATCCGCTCGGCGCCATTCCCCGCGGACGCGGGGTGGCCATCGAGTTCGCGCTCGACGAGCTGTTCGATGAATTGCTCGACCGTCCGTCCCTCGCGCGCCGCCTTCGCCTCCGCCTGCGCGATGAGCGCAGGACTGAGATTCAGCGTCAAGGGCATGTGCACCTCCCGGGGAATGACCTCCCGCAAGCTAGCCGAGCCGTCCCGCCGCTCAACTCGGCCGCGCGCCCACGGTCAGGCGTCCCCGAGCACCAGCGCCGCGAGCGCGTCGAAGCCGTCGACCACGTGATCCGCCGCCGTAACGACCGCCTCGCGCCGCGCAAAGCCCGTGAACGCCGCGAGCGCGTCGCACGCCCCCGCCCCGCGCAGCGCGACGTCCGTGCTCCCGTCGCCGCAGCCGAGCGCGGGGCGGGCCGCCGCGCCCCAGGCCGCCAGCACGCGCCGGGCGACCTCCGCCTTACCGCCCTGCGTCGCGAGCGGCGAGCCGGCGTCGTAGGCGAAATAGTTGCCACCCATCTCGAATACGACGTCGACGGCGTGCACGTCGGCCGCGGCGAAGCCGAGGGCGCGCGCGCAGGGCAGGATGCCCTGGCGCAGTCCGCCGCTGACGAGCGCGACGCGCACCCCCGCCGCGCGCACCCGCGCGAGCGCGTCGGCCGCCCCCGGTGCGAGCGCCGCCTCGTATGCCGCCGCGAGCGCCGCGCAATCCTCGCGCGTGGGGCGCACGCGCGCGAGCCGCTCGCCGTAGACGGCGTCGAGGGGCAGCTCGCCGCGCATCGCGCGCTCCGTGGCCCCGGCCACGGCCGCGGCGGCCTCGGGCCCACGACGTGCCGCGAGCCAGTCGATCCCTTCGACACCGGCGAGGGTCGAGTCGACGTCGAGGAGAAGCGAGCGGAAGCGGAGCATGGGCGGGTGCGGGGCGGCGGAAGTGTCGCACAACAAAGTGCGGTCCCCGACTGTCGACGCAACGCTCGACCGCCTGGGTGCGTTTACTCGGGAGTAAAGCCACCGAACGCGCCCGCCAAGCGGGGAGACGTGCCGGTCGGCCGTGACGCGCCTTTCCGCCCGCATCCGCTTCAGCACCCGATGGACCTCTCGCGCCCGAACGGGCGACCCGACGTCGCGCCGCCAACCGCGTCCGCGGCAGCCCTCCCCTGGCAGGAACGGCAGCGCCGCCTCCGCGAGGCCGCGATCCTCGACGCCGCGGCCGAACTCCTGACCGAGCGCGGCTACGCGGCGACGAGCATGGACGAGATCGCCGCGCACGTCGGCATCTCCAAGCCGACGCTCTACCAGCACTTCCCGTCCAAGGACGCGGTCGCGATCGCGGTCACGCTCCGCCGTCTGACGCGGGCCACCGCCGACCTCGAATGCGCGGAACGCGCCGTCGCGGAGGGCGCGCGTGCGCGCCCGCAGCTGGAGCACGTGTTGCGCGAGGCGCTCGCGCGTCGGGCCGGGCCGTGGGCGACCCGGGTGGAGCTGCCGCGCCCCGTGCTCGACGCGTCGGCCGACGTCGTCGCGGCCCGCGGCGGCGTCTGGGCCCGCATCGGCGCCCTCGTCGACCGCGCAAAGGCCGAGGGCGACTGCCGCCACGACGTGACGACGCCGGTCATCGTGCGCTACCTGTCGGGCCTGTTCCGCGGCGACTACGCCGACCTCGTCGACGGCAGCACGACCGCCCCGGATGCGCTCGCCACGACGCTCGTCTCGCTCGTCTTCGACGGGCTCGCCCCGCGCGCCGACACCGCGACGGACGAGACCGTCCACCCGGTCTCGGTCGTGCGCCGCACCGCGCGTCGCGCCTCCGCGCTGCTTGCCGTCGTCCTCGGCGCACACGCCGTGGGCGCGCCCGCCCTCGCGCGCGCCCAGGTCACGCCAACGCCGGCCGCGGCCGAACTCCCTGCCACCGCGGGAACCCCGGTCCGCACGCCGGTCGAGGACCCGCCGGCGGGCCGCCCGACCGTCCCGCCGCTCGACAGCAAGGCGCCGATCGGCGCGCCGAGTACGGCAGCGCGGGTCGTCCCGCCGCAGCCGCTCTTCGCGGACAAGGTGCCGTCACAAACGATGCGCATCCCCGACGTGCCGACCCAGGCCGGCGGACGCGCGCCGGGCGCGCCGGCCACGCCGGCCGGGCTCGCCGGGCGGCCGCTTGGCCTGGCCGACGTGCTCGACGCGGCCCTTCGCGCCAATCCGTCGACGAGCGCGGCCGTGGCGAACGCGCAAGCCGCGCGCGCGCAGTTCCTCTCCGCGCGCGCGGCCGTGTTCCCGGTCGTTTCCTTCAACCCCGGCTTCACCCATTCGCGCACGCTCGGCCTCGCCGGCGGCGGCGTGACGACCACGGGCACGGGCGGGACCGGCACGGGCACCGGAGGCACGGGCACCGGAGGCACGGGCACCGGAGGCACGGGCACCGGAGGCACGGGCACCGGCACCGGGAGCACGGGCACGGGTGGCACGGGCACCGGCACCGCGATCCCCGTCGCGGGCACCGCCGCCGTGCAACGCACCGCGTTCACGCCGGCCGTCGGGCTCACCTTCCTGGCCTTTGACTTCGGCGGCCGCGCGGGCCAGATCGGCAACGCCCGCGAGACGGCGAACGCCGCGGGCGCGACGCTCGACGCCACGGTCGTCAACACGCTGCTCCAGGCCGAGACGGCGTACTTCGGCTATCAGAGCGCGCGCGACGTGGTCGACGCCTCGATCGCGAACGTGCGCACCGCGACGGCCAGCCGCGACGCCTCGGTTGCGCTCTTCCGCGCCGGGCTCGCCACGGTGGCCGACACGCTGCAGGCCGCGACCGCGCTCGCCCAGTCGCGCGTCAACCTGCTCAACGCGCGCACCAGCCTCGCCAACTCGCGCGACACGCTCGCGACGATCATCAACGCGCGCTCGGACGTGCCGTTCACCGTCGCGGCCGAGCGCGCGCCGACGGGGAGCGCGGCGAGCGCGGTGACCGAGCAGCTGACGGCGCGGGTGGACACGCTCGTCGCCCACGCCGTGCGCACGCGCCCCGACGTGGACGCCTCGCGCGACCAGGCGCTCGCCGCCCAGCAGCAGGTCCGCGTCGCGCGTTCGGCCCTGCTGCCGGCCGTGACCGTGACCGGGACCGCCGGCTACAACCAGATCTACGGCGGCGTGATCCCGATCAACGGGACGACCTACAACATCCAGGTCGGCCTCTCGCTCCCCCTGTTCGACGGGGGCGCGCGACGTGCGACGCTCGAGGCCGCCAACGCCTCCGCCGACGCCGCCCGCTCGCGCGCCGACGCGATCACGACGTCGGCGGTCAACCAGGTGGTCACCGCCGCCGAGGTGCTGCGCCAGTACGCCGAGCGCCTGGCCGCCAACGAAGCGCTGTTGGCGAGCGCCGAGCGCAACGCGGAAGTTGCCACCGGGCGGTACCAGGAGGGCGTGGGGACGATCGTCGACCTCCTGAACGCGCAAACGACCCTCGCCACCGCGCGCTCGCAGCTCGCCCAGGCTCGTTGGGCGTGGACGACCGCGCTGGCCCAACTCGCGCGGAACGCCGGCATTCTCGGCCTGCGCGGCGAACTCCCGGCCGTCGCGGCCCCCGCGGTCCCGGCCTCGACTCCGCTCTCGACTTCTTCCGATCCGTCCCGGTAATGCGCCCGTTCGCTCGTTCGCTCCTCTTCACCACGCTCGCGGCCGTACTCGCCGCGGCGGCCGCGACCGGCTGCCGCAAGGAGCCCCCGCCGCGGCCCAAACCCGCGGTGCCGGTCACCGTCGCCCAGGCGATCAGCGGCAGCGTGCCGATCACCTTCGCGACGAACGGCACCGTCGAGCCCACGCAGACGGTGGCCATCCAACCGCAGGCGGCGGGGCCGATCACCGAGGTGCGCTTCAAGGAAGGCGACGAGGTGCGCACGGGGCAGGTGCTCTTCGTCATCGACCCGCGGCCGTATCAGGCGTCGCTCGCGCAGGCGCAGGCCGTGCTCGCGCGCGACCGCGCGACCGCGACGGCCGCGCGGTCCGACGCGTCCCGCTACGCGTCGCTCGTCACCAAGGGCTACGTCACGCAGTCGCAGGCGCAGACCTCGGCCGCCAACGCGACCGCCCTCGAGGCGACGATCGCCTCCGACCAGGCGCAGGTCGACGCGGCGCGCCTCAACCTGAGCTACGCGACCATCCGCGCGCCGATCAGCGGCAAGACGGGCAACCTCAACGTCCGCCTCGGCAACCAGGTGCGCGTGCCCAACGTCGTGCCGCTCGTGACGATCAACGCGGTCGCGCCGGTGCTCGTGCGCTTCCCCGTGCCCGACCGCGTGCTGCCGCAGGTGCGCGCCGCCCAGCGCGAAAGGCGCGCGCTCGAGGTGACCATCGCCGGCGCGGCCGTGAACGGCGCGGTCGAGCGCGGGACGGTCAACTTCATCGACAACGCGGTCGACACGACCACCGGGTCGGTCACGCTCAAGGCGCGGTTCCCGAACACCGACCGCCGGCTCTGGCCGGGCGCGTTCCTCCCCATCACGCTCGGCCTCGGCCAGACGCCGCACGGCGTCCTCGTCCCGAGTGTGGCCGTGCAGGACGGCCCGCAGGGCGAGTACGTGTTCATGCCCGACTCGGCCGGCAAGACGCGGCAGATCTCCGTGGTCGCCGGCCAGTCCGCGGGCAACGTCACGCTCGTGACCAAGGGGCTGGCCGTGGGCGACCGCGTCGTCGTCGACGGGCAGTCGCGCCTCACGCCGGGCGCCGTCATGAAGATCGCGCGCACAGTGGTCACGCAGCCGCCGGGGAGCGCCCCGACCCCGAACGCCGCGCCCGGGAGCGCCGGGCAAGGACCCGCCGGCCAGCCCACCGGCGCCGCACCCGAGCGCGTCGCGGCCAACGGCGCCAACGGCACCCGCTGAGGACCCCGCCATGAACTTCGTCGCGCCGTTCATCAGGCGGCCCGTGATGAGCACGCTGTTCCTGCTGTCGCTCCTCGTGGCCGGATTCTTCGCGTGGCGCTCGCTCCCGGTGAGCGACCTGCCGAACGTCGACTACCCGACGGTGACGGTCAACGCCTCGCTCCCCGGCGCCAGCCCCGAGACGATGGCCGCCTCGGTGGCCACGGTGCTCGAGAAGCAGTTCTCGACCATCGCGGGCATCGACAACATGACGTCGTCGAGCACGCTCGGCTCGACGGGCATCACCCTCCAGTTCTCGCTCGAGCGCGACGTGGACGCGGCCGCGCAGGACGTGCAGGCCGCGATCAGCGCCACGCTGCGCACGCTGCCGCAGGGCATCATCCCGCCGAGTTACCAGAAGGTGAACCCGGCGAACGCCCCGATCCTCTACGTCACGCTGACGTCGACGACCATCCCGCTGTCGGACGTGGACGAGATCGCCGAGACCAACCTCGCCCAGCAGATCTCGACGATCAACGGCGTCGCGCAGGTGCAGGTGTACGGCGCCCAGAAACGCGCCGTGCGCGTGCAGATGGATCCGCGCAAGCTCGCCCAGCTCCAGATCGGCACGAGCGACATCGCGACGGCCGTCGCGGCGCAGAGCCCCAACCTGCCGAGCGGCACGCTGTGGGGGACCAACCGCGCGTACGTGGTGCAGGCCAACGGCCAGCTCCAGGAGGCGACCGAGTTCTCCAACCTCGCCATCACCTACCGCAACGGCGCGCCGATCCGGCTCGGCGAAGTCGCGAACGTGATCGAAGGCGTCCAGAACGACAAGACGGCTGCGTGGTTCGGCTCGCCCGAGAAGCACCTGCCGATGCTCCGCTCGATCACGCTCGCGATCCAGCGCCAGCCCGGGACGAACACGGTCGAGGTGGCCGACCACGTCAAGGCCATCCTGCCCAAGCTCACGGCCAACATCCCGGCCGGCGTCAGCATGGACATCATGTACGACCGCTCGCAGACCATCCGCGAGAGCGTGCGCGACGTCGAGCTGACCCTGCTGCTGACGCTCGTGCTCGTCGTCGGCGTGGTGTTCCTCTTCCTGCGCTCGCCCAGGGCGACGGCCATCCCGTCGCTCGCGTTGCCGCTGTCGGTGGCCGGGACCTTCGCGGTCATGAAGGTGCTCGGCTACTCGCTCGACAACCTCTCGCTCATGGCGCTCACGCTCGCCGTCGGCTTCGTCGTCGACGACGCGATCGTGGTGCTCGAGAACATCGTGCGCCACCGCGAGATGGGGAAGACGGCGATGCAGGCGTCGTTCGACGGAGCGCAGGAGGTCGCGTTCACCGTGCTCTCGATGACGCTCTCGCTCTCGGCGGTGTTCCTGCCGCTGCTCTTCATGGGCGGAATCATCGGGCGGCTGTTCCGCGAGTTCTCGATCACGATTGCGGTCTCGATCCTCGTGTCGGGCATCGTCTCGCTCACGATCACGCCGATGCTCGCCTCACGCTTCCTCAAGGACGCGCAGCCCGAGGCGGCCGGCGCGGAGGGCGAGCGTACGACGGACCCGAAGACCGGCGAGGGGGGGCAAGAGGCGCCCGCGACGCTCACGCACGCGTCCAACCCGCACGCGGCGGCGGACCACCACGACTCGCTGCACGACGAGGCGCCGCGGCTGCTACGCCCGATCCTCGACCTGTTCGAGCGCGGCTACGAGGCGGTCCACCGGCTCTACGAGACGACGCTCCGCTGGACGATGTTCCACCGCCCGGTGGTGCTCGTCGGCTCGCTGTTCGTGCTCGTCGGCACCTATTTCCTGTTCAAGGCGGTGCCGACCAGCTTCATCCCGAGCGACGACACGAGCTTCCTCACCGCGAGCACGCTCGCCGCGCAGGGGACGAGCTTCGACGACATGGTGCGCCACCAGCAGCAGGCGGCGGAGATCGTCCAGAAGGACCCGAACGTCGCCGCCTTCACCAGCAACGTGGGCAACGGGGGCTCGGGCAGCAACCAGGGGCGGCTCGTCATGCGCCTGAAGCCGACGGCCGCCCGCGCCCTCGACGCGGACGCGGTCGCGCGCGAGCTGACCCAGAAGCTCAACCGCGTGCCAGGCCTGCAGACCTTCGTGCAGAACCCGCCGACCATCCAGATCGGCGGCCGGCAGTCGGCGTCGCTCTACCAGTTCACCCTGCAGGGCACCAACCTCTCGACCCTCTACCGCGTCTCGAACCAGCTGCTCCTGGAGCTCCAGAAGTCGTCGCTCCTGAGCGACGTCACGAGCGACCTCTTCCTGTCGAACCCGACGGCCGCGCTCGTGATCGACCGCGACCGGGCCGCAGCGTTAGGCGTCAGCGCGCAGAACATAGAGCAGACGCTCTACGACGCGTACGGCTCGCGCCAGGTCGGGACCATCTACACGCCGACCAACCAGTACTGGGTGGTGCTCGAGCTGCTCCCCGCGGCCCAGCGCGACCCGAGCGCGCTCGGGCTGCTCTACGTGAAGAGCAACAAGGGGGTGTCGGTCCCGCTCTCGTCGGTCACGGCGGTCCAGGACACGGTGAGCCCGCTGTCGGTGAACCACTCGGGCCAGGTGCCCTCGGTGACGATCTCCTTCAACCTGCCCGCGGGCGTCGCGCTCGGCACGGCGACGCAGTTCGTCGAGCAGCAGGCGGCACAGCTCATCCCCGCGTCGTCGAGCATCATCACGAGCTTCGGCGGTACGGCGCAGGCGTTCCAGTCCAGCCAGGCCGGGCTGCTCGGCCTGCTGGTGCTCGCGATTTTGGTGATCTACCTGATCTTGGGCGTGCTCTACGAGAGCTTCATCCACCCGATCACGATTCTGTCGGGGCTGCCGTTCGCGGTGTTCGGCGCGCTGCTCGCGCTCTGGATCTTCCAGCAGGAGCTGTCGGTCTACGCGTTCATCGGCCTCGTGCTCCTCATCGGCCTCGTGAAGAAGAACGCGATCATGATGGTCGACTTCGCCGTGGAGGCCGAGCGCACGCGGAATCTCGACCCCAAGGAGTCGATCTTCGAGGCGTGTCTCGTGCGCTTCCGCCCGATCACGATGACCACGCTCGCCGCGCTCGTCGGCACGCTGCCGATCGCGCTCGGCCTCGGCGCGGGGGCGAAGAGCCGCCAGCCGTTAGGCATCGCGGTCGTCGGCGGCCTCCTGTTCTCGCAGGTCGTCACGCTGTACGTGACGCCGGTGCTCTACACGTACTTCGACGGGCTGCAGCAGCGCTTCGCGCACCGCAAGGCGAAGGGCACGGTGGCGAAGCCGGGCACGGAGCGCGCCGACGACGACGAGCAGGGCGGGCGCGGCACGCCGACGCCGCCGGCCCCGCAGCCGCGGCCGCAGGCGCCCAAGCAGCCGCTGCCGGCCGCGGCGGCGGTGCGGGCGTGAGGGCGCACCGATGAGCGGCATGCCCGCGGCCCCGCAGCAGGCCGCCCCGGTGCCGCTGGTGCCGGGGCTCTGGGACCTGCCGCTCGGCAGCGTCCACGCCTACCTCCTGGCCGACGGCGACACGCCGGACGCGCCGCTGGCCCTCATCGACACGGGGTTCCCGGGGAGTGCCCCCGCAATCCTCGGCGCGATCGGCGCCCTCGGGCGGCAGCCGGAGGACGTGCGCTGGATCGTCGCGACACACCTGCACGTGGACCACACGGGCAGCCTGGCGGAGCTGAAACGCGCGACGGGCGCGGCGGTGATGATGCACCCGGCCGACGCGGCGATGGTGGCTGAGGGCAAGGGCGCGCGGGTCATGCACCCGGCGCCCACGCCCGAGTCGGCCGCGTTCGTGGCGCAGATGAACGCGAGCGAGCGGCGGATGGAGCCGTGCGCGACGGACCGGCTGCTCGCGGACGGCGACGAGTTGCCGGTCGCCGGGGGGGTGCGGGTGGTGCACGTGCCCGGACACGCGGCCGGGCAGGTCGCGCTGCTCTGGCCGCGGCACGGCGGGGTGCTCGTCGCGGCCGACGCGTTAGGCAACCGCGGCGGGCGGCTCGGGTGGAGCGTCGGCTACGAGGATCTCGACCGGGGGATCGCGAGCGTCGAGCGGCTCGCCGGACTGACGTTCGAGGCGGCGGTGTTCGGGCACGGAGACCCGATCGTCGGCGGGGCGGACGGGCGGTTCCGGGAGGCGGTCAAGGACACGTTCCGAGCTGCCGCGGGGTGAGGAGAAGGCGCCGCTTGCTCCGGCGTGGTGCCGGGAGGGCGGGAGGCCCGGTGCTGCAGGGGCGGGTGGGGCGACGGGCGGGGCGGGACGCCGCACTTCGTGTACGCGCAGTTCGTAGCGGGACGTGCGAGAAAGGCCGTCCACGGGAGTAGCAACCCGGGAAGGGCGATGCGAAAGGGAAGACACGAGAAGGGCGGGGGCGGCGCGGGCGGCAGCGGGGCCGGCGCGGGTGCCCCGCCGTCGCCGTCCCGCCCTCAGGCCCCGGCAAGCCGCCCGTCTCGTGTCGTCGTTGCCGTGACGCCCTACCTGGGTTGCTACTCCCGCGACCGGCCTTTCTCGCACGTCCCGCTACGAACTGCGCGTACACGAAGTGCGGCGTCCCGCCCCGCCCGTCGCCCCACCCGCCCCTGCAGCACCGGGCCTCCCGCCCTCCCGGCACCACGCCGGAGCAAGTACGACGCGACGAACGAGGCGCTACGCCATCTCCTCCTGCGGCGCCGGCCCCCGGAACGCATCCCGTCCGGCGACGGCCGCCAACGTCACCGGCCTCCCCGTCCGCGCCGCCTCGTAGATCGCCGCCATGATCCGGTGGTCCTGCACCCCCTCCTCCCCGGGCGTGTACGGCTGCCGGTTCTCCCGCACGCACTGCGAGAAGTGGTCGGCCTCTCGCGCGAACTGGCTCTTCTGCCCCATCTGCCGCTCCGCCACGACCTCGTTCCCGTTCTCCGCGCGCGCCGTGCGCATGCGTAGCCCCTCGTAGCCGAACGCCGGGTCGACCTCCACCCAGCCGTCCTCCCCGTTCACGCGGTACCGCCGCGACTGGTGGATCCCGTAGCTCGTCGCGCAGTTGACGAGCGTCCCCGACGGAAAGCGCATCTGCCAGACGACCGTCTCCTCCACCTCGCGGAAGCGCGGGTCGTTCGGCGTGCTGTAGAGCTGCGCGCGGACCTCGACCGGCTCCTCGCCCGTGAGGAAGCGCGCAGTGTTGAAGCAGTAGATGCCGACGTCGGGGAGCGAGCCCCCGCCCGAGAGCGCGAGCTTCTGCCACCACTGCGTCGGGTCGCCCTGCGCCTGGCCGTTCGCCATCTCGATGAGCGTGACCTTGCCTAACGGCCCGCGCCCCGGCCCCGAGTCTCGCACCAGGCGCATCGCCGCGCGGTTGTGCGGCTCGTACTGGATACGGTCAACTACGGCGATGCGTTCGGGCGTCGCGACCGCCGCGGCGGCGGGCCGGGTGTATCCGCGTGGCTCGGTGGCCGTCTGTTGGCGCGGGCCTCACCGCCGGGCGGGCGCGACGGCGCCGTGCCGC
>JAABUZ0100008206.1_pt1 | contig 12341 bp, 12 predicted proteins | sample 5562091 | NCBI WGS metagenome assembly JAABUZ01 (sample SAMN12813069, study PRJNA571459) | rock metagenome | isolation source: Antarctica rocks | place: Antarctica: Victoria Land, Linnaeus Terrace sud | collected 2015-12-21 | reverse complement strand
GTGATCTATATGCTGCAGCCTCTATCATTGCTATGTTCATTGAATCGAAAGACGAAGCGAAGTTGACTGAATTAGATGATTTCACGATTTTACTGAATGAAGATGACTTCTCGCTGAGTCGAGTGACGACAGAAGAGATAGATCTCTTTAGTATTTGAGTAGGGGTTGAACTCTTCTGTTCTATCGCGATTTTCTTGCTCGAAAGAACAGCCGAATGAGCTTTGATAGAATCTTTGATATGAGCTTCGAAACTAGAAAATTGAAGGCGATCGTCTCTCATATCAATAGTCACTTCAATCTTGTTCATTCATGTTTTTTCGAGAATCATCTGATGTTGATCTAATCGAGTGATCAGCATAGAAGCGAAACGTTTCATATGATCTTGAACAGTTAGATTCGAATAAATCGCATGAGTAATGAGCTTTTTTGCATAATGATCATCGAATTCTCTTATTGGTTTGAGCTTGATTAAAGGTAAAGATTCGATTTGCAAATGATCACAAACATTCTGCGCGATTAATTCATCAATGAACGAATAGTCAGCTGCTTCAGTGTCAATCAATGACTTTAATGAGTAACTAATTTCATTGCTAGATAGTACACATTCAGTAGTCAAAGGTTTCGAAGCAAAGAGATCATTTGAGCTGCTCGTTGTTGAAGAAATTAACACATCTTTCATCACGTCTTTGATGAAAGTCACTAGTTTTTTGCCTCATTCTTTGATTTCTCTGTAAATAATTTCTTCTCTTCTTTCGACATGATGATCTCATTGAGACGAGAGATGAATGCACGAGATGTCGAAGTACTAGTCTTCAGATGAGAGCAGTTCTTTGAAAGATGATTCGATACTTTACAGTTGAAGCAGATGATTGACATTCTTGATCGTTCAGGTTCGAAGATGAAAAAAGTAGCGAATCGAACATAGCTAGTAGTCGAGGTTGAAGCTGATGTCGACGAAGAAACAAAACGTTTTTCCGAAGCTGCTATCGATTTGACTGTTCGTTGCTCGTCACGTAGCTAATAATTGACTCGTTGTTTGTTATTTACATCTTGAAGAAAGATCTTGAGCTTATCAAGCGAGCTAAACTCTATGAGACAAACTGACAACACGTTCTGAAGATGATTGTTGATTTTATTCTGAATGTCGTTCATCAGAGTGACATTGTCGTAGTTTAGAAAGCTGAATATTCTAGTGAATTCTGAATAGAAAGAGCTGAAGAGCTTGTTGAGCTGCTTCAGAGCGACGTATTCACGACGACACTTTCGAATCAGGTTCTGATCTTCGTAAATTTCTTTCAGATGTTTCAGTAGCTCTGATAGTGATTGATAGAGTGAGAGAGCATCAACACGACGCTTTGCATAGATTTGCTGATCAGCATCGTCTTCTAGCCTGAAAATCACATAGACAATACGAATCTTTTCAGTAGAATAATGATTCGCGTTGACATCGAGCTTGTCAGCTATTTTGATGTTTCATGTCTCTCAGATAGAGTCATCTGTTTCGATGAAGATGAGTGAATTCGAAAGCTTGACGAACTTGTGATGATCGTTCTCGTTTTCGTTATCAGATAGAGTAGAAGATTCTCGTTGAGAGCGAGCTTCGAAAGTCGAGCTTCGTTCAACTTCAGAGCGACGAATCGAAGCTTCTTTCTGATTGACTCGTTGTTCAGCTGACTGAGTATCTTGACGAAGCATAGATCGATCAGCTTGACGTTGTTTCGCTCTGAAGTTCAATCGCTCGTCTTGTAGCTGATTGATCTTTTTCTCTAGCTCATCGTTTTTATCAAAAGCGACTTCTAGTTGTTTCGCTCTCTTTTTGTGATCATCTTGTACGAGAAGTCAGTGTTCATTGAGTTGTAGAGTCAAGTCTCGCTGACTTCGAAGCTCGTTCAGCATATTGATGACTTCGTCGAGTTGATTGCTGACTCAATGAAACAGTTGTTCTTCGATGTTTATGTTTCATGAGATGACAGCTTTCTCAGCTTCGACTGAAGCATTAATGAGTAGAAGTGAAACTCTTTTATTGACAGTGCTTCTAAGCAGGCGAGTTGTTCGAGACTCAACTGACTCGACGTCACGTGTCATGATGAGAGAAGATAGAAGTTGTTGAGATAAGAGTAAATGAGAGATTGATGTTTTGAATTGATGTTTTTTAATGAGTGGAAATTCAAAGAATTTCTTGTGAATTTCAGGTAATAATTGAGTGCTTTATTCAAAGAATTTCTTGCGAATAGAATGATGAAAATGAGTGTAGAATCGAAGAATCTCTTGCGATCTAAAATGATGATGCAAATTTGAAGAATTTCTTGCAAATTTTCCTTACTGAATAGATTGTTTCGTATCGTCTATTCGTCGATAGCAGAATAGTAGATGATGAGCATTTATCTAATGTTAGAGGCCTGTCTAGAGCGAGTCAGATAGAAATGTCATTTAACTAGAAGATAAATGCTAAGAAAGAAAGATAGCTACGAGAAAGAAGCTGACTACATATGTGTGTTTCTCAGCCGACGCTAGGCCCAATAGAGACTAGTCAAGATGACGAAGCGAGAATAGGCCTGATAAGGCTAGAAGACTGAGCCTGGCAAGGCTAGAATCGTGACATTGAGCATGCTGATCAGTATTGATTCTTCAGATATCATTGATGCTTTCAATATTACTTTGTCATCTTCATGAAATAATTTAAATCATCATTTCTTTGATCTTCATTTTATGCGTCTAAAAGAATTAATCAAGCTCATTGTCAAAAAGAGAGATAGTGAGTTGAATCAAATGATTCAAGAAGCGCGCAGCGCTGTTGATTACTTCACGACAGCTTTGCTCAATGCATTAATTCATCATCATGAAGAAAGTCATTGATTCGATGATTATTTGTTGAAACTAAATGCTCTGATATCAAGAACAACTACGTGTCAATTTCTTATAAAGTACGCTGAACAATATCAAGCACAGATTCAACAATAAAAGAATTAAGCTTTGACAAATCTTGAACACTTACAAACGCAGTGAGATGAGAATTCTAGACTTCAGAAAAAGAACGAGAAATCTATGAAAATGAAAACTATCAAGATTATTGATAAAGCTAAAATGCTTCGAGTGTGTAATGATTTGTCATGACTTTTCATAGATGACAAGAAACTAGATATGCATTTCATGAATGATGACATTCAAACAGCTTGCATGAATTGAATCATTGATTGAATGCTGTCAACATTCTTTTTAATCAACGTTTATCAAGAACTTGTTCAAAATTGTTTCAAGCTTCAAACAATCATGCAGATTCTGCTGAGTTCTGAACTTATTGATAAATCGACTTTAATTATGTCATTCTTTCTCGAGATGACTTTGATCATGAAACGAGTAAGTGTATCATCATTCTGAGTTTTTCTGCTTTAAATATCAGATGTTGTGCTTCTTTTTCAGTAATCATCTCATTTTCTTTGTATCAGACATTAACTCTCATGATATAGTTTATTCAAGAACATTCTACACTTAATTGCACATCAAGAATGTTTCATGATGAGATCAAGCAGAGAGCATTAGCTCGATTCGCTTTTATGCTAAAGAAAGATTTCGCAGAAGATCTTAAGCAGAATAATCAATCAAACATTCTCATTGATCTTGCAGATATTATGAGTGAAAGCGTGAATCGTCAGCGTGCAGAACTTGTCATTCTCTGCAAGTTTACTCAAAAACTCAAATTAGCGAAGCAAGTTTCGAAGCATGCACATTGATAGAGCAATTCTAACAAAGTCTATTATTATGTTATTTTTTCAAAAATCGATTTCAAAAGAATTGTGACAGAGAAGTGCAAGAAGAAGACTGATTTCTCAGCAGATATCTTTCAAACAGTCAAGAATGAGACGATAATATCAGAAAATGCAAATAGTGCAAATAATGATGATCAAAAGAATGAAACGTCGATTCAAGATGTGATTTAAGCAGCAGCATGAAGACGATTTTGATCTTTCTAAATATGTAATTCAATAACAGAGATTTTTATCACAGCACTTTTAAGTATACATAATTAAACATGTTTGAGATCAATGCATTAGTTTTTGCTCAATGACTATTAAATCTTTGCTTTCCTCATATTCAAGATCACAGAGACTCAAAGAACTTGAACTCAATGTCTTGCAAATGCATTGCATGTGAATTTAAAGTGAAGAACTACAATTCGCTTACGTGACATCTTGACAAATGCTTGATGATTCAAAAGCAAAAGCATTGAAGAATTTCTAGAATCAAGAACAGTCTGATCAAGAACAAATTGCATCGACTGCGTCAGAAACTGAGAGAGATGCAGCGAATATTGAGAAAGAAAGAAACATCAAACATCATGAACAAAGTCATTTACGACGAAGCTTTGCAGTTTCTTAGCGTGAAGAAAGCTGTCAATGAGACTTTAAACATCTCAAGTGTAAAAGAGTAAGCTGTCACACTAAAGACAAGAAGCAAAGCTGTAAATTATTTACATTTTAGCAAGACTGTTGTTAATTGTATGCAGATTTCAGCAACATCAATCAACTGTGATTTCTTCAACAGCGAGTCTTGATTAACAGAACTGCAATTCTTCATGTTCTTCTTGATTGTTGAGAAATACAATGAAGAGAAAAAAATCGAGAAATCTGTAAATATTATCATCAAGAAGAATGTTATCTTGAGCGTTCAAGAAGCTCTCATATTCAACAGCGTTTATCACGTCTCGTCAATCTCATCTCGTTTGAAGAGAATGACAGATTCTCAGGTAGATTGCTTTGTATTCACGTGAAAATTCTTAGTCTTTGAGTGACTAGGTACAATAAACAAAGAACAAAAATATGAGTGCTTCATGTAGACTGATCGCGTCGAGTTGAATCATCGAGATTGAGTCGAGTTTTTGACTCGTCAAGACTCGATTCGAGTCAGAATTCTTAATTCAAGTATTCAAGTCGAATCAAGATGTTTGATTCAAGTATTTGAGTTGAGTCAGAGAGTTGAAATCGAGTATTGATTCGGAATTTTCGATTCAACTCGTCAAGACATGAAGATTGATAGATAGATATTCTATTATAGCTCTCTATCATAGCTTTCTATCATGTTTCTCTATCATAGCTTCTCTTCATGACTCTCTTTCATGACTCTTCTTCATGACTTTTCTTCATGACTCTTCTTCATGACTTTCTATCAAACAGTCTTTATAGTTTCTCGTCATGACTTTCTATCATAGCTTTCTATCATAGCTCTCTATCAAAGCTCTTTATCAAACAATCTTCATGTTTCTCTTCATGTTTCTCTTTATGACTTTCTATCAAAAAGATAATGCAAAGGCGAAAAACCGGAAAAATTTCTATATTTAGCTCTCTTGACGTCATATTCGATTTCTTGACGAGTCAAGTCGAAAACTCGAATCAAGTATTAACTCGAGATCAATATCAGATCGAGTCAGAATGTTGAAATCAAGTATTCGAGTCAAGTCAGAAGATTGATATCGAGTACTTGAGTTGAGTCAGAAGATAGATATCGAAACTCGATTCAACGATCAGTCTAACTTCATGTCAGTTATGACATTTCATCGAAATATTCGCAATCAACGACTGTCAAAAGAATTCAATGATATAGACTGAGAAACGTATTTCAGAGTCAATTACATATCTGTCAAGACAAGAACAGAGTTCAAGTATTTAGCACTTGCAGTCAGAAGAAACTCTTTTGAAGGCACAACAAATTAAACAGAGATCAACAACTGATTAAAGCTTTGCGTCAATTCAATTGATGAGTGACAAATCATTATGATCTCAGAAGAATGCATCAATCTCATGTCAGCAGAGACTCAACAGTGAAACGTGATTTGTTTGCTTGATCTTGATGTGTCTTTTGTTCTTCGCAAAATTGACGCAGACATTTATTGCCTCAGTATCTCAGACGTGCTATGACTAAGTTTCTTCGAGTTAGCGCTTACTTCGCAAACTTCATGCAGCATGTCTGAGCGTAAAATCTGTATTTCTGTCAGATATTCATTCATGTTAATGCGTGTGTCTACAAGTTTTTGAATTCACTTTCAATTAATTCATCAACATTTAACTTCACGACGTGATTAATTACATAACATCATTCTTATTCATAAATATTTTGAATATCAACTCTACTTTTATATCTACTGTATACACTGACATTTATTTGAGAATTATATTTCGTTGTGATAACACTGCAATATTCAGTGACCTGATTTCACTCACTTTTTATTTGAAATTTCAATAGCAATCAAGTAAACTGATTGTTAAGTCAAGTTTTCATATCTACATTTTGACTCAACTTAAGTACTCGATATCAACATTCTGACTCAGCTTAAATACTCAATATCAATCTTGTGACTCAACTTGATATCAACTTCAAGTCAGATTTCAATTCAAGTTCTTAACTTAACTTGTCAAGCAATTAAAAATGACAACAAAATTCTAAAAATAGAATAATAATAATAATAAATTCATACATTCTTGTGATATTGATTAAATCGACTCATGAGAAACTTTATGCTATGTGTGTCGAGTGAACAAAACTCTCTGAGATAGAAAATCACTCGCTGTTTATATAACTGCTTCACGCAGTTGAAATGACAAGATTAAGACTATGTATTAAATTTGTTTGCATTGATTGCATGTTAAAGAATGAGTGTTTTAATCACTTTAAATTGCTTCAGAAGCTTCATTTTCATCATCATTCTTGCTGCTGCTCTGAAATCTTTCGTGATCATGATGATTATTCAATAGTTTAAGAAATCAACATTGCATAGCATTTTCAATTGCAGATGCGTTCAGTTCAAGCAGTGCATGAGTACATACTTCACTGTCTGATGATTTTCTTTGCAGTTGCATTGCAAGCTATTCATGCTTGAAATATTTCTTAAGTGCAGATAAACATTAAGATTTATGCGACCAATTCTGATGTAAATTGCAAGAATGCTTTCAGCTCTTTGAAGATCATCACGCATCTTTATCATCTTATTGAATAGATGAAATCTTTGTGCTGAGATTGCATTAATGTTTGCAATGCATTTCTTGTATTTTTTTCATCATTGCTTTCATTAATCTTTGTGATATAATGCTATTGCAATGCTATTGCTTATTGAAATCATCATAAAAAGATTGAATCATCTGCATTTAAACTGCATTCTTGCATTTTCTTAAATAAATGTGTTCAGAAGCATTATTTTCTTGATAACAGAAAAGTGAGAAATGAGATAATTAATTTTCATCAGTCAAGTGCATATGAGTTTGCATGCTCATTTAATCTCTTGCGTTCTGTCATTGATTCAACTGCATAATATGACTTTATTCTGCAGCATGTTCAGATAAACATGCAGCGAACTTATGTACATTTCAATCTTTAGCATTTCAATGCTTATTCTTTTGAATGCTTCTGCAACGTGATGTAAAGTCTAATTTACAGAGTTTCTAGTCTGCATTTCTTGTTTGACAATTCTTTTTCTTTGTTATGCTAATGTTAAACTGATGCTTCAAATGCAATTTCTGATCTCACTACAGTTGAGTATACTTATCTTGCTTTTGTGAAGATTGTTCTTCATGTAAAAACTTTTAAATGACTAAGCGTAAGCATTTTTATGACATGACTCACTTCTATTTATCAAAAATGTGCACTTCATCACAGTTTCATGTTCAGTTAAATCTTTAAAACTCGCACATCTGACTTCAACTTAATCATTGAGCTTTCTATTTGTATATTAGTCATTATGTTGAATTTTCTCGATTTTCTAGTGAAATGTGTAAACTCATATTTTTCTGATGCAAACGTTACATCATGAATTCAAGCTTACTTCACGCAAACATCATGTGCTTTGCTTAATGTTTTACAGATTTCTTCAATGAATCTGTTATAAACTAGAATGTTGATGTCATTTATGAAGTCAAGCACTTCGATTTTGATTTTCAATATTTATCAAAAATATGTTGCATATGTTGCATGCAATATACATAAAATATGATCTCTATGCTGATTTTCTTTTTAGACTTCAAAGATCACTCAAAGAGTTTTTCTCACAGCAAATTTACAGTTCAAGATGAACAAGATTTCTCGCTGCTCAGCTTTCAACAGTTTACTTTTTAAGCATGAGTTGCAGATGATTCATCAGCAATATACATGTGTATTGCAATCAATTTCTTCTTTAATCACATTGATATATGCTACTGTTCTTTCAAGTTATACAGATGATGTTTTTAACTAAAGATTGATTTTATCATTAAGACATTCAAAAGTCAAAGCTCAGTGAAGAAATAAGATTCTTAAAATCAACAATCATCATCATTGTATATCATGTTTTGCAGATGCTCACTTCGCTTGTAAAGTGTGCAACTCATCTGTTTCATGTTATCTGTAAAGATCTTTCTCATGCAGATTAATCATATTTTGCAAAAATGTTCATCTGCTACACTTTTAATCAGACAGCATAGTTTGATCAATTCTTTATTAACTCGCTTATGTTTTTCTTCTTTTAACGAAGTCTTTTCATCAATGTATTATTCATGTATAAAATGCTCAAGTCTGAACATTTGTTAAATGATATTAATGAGATTCTTGAGTTTGCTCATATCAAACTTAATGAGATTCATGAGTTGTTTATGTCATAGTAACAGATATGCAGTCTTAATGAGATTTATATATAGTTAACATGTAAATTTAAAGAATGTTCATGATTCAAGTTCTTTCTGCTAATCATCTTCAACAGATCAAATGCAAGAATGTTCTGTCTCAGTTTTTATTATTATGAATGCAGCGATGAGATACTGAATTGAATGATTTTCATAAGCAATTTTTCTCATAGTTCTGCGTTCTATTTGACTTTCTCATCTGCATGCAGATTGCTTATAACATGTGCATTGAAATTATTAAAGTCTGCGTGATCGCAAAGACTTTGCATGCAATCAATGCACAGCACTTCATCATCACGCAGCATCTCAATGTTATTCAAACTTTTGATAATCTTTAAACTTTACTGTAGCTAAACAGTAGATTCATAGTCAGCATCATGTACAGATGAGTTTCATCGCTGATTTCTAAGAATAGAAACAAAGAATTTTTTTTTGCTTGCATTATCTTTTTGCATTAATTATATTTGCATCATCACATTTCTTTATGCATTTCGCATTTTGCATTATGCATTATCTTTGCGTGAAAAACAAGAGAAAATACTATTTATTTATTTCTATTTAATATTTTGTCAAGTTGAATTGAGAATTCAAGTCAATACTCAATATCAATATCATAACTTGACTTGAATACTTAATCTCAAAATTCTGACTTAACTTGAATACTCAATTTCAAAATTCTGACTTAAATCAAGTTTTAATGAGTTAAGAACTCGACTTAAGCTCAATGACTTAACTTGATGCGATCAGTCTATAATCAAGAATCATCAATCATTTGCTAGCTTAAGTTTATTGCTGTCAATAGTTTTCAATATTGATTCATGTTTTCAAGTGTGCAGTGTACAAAAAGAATCTCAAGATAGTGATTGCATTGTTGCTTTCTTAATATTCTTCAATTTCTTCTCACAAGCAACAACTTAAGCGACAACTTAAGATCATAAAATGCGTTTCTTAATTCTCATCAGAAATAACAAAGATGAACAAACAAATAAATTCTCAGTAGATAGATAAATAAATTTGATAGAGAATCATGAAGAAAGTCATGAAGAATGTTTATGTTATCATGAGACTGCTCACAACATTCTCATGAGATAGTTAGTAAGAAGAAAGAGATTGAGATCTGAGTCAATGATAGAAGAGTCGAGAAACGTTTCTCAAGTGTACATATAGATGTCATTGCAACTTGTAAATAAACATTAAACATATACACGTTTTACAGTATCTTTCTACTAGCTAGACTGATCGCGTCAAATCGAGTCGAGTTGAAATTTTTTTGAAAAAGTGTCGAGTCGGGTTGAGAAGTTGAACTCGAGCACTCGAGTCGAATTGAGAAGCTTGACCCGATAATTCGACCCGAAAACTCGACCCGACCCGACAAGATATTAGATAGGTGTAAATAGCTTGATTGAACAGTCTTCATGATCTTCTTCATGACTTTCTACCATGTTTCCCCGTCATGACTTCCTATCAAAGTCAAACGACCTTCATGTTTTTTCTTCATGTTTTCCTTCATGTTTCTCTTCATGTTTCTCGTCATGACTCTCTTCATGTTTCTCTTCATGTTTCTCGTCATGACTCTCTTTATGTTTCCCTTCATGTTTCCCTTCATTTTCCCCGTCATGACTCTCTTCATGTTTCCCTTCATGATTTTCTACCAAACGGTCTTCATGTTCCCCTTCATGACTTTCTATTAAAAGGTAATGCAAAAAGGTAATGCAAAAGTCAAAAACCGGAAAAATTTCTATATTTAGTTCTCTTAATGTCAAGCTCAAATTCTTGGCGAGTCGAGTCGAATTGATTCAATTCTCAGTCGAGTCGAGTCGCGTCAAGTTGAAAATATGAGCAACTCGACTCGATCTCGATTCGAGTTCAAAATGTCAACTCAAAACTCGACTTGATAATCAGTCTACTACTAGCATGATCATTGCATGTGTTCATTATTTGCTTTCTCTGTTGCTTTGATATGACTTTCTATATTGCATCTGTATTCTATTTCTTAACATTGAAGCTTAATGTGAAAATATCATTTTTATGATATCTTGAGTAGAATAGTTGACTGAACAGCAGAAAGTAACATGACATCTCTACAGTGATCAGAAAGTTTACAAAAGATTTGAAGTGAAAATCAATTTGACTCTGAAATACGAGAAATTGATATAATGACTTCATTTCGCTTAGAAATATTGATGAAAGCTATTCAAGTCACAGAATTCTTACAGTTAAAACTAGAAGAAATGTGTATCTTCAGCTGATGAAAACTGTCTCTCTTTGAGCGAAGATGCAATAGCGAAGAAGAAAGAAACTGACTTTCGCGAATGATTGACACTCAGAAGAGATGCTCTGATCAGAAGAAAAGTTCATCTGATTTCAAGACTTGCAAGAAACAGACAGTGAAAGTGAGAATCAAAGAATGAATTTGAAGCAATGTAAACAGAAGTATGAAAAATAACGTCAATTTTAGTAGTGAATCATGTTTCAGCAGAAGCATAAGATTGAGCGTTGTTCATTAAATAAAAGAAGAAAAAAGAAAAGTATCTTGATCAGTTGTAACAATTGCAAAAGAAAGAAAGAAGAACTTTGATAAGTCAAGAAGCAAAAACAAAATAATAAAATCTTTTTGACTGCTTTATTATTTTTGCTATTCTGTATTTCATTCTCACAGCTTTCAAGTCAGCTCAGAAATAAACATGATCACAATGTCGTTTCTGAAATATCTGACATTCATGTCATCATTCAAAACTTCGAAAGTCTCATATTTTAAAGAAAAGAACATGACTGATTTTCTAGAAAGATATGAAGACTTCTGTGATGATTATGAGCTGAATCAGAGTGATTGATTCTGCAAACTGTCAAGATACTGCAACAAGATCATGAATGATAACATTAAGATCATGATTGAATATATTGATTTCAACTGACAAGAACTGAAGAAGATGATAAAGAAGAAGTATAAGAAAGATGACATTAATCAACAGTTGAATTCTTGAATTTTTCTGAAAATCTTCAAGAATAAGTCTCATATCATGAAGAATGATCTGAAGCTGTACAGTTAACAATACAAAAGCATATTGCATTCGTTGATAAAATGCAAGCAAATGAATGAATATATCAGATGTTGCTGATTTGTCAAGAATCTTTCATTTATACTAAGCGAAAAAATCATATGAAAGTGTGCACTTGATTCTGAAGATCTCAGTTTCATGAACTTCAAGAAAGTTAATGATGCAATAGTGATTTACTGTGACTTTGTCAAAGCACTGTTGAAATTCTTGATCATGATCAAGAATTTCAATGATCTCAGCAAGCTTGTGAATGAATATCAGATCAAGCAATCGATGATGTCAGACAAGTTCTTCGATTCTTTGATAGTAGCACAGCTCAACAATACAATAATGAATGAGATAATAAATAAGTTTGAAACAATGATGCTTTCTTTGCAAACAGCAACAAAGAAGATTAAATCTTTCATGCAAAACATGACAGCATCTGTCTCAATGCTCAACATTTATATCTCACGTAAACTCATCACATCTACTCATTCAACAATGTTGATGTCATCATCATTTTTGCTTTCAAGAAGTGAACAAGCATCTTCAATGTTTTTTTTTTTTTTTTTTTTTTTTTGATTCTTACTCGATTCAACACCCATTATGGGCCTATGCGAGATTCTATATATTGTAGCGGGCGCTGCGCTAGCGTAGC
>JAABUZ0100008205.1_pt1 | contig 12344 bp, 13 predicted proteins | sample 5562091 | NCBI WGS metagenome assembly JAABUZ01 (sample SAMN12813069, study PRJNA571459) | rock metagenome | isolation source: Antarctica rocks | place: Antarctica: Victoria Land, Linnaeus Terrace sud | collected 2015-12-21 | reverse complement strand
CGATGCGAGCGTAGTTCCGAGCACTATGCAAGTCGTCGATTTCCCACTGCCACCTTTTGGATTTGCTGCAACGATGATCGGCATTGCGTCCTCTTGTGATTCCCAATGTATTACGATTTAGCATACGAAAGGGGTTGCGTGATGCATTGCGACTCCAATTACACAACATATTACAGATACGTTATCGTAATGACATTTGAAATGCATTACGTAATGCGTTACTGGTTTACTCCGCAGTCTGAAGCCTCTCTCACATTGCAGACAAACAGGAGGGCGCGCCAGTCAAGCAGGCGCATGCCAGATTAAGGCGCAGAGCACTCCCGAGGTGCTAGTCACAGCCCAGCTTCGGTGCGCTCGAGTTCGGCGAACATTTCCCGGACGTCGTCTTGCCCTTCGGTGTGGGCGGCTTCGGGCAGAGGTTCAAAGGCTCGGGCGAACTCGTCCCCTTCGGATTCGAGCACACGGGCAAGCGCGAGCATGGCCTCCGCCAGCTCCTCAACTGACCGGAAGCTAATCACGAGCTGGCCGCGGCTGAGCCGGATGAAATCCGGCAGGGAAGTGAGCGAAACCGGTTCGAGGTCGCGGCGGACCAGGGAACGCACCTTGCGTCGAGAGGCTACAGCCTTCTCACTCCGGATCTCCTCGAACAGCTGGCCGACGTCTTCGGCTTCCTGCACCCGGTCGAGGAAGGTAATCATGACTTCGCGTTCGACCAGGCGTGAGGTGCCGATCTGGACTGAGGGCAGCAACTCGATCAGCTTCTGGGCGGCGCGCGGTTGCAACTCGAACAGATGTTCGAGATCACGCCGGTCGTAGTGCGAGCGGACGGAGTTGGCGATCGCGCGGCTGATCTCATGCAGGCGGGGGGAGCCAGGACAGGGGACGGGGCATGGAGCCTCACTTCAAAACGCGGTAAGCGGCACTGGGGGCCAGTTTAGCGGGATTGCGGAGAGAAGGGAATACCTGCGCGATCGCGCATTTATCGCATTGTTGCTAGCTTACTATTACCCACGACAATGTAAATTGTCAGGGGTATACTCTCGGCATGGACCTTCAGCTCATTCCTGTTGCTTGCGCTGGTATCTGGCGTAGCTTTTGAGCCGCTATCTGTCGCCGGGAGCGGATGGAAGGCTCTACCGGCGCCTTCCTTGAACCAGCCTTGTCGTCCCCAGCCGCAAAGTAGGTCCACAATGCTGCCTCCGCTCGAACTCGCAAAAATCCTGCCCGGTGGAGACGAGCCGGCGTACGCCCTGACCGAGGCGGAAGCCCGGCTCCGGCAGATGGTCCTCGATACCGTCCGCTCCCCTCACACCCGCCGCAACTACGGGAAGGGTCTCGATGATCTGTTCCGGTTTAGCGCCGGCCGGCCTTTGAGCCGGGCGTTGCTCATGGAATGGAAGGTGGGGATGGACGGCTTGGCGCCTTCGACAGTCAACGTCCGCCTGGCTGCGATGCGCAAGCTGGTCGAGGAGGCCGAGCGCAACGGCATCCTCGGTCGGGAAGAGGCTGCCAGGCTCGCGGATGTCCCCAACGTCCGGCAGCAGGGAACTCGGCTCGGAAACTGGCTTACCAGGGAACAGGCGAAAGAGCTCCTGACAGTTCCGGACCGGTCGACTCTCAAGGGCAAACGCGATTACGTCGCCCTCGCGCTGCTGGTCGGCTGCGCCCTCCGCCGCCGTGAGCTGGCGAACTTAGAGATCGATGAGATCCAGATACGGGAGGGCCGCTGGGTCATCGCCGACCTTCGCGGAAAGGGCGGACGCGTCAGGACGGTCGCCGTCCCCCTATGGGTCAAGTACGGCATCAACGCCTGGCTCAGCGCAGCGGCGATCGAAGATGGCCGGCTGCTGCGGCGCATCCGCAAGGGCGGGGAGGTGGGCGCGGAGCTGAGCGACTGGGCGGTATGGTCGATCGTTGAGCAGTCGGCCAAGGCGATCGGGATCGAGCGCTTTGGGGCCCACGATCTGCGCAGGACTTGCGCGAAGCTCTGCCGCAAGGCCGGCGGAGACCTCGAACAGATCAAGTTCCTGCTCGGGCACTCGTCCATCCAGACCACCGAGCGCTATCTCGGGTCCGAGCAGGAGATCGCTGTCGCGGTGAATGATGCGATTGGACTTTGAGTTCAATCCCCAACCTCGCTGTCATCGGGGGCAATCTGCCCTTTCTTGCTTCGCTGTTCGTAGCTCTATGCCTGCCCGATCACCAGGCTCTCCCGCGCCGCCTCAAGAATCGGAAGCGAGACTTGCTCGGCATCGTTGACGTCGAGGACCCGTTCCAATTGGGTCAGCAGACGGCTCAACAGGCGGAAGTTGCCTTCGGTCATCTGCACGATCCGCGCCACGATCTCCGGGGCGAGAGGTTCGCAGGGAAGGGTGACCCCTGGAGGTGTCCAACCCTGGGTGAGTAACTCCTCGATTTCGGCCTTGCCGAGCGGTCGAAACTCATGGACGAAGCCGATGCGGGAGTAGAACTGCGGATACCGGGCCAGGCGCTTCTCGATGCCGGGCATGCCGATCAGCACCATGCCGACGCCGCTCGCGTCGAAGATGGACCGCAGCTGTTCGAGCGAGGACATGCGGAGCCGGTCGGCCTCGTCGACCACTACTAAGGTAGTCGGGTCGGGAATCGACTTCCTCTTAGCCTCATACTCTTCGAAGGCCTGGAGGCAGGTCGGTTCAAGCGGCGGCACCTGCGAGGATCGGTAACCGGGCTCGTCCCGGTGTATCTGCCGCCACTGCTCATCCCGCACTCTCAGCTTGTCGAGGGTCGCCCGCGCCTCGGTGCGGAGCGAGCGTGTAGCGATATTCGCAAGGGTCTCGCGAGCGCGGCGGAGATCGGAGTCGATCCGCGAGGGTGAGTTGACCACATCCGGGGTGTAAAGAACGGTGTCGATCGGCTTGCCATCCTGTGCCTTGGAACTCCACCGATCGAGCGGCACGATCCTCTCGGCGCGGCTGTAGTGGAGAGCCGAGAGCGACTTGCCGACGCCGGGCGGACCGAAACAAAGGCCGATGTAGCGGTATTGGCGGCAGGCGTCTGAGAACTCGACGAAGCGGCTGTACTCCGCGGTCTCGACGAAGGTAGCGCTACTCATTGCGATAGCGCTTGATGCGGACGGAGGGCTGGGTTGAGACAGGGGTGCGGGCATGGATCTCCTGGGGAACATGCTTCACTGCCGGGCCGCGTTTGAGTGCTACGAGCGTATCGACCGCCTGCCGGCGATGCTCGAGAATCGAGCGCAACTCCTTGCGGCGGCGATTGCGAGCGCCGATGAGGTCGCGCAGCGGAACGGTCTCGCCGGCGAGTTCGGCCGAGATCGCGCGGCAAAGAAACCGGTTCTTATAGAAGACGCGGATCTCGCCCATATCTCGCGGGTCGAAGCGGATCGTGACCTCCTCTCCAACATAGGCGGCCAACGTGAGGGACAGGTAACGCAGGCTCTGAAAGTGGATGCCGTCGGGCCGGACCTTGCGGGTACGAACCTCGTGCATGAGCAGCAGATCAAGCTGTTCGAGTGAGTCCGGCATGCGCGGCAGAAATCCGCTTTTCTCCCACCGTTCCTTGGGAGAGGGCCTGCCTTCGGAACTGGTTCGCCGCTGATACACCTCCAGCAGCCAACTGCGGAACAGAGCTTCGAAGCGGTCGAGCGACAGACTCGCTCCGCGCCGCCCGCGCCGGGTGTAGCCGTCCAAATCGCAGAGGAACATCTCGTTAACCGTGCGGAAGAACCGCTCAATACGGCCGCGGCCCTGCGGCTTGCCTGGAATCGAGAAGACCAGCCGCATCCTTAACTCGGCGGCCACCTGCTCGATATGCCGCGATGTGAAATCCGAGCCGTTGTCGGTGTAGAGCACCTCCGGTATGCCGCAAATGTGCCAGTGCGGATCGCCCTTGCGCCAGATCCCCTGCCGCAGGGCCAGTGATGTGCGCAGAGAAGAGGGCGGCTCGAAGCCGAGATAAAACCCGGCAACGGCCCGGCTGTAATCATCCATCACAATCGTTAGCCAAGGACGCGCGGTGGTCCCGTCTTCGCGTACGAGCAGGATGTCGAGCTGCGCATGGTCGGCCCTGCCAGATGGCGTTCGGCTTCGCCGCCTCGCGGCGGTGCACCAGGTCGAAACTCTCGCTGTACGCCTTGACCCCCTGATGCGCAAGCATGAGAAGACTCTTCGGTAGCTGGCCCACAACGTTGCGAACCACCCAGTAGCTCGGGGCGGTCTCGCCCGCGGTCCTCGCGAGCTGGCACACCTGACGGTAGATCGACGTAACCGGCAGCGGCGGTCGCTCTAGCGCAAGCCCCTCGATCGCTTCCTTGATTTTGGACGATACGGTTCGGCGGCCGCCCTGGTCGCCACGAACCTTGCGGGCAAGCGTCACCAATCCTGAACGCCGGTACTGCGCTACCCAACGCTGCAGGGTGCGGAACGAGACTTCGGCCTCGGCAGCTACGGATCGCAGTTCGCGCCCCGCTTCGAGGTGCGGCTGGAGCAGGCGAAAGCGCGTAAGCGCCAGTTCCCGAGCCTCGGACGATAGCCCAGCCAGCTCCTGCATGCACACAGACTACGACAAATAATTCCGCATGCCCGACCGCGCCACCCTCAAAGGCAAACGGGACTACGTGATCCTAGCTCTCCTGGTTGGCTGCGCTCTGCGCCGGACGGAGCTGGCCGAGCTCGAAGTCTCAACCATCCAACTGCGGGAAAATCGCCGGGTGCTGGCCAGAAGTTCAGCGTGGAACGGCCGACCGTCAAGGCCCGCTACTCGCGCAAATACTTCGGTCGCGGCAAGGGCGTCGTGGCCTACACGCTGCTCTCGAATGACGTTCCGCTACAGGGATGGCTCATCGGGGCGCACGAGTTCGAGGGCCATCATGTCTTCGATATCTGGTACCGCAACACCTCCGACATCATGCCCACCGCATCACCGGCGACATGCACAGCGTCAACAAGGTGAACTTCGCCGCCCTGTACTGCTTTGGCGGACGCTTTGAACCGCGCTTCACCCATCTCGAAGACCAACTGAAGGATCTCTGCTGCGCAGACGACCCAAAGCTCTACGAAAAATGCTTGCTCCGTCCCACCGGAACCATCGACCGGCAGGTCATCCTCGACGAGAAAGACAACATCGACCAGATCGTGGCCACGCTTGGCCTCAAGGAAATGACTCAGGGCACCCTGATCCGCAAACTGTGCAGCTACACCCAGCCGAATCCCACGCGCCGCGCTCTCTTCGAGCTCGACAGGCTGATCCGCAGTATCTACACCCTGCGCTATCTGCGGGACCCGCAGCTCGAACGCAACGTCCACCGTTCGCAGAATCGGCTCGAATCCTACCACCAACTCCGCGCCGTCATCGCTCAGGTCGCGGGCAAGAAGGAACTCTCCGGCAGGACGGACATCGACATCGAGATCAACAACCAGTGCGCCCGCCTGGTCGCCAACGCCATCATCTACTACAACTCCGCCATCCTCTCCCGGCTGCTCACCAAATGCGAAGCCGACCAGAACGTGAAAGCATTGGAGCTGCTCAAGAAAACTTCACCGGCCGCATGGCGCCATATCCACATGAACGGGCACTACGCATTCCACGGCAATACCCCGCCACTCGACCTCGACGCCGTCATCGCCGGCCTAACCATGGCCTAAAAGGACTTTTCGGCGGTTTGGGCTTACACCCCCTCACCGGAAACAATCCATGCGATGAAGAGCATTCGTTCTCCGTATTCGCGCTCGGGAAGCAGATCACCGCGTTTTCGCCGGCCAACAATGCCAAGGCTGCAGCGGCTACGTGCCACAAGGATTTTCTTGCAAGCCTTCTTCATCGGCACCTTGATTATTGGATCAGTCCACCGGCGATTATCGGATCAGTCCACCGGCCTCCACTGCGTTTGGCAATACATCCCGTCTGCATCTCTACACCCCGTCTGCATCTCTTAGAATGAATACTGCCGACGATCTCCGTTTGACAGGTGTTCGCAGTTGAGCATGGGCTCGCGGGGTGAGCCGGAGATACTAGACCGATTGTTTATTAAAACCAGATGCATGCAGAGAAGGGACGCTGCCGATTGCAACTTGTTTCCATATTGGAGGATGATTTCAGCGCTTCCATCCGGAGGCGCGGCGATCGGTACTTTCAACAGCGGCGAGTGAAGATTCGCGTGGGTTCGGCGACTGAGCTTGGCGCAGTCGTTACCGGATCGGAGCAGTACGGCGTCATGCTGAAGTGGACCGGCGGAGAACTGGCGGTGTTGTGCAACTGCCCTTACTTCATCGATCACGGCGAGAACTGCAAGCATCTCTGGGCGACGATCCTGGCCGCTGATGAGCAGGGATACCTGAGCGAGGCGGCCAAAGCGTCCGACATTGTGCTCGATACCGAAACCCTGATCGATCTGCTTTCAGAGGTTGGAGTTGAAACCCCTGTCGTCGCGGGGCGGATCACGCTCGACCGCCCTTCTCAGGTGCCGATCAGACCACCGTCTCGTCCTGTTCTCTGGAAGCAGCAGTTGAACCGAATTGCCGAGATCGCAGTTGCATCGCGGACCACGCTCCCTTCCTGGCCTGCAAACGCAGAGATTCTCTACCTTCTCGATGTGGCGAAGAGCCGGACGGCGCAAGGCGTGGTCCTGATGATTGCCTCTCGTGAACCGAAAAAGCAGGGTGGCTGGAAGTACACCGCGAAATCATGCCCGATATATCGCTCCCGGATCCCCGCCCTGCCCATGGCGGCCGATCGCGAGATTCTGTCGATGCTGGTTGGAGGAGGGTCCTACGACCCCTACCGTTCCGGTCATTACGATCTCTACGATCGGGCCTCGGACATGTTTACCCTGCCGCCGGCGCTGGCGCAGACGATCCTTCCGATGATGCTTCGAACGGGGCGGTGCTTCCTGCCTTTCGGGAAAGATGAGCCGGAGGGCACCCCCTTGCGTTGGGACGATGGCGGCCCGTGGAGATTGGTGCTCGATATGCATGGCTCTGCGGCGGAAGGATGGCAGTTGGCGGGTGGATTCAGCCGTGGCGAACAGCGAATGGCAATGCACCAGCCGCTGCTGGTCACCTCGGGCGGCTTTCTGATTACGGCCGACTGCGTCGCTCCCCTGGCTGAGGATGAGAGCTTCCCATGGATCGCGTGCCTTCGGGAGAACAGCAGGATCGCGGTGCCGGAGCAGGACCGGGAGGAGTTTCTTAGCAGCTTTTTGTCCTCGCCTCATCTTCCTCAAATCCATCTCCCAGAGGAGCTGCGGTACGAAGAGGTGACGATCTGTCCGCGTCCGTGCCTCACGATCACCAAGCCCAGGGCACACTATGATGCCGGTCGCCTTCAGGCCACCGTGTCGTTTGACTATGAAGGCGTGACGGCGCTCGCAACGGCGGCTGGACGCGGCATCTACGAGGCCTCGACACGACGTTTCATTCGCCGGGATGTCGAGCGCGAGAAGGCGGCGCTGGCTCAACTCTCCGAACTCGGTCTGCGGCTCTCGATCGGCGGCTGGCATGAGGAGGCGGGCTGGAGCCTGGCTCCAACCAAGTTGCCCCGTATCGCGCGCGCTCTGGCGGAGGCCGGTTGGCACGTCGCTGCGGACGGTAAGGTTTTTCGCCAGCCGGGTCAAAGCACCGTCACGATTGTGAGCGGAGTGGACTGGTTCGAGCTTCATGGAAGCGTTGTCTATGGAGAGACAACCGCACCGCTTCCGCAGTTGCTGAACGCATTCAAACGAGGCGAGACCATGGTGACGCTTGACGACGGCTCCTACGGTCTGCTGCCTGAGGAGTGGTTGCGCCGAGTCGGCAATGTGGCGGCGATGGGCGATGGGAACGGCGATCATATTCACTTCCATCGCAGCCAGGCAGGTCTGCTCGACGCGCTGCTCAGCGCTCACCCCACATTCGATTGCGATGAGCGCTTCCGGCAGATTCGACGCCAACTAGAAAGCTTCCAGACCATCGTTGCGGCCGAGCAGCCGGAGGGCTTCCAGGGCCGTCTACGGGAATATCAGAGGGAGGGTTTAGGCTGGATGCATTTTCTCCGCCACTTCTCCTTTGGAGGATGCCTCGCCGACGATATGGGCGTAGGCAAGACTGCACAGGTACTTGCGCTGCTGGAAACCCGGCGCGAACTGCGAGCCAAAGGTGAAATCGACGAGCCGTCGCTTGCCATCGTCCCGAAGTCGCTGATCTTCAACTGGAAGCAGGAGATCGAGCGGTTCACGCCCCACATGCGTGTGCTCGATTACACCGGCAGTACACGCAGCAAGGGAGACTTCTCGCAGTACGACCTTATCCTCACGACCTACGGAACTATTCGCCGCGATTCAATGCACTTCGGCGAGCAGATCTTCGACTACATCATCCTGGACGAGGCCCAGGCGATCAAGAATGCAAAGACCGAATCCGCCAAGGCAGTGCGTTTGCTGCGCAGCAACCATCGTCTCGCACTGAGCGGAACTCCGGTGGAAAACCACTTGGGTGAGCTGTGGTCGCTTTTCGAGTTTCTCAATCCCGGCATGCTGGGTGCGTCGAGGGTGTTTCAGATTGCCGCAAAAGACATGCGCGACCCCGATCATGAAATGCGTAAACTGCTCTCCCAGGCACTTCGGCCCTTCCTTCTACGGCGCACCAAGGAGCAGGTCGCCAGGGAACTGCCGCAAAAAGTCGAGCAGACCATCTATTGCGAGATGGAAACAAGCCAGCGCACGCTCTATGACGAACTGCGACAGCACTACCGCGAATTGCTGCTGAAGAAGATCGGCAAGGTAGGCATCGCAAAGTCGAAGATTCAGGTACTGGAGGCCCTGCTGCGCCTGCGCCAGGCCGCTTGCCATCCTGGGCTGATCGATCGCAAACGAGTGAACGACCCCAGCGCCAAGCTCGATGTCTTGCTGGAGCAGCTGCAAGACGTGATCGCGGAAAGTCATAAAGCTCTGGTGTTTTCGCAGTTCACTAGTCTGCTGGCCATTCTCGGCACGAGTCTCAATTCCGCAGGCATTGAATACGAGTATCTGGACGGCAAGACCCAGGATCGTCAGGCTCCGGTCGAGCGCTTCCAGAACAATCCTGACTCCCGGTTGTTTCTTATCAGCCTCAAGGCCGGAGGTCTGGGCTTGAACCTGACAGCCGCAGACTATGTCTTCATCCTCGATCCCTGGTGGAACCCGGCGGTAGAAGCACAGGCCGTAGACCGCGCCCACCGTATCGGCCAGGTGCGTCAGGTATTTGCTTATCGTCTGATCGCGAGAGATACCGTGGAGGAAAAAGTATTGCAACTCCAGGAGCGCAAACGAAATCTGGCCGATGCCATTCTCGGCCAGGAGAACAGTCTGATTCGCGATTTAGTGCCAGAGGATATCGAACTACTATTGTCATGATCTCAGTGGACCTGTAACTTGCCGCTATCTGGCAAGAGCGGGTTCAGACCAGACAGCGTCACTCATAAAGGAAACATGTCATGCGCTATAGAAATGCTTTTCTCGGTCTCATGTTGTTTGCCCTCACGCCGGCAATGCCTATGGCTTACGCACAAACTGCTCAATCAGCCCCAGGCATTGTCGATCAGAAAGCCGGAGACTACACCTTTACAGTAGGCGATACCAGGATTACGGCGCTATCCGACGGAACCGTGCCGCAGGGCTCTGTTGCAAAAACCTGACGGATGGGTGTCCGTGTAAATTTCCAGTCGATGATGGTCTTGGCGTGGTTGGTGCGCTGGTTCCATGCGTCGGCTTGTTGGGTGAGTTCTTGGATGCTTGCGATGCGTCGCTTGCCGAGACACTGTCTGTAGCTTGGGTCGCAATGTGGCGTAAATATTTGAGCGATAAGTGGCGCAACGCGATCCGCGTGAGCCCGCGTAATCGACGCTGGCACCCTGCCTTCTCAGCAGCAGGTAAGGCAAGTGTCTGATTCGATGAGACAAACGGAAGGCCTTAACTCTTGTACTCAGAGCCAAGTCCTTATACATGCGTTGTCGCTTGCGCCACTTATCGCTCAAATATTTACGCCAGATAACTCCCAAAACAACATGCAACGGGCTGTTGCACAATTGAGTTCGCCTATGACTGACCTCACCCTCGCCCAACAATCGCCTGACCCATTGGTCGTTGAGCTGCGTCAGCTCATCTCGGAGGCTCGCCGGCAGGCGGCGGCGACGGTCAACGCCGGATTGACCGTCCTCTATTGGAGTATTGGCGATCGAATCCGGCGAAGCGTCCTTGGTTCGGAGCGTGCCGGCTACGGGGAGCGGATTCTTGCGACACTGTCGCAAGAATTGGTTGGCGAGTTCGGCCGCGGCTTCGAAGCGACGAACCTGTCTCGGATGGTCAAGTTTGCCGAGGCCTTCCCGGACCAAGAGATTGTTGCGACACTGGCGCAACAATTGAGCTGGTCGCATTTCCGGGAATTGCTCCCTCTTGCCCAACCTCTCCAGCGAGAGTTCTACGCGGAGTTGTCACGAATGGAGGGCTGGAGCGTCCGGACGCTTCGCGGACGAATCGATTCGATGCTCTACGAGCGCACGGCAGTGTCTCGGAAGCCTGACGAGTTGGCACGGCTGGAGCTGGCCACGCTACAGAGTAAGGGGGAGGTGGCCCCGAGCCTGGTCCTGAAGGACCCATACATCCTCGACTTCCTCGACCTGAAAGATCACTACCTGGAGCGCGACTTTGAAGACGCTATTCTGCGAGAGCTGGAGTCCTTCCTGTTGGAGCTTGGCGCAGGCTTCTCCTTCGTTGCACGACAGAAGCGCATTCAACTCGACGGGGAAGACTTTTACATCGACCTCCTCTTCTACAACCGGAGGCTGAAGCGCCTGGTGGCCGTCGAATTGAAGCAGGGAGCGTTCCGCGCTGAGTATAAAGGCCAGATGGAGCTCTATCTGCGTTGGCTTGCGAAGTACGAACGGGAGCCAGATGAAGCACGGCCGCTTGGAATCATCCTCTGCACGGGCGCGAGCACCCGTCAGATCGAGCTGTTGGAACTTGATGCGGTCGGTATCCACGTTGCAGAGTACCTGACCGAGCTTCCATCTCCGGAGGTCCTCCAACAGAAGCTGCACGACGCCATCGTGGCGGCCCGGCTACGGTTCGACCCGAAAGGAATGAAGTGACGACGGATCTGGCCACTGTCGCTGTCGTCGGCCCGAGCCGGTACGATGACTTGCGTCGGGTCGTGCTGGACGGAGTCACTGCAGAGAACTCGAAACGCAACTACGCCTTGGCACTGGATGAACTGTCGGCCTTCTGCATGGCAGAGGCTGCGCCAGATGGTCCTCGACACCCTGCCCAGTCCCAACTCGCGTCGCAACTACGGGAAGGCCCTCGACGACCTGTTCGCCTTCTCGGCCGGGCGGCCGCTCACGCGGGCTCTGGTGATGGAGTACCGGGCCTCGATCGAGGCGCTTGCCGCCTCGACCATCAACGTCCGGCTGTCCGCGATCCGCAAACTGGTGGGCGAGGCCCGGCGCCTGGGGCTGGTCGGGGCCGAAGAGGCCGGGAATCTGTCTGACGTCCCCAACATCCGGCAGCAGGGAACCCGGCTGGGGAACTGGTTGACCAAGGAGCAGGCGAAAGAACTCCTGGCTGTCCCCGACCGCTCGACCCTGAAAGGCAAACGGGACTACGTCATCCTGGCGCTGCTGGTCGGCTGCGCGCTGCGCCGCCAGGAGCTCGCCTCGCTCGACGTCGAGACGATCCAGATGCGGGAGGGCCGCTGGGTCCTGGCCGATCTGGTGGGGAAGGGAAGACGGATGCGCACCGTGGCAATTCCGCTCTGGGTCAAGCAGGCGATTAATGTCTGGCAGACTGCGGCCGGGATCGAGGAGGGCCGGCTGCTCCGCAGCATCAGCAAGGGCGGCAAGGTAGGGAAAAGCCTGAGCGACTGGGCGGTTTGGTCGGTGGTCGAGCAGTCGGCCAGGCAGATCGGGATCGAGCGCTTCGGGGCCCATGATCTGCGCCGGACGTGCGCTAAGCTCTGCAGGAAGTCAGGCGGTGATCTCGAGCAGATCAAGTTCTTGCTCGGGCATAGCTCAATCCAGACCACCGAGCGGTATCTGGGCTCCGAGCAGGAGATCGCCGTTGCGGTTAATGACAACATTGGCTTTTAGGGACGGATAATCTTTGTCAACTCTCTAACGCAGTACGGCCTATATCATTCACTCAGATACAGCAAAAAGACTTCGAAGGATAGGTGAAATGTAGATGATGTAGAAGATGAGGCGATCACCGTAGCCGTTTCCGTCTGTGAGGTTTGCTTTACAACTGGGGGCGTGACGCCTGAAGTCGTTTGTCAAGATCGCCTTGCACACAGTAGACAATGGGAGGCATGGATGTACAAGAACGGCATTCATAGATA
>JAABUZ0100008204.1_pt1 | contig 12346 bp, 12 predicted proteins | sample 5562091 | NCBI WGS metagenome assembly JAABUZ01 (sample SAMN12813069, study PRJNA571459) | rock metagenome | isolation source: Antarctica rocks | place: Antarctica: Victoria Land, Linnaeus Terrace sud | collected 2015-12-21 | reverse complement strand
TGTACTGCCCACGACCGGTCCAGTGTGCCCGGTAGCTATAGGCGTGCGCCTGGTGTACCAAGATCGGCTGAGCGTTCAGGCGGTGGGAGCCGGCGTAGATGGCGAAGCCGGCGATGCCGGTTCGGATGGCGGTGTTCCAGCGAAAGGTCATCGAGCCGCCGTCGCGAGCTGCTGTGAACCGCGACACATGGGTCGCCGTTGGATTGGAGCGGCACGGGCTGTAGGCTTGCGGCCCCACGGAATCCTTGAGCTGGGAGCTGCTGCTGTCGCCGGAGGCACGGCTGCGGAAGCTGATCGCGAAGGTACTGCACGGGTTTACCCCGGTACCCTGCAGTATGTCGGTCAGGTTAAAGGCAGCCTCGGTGAAGTTGTACTGCGGCAGGGTGTTCACCAGGGTGTACTTCTCGTCGTAGCACTGCCATGAACCGCAAGCGATGGTGTTGGTGTTGACCGCCGCGGTGATGTCGGACCCCAGTGCCAGAGCGCCGTTCCCCTGAGCCGTGAAGTCGGGGCGGGCAAAATCATAGTTCGCCACCTGCGTACCGCAGGGCGTCACGTTCGAGTCCTGCGCGGGTGTCTTGGCGACCCACGCCTTTACAGTGAAGGGGCTATTGGTGCCGTTGAAGTCCACCGACAGCAGGACGTCGCCCGGCTTCCGATCTGGAATGCCGTTCGGCGCCGATTGGTTCAGCTCCATGTCGTAATCGGTGTTGGGGTTATTGGTCCGACCCAGGAACTCGAGCCCCCGTACAGGTAGACCGTGCCATTCGTGGCGCGGGTGCCGTAGATGTATGCGTTCGTGATATCGTCTTTCTTATCTGGTGGCGGCGGCGCGGGATGGATACCCCAGGAGCAGGGATCCGCCTCCTTGTTTCCGCCGGCGAAAACCGATTGGTCGGCTTGCTTCACCCCATCGCATAGAACCACCGCGGTATGGGCGCCGGTAGTGCTGCACGTGCCGTCCGCGTTGCGCGTGGCCTGCGCCACGCCGGCGCCGCCGGCGCCATTTGCCCAGCCAAAGGCATCGGAGCACTGGCGCTGAAGCTGACCATCGATGGCGAAGCCCCCGATATTCTCGTTGGCAGGCGTGGCGCATCCGCTCGGCGTGCTGGTCGCCGTAGTCGAACGAAGCGACGCACCGTGTGCCACCGAGCCGGGAGCCATCAATGCCAGCCCTAACGCGGAGACCAGCGCCACCTTCCGGCCCGCTCCCCGCTCAGACTGACGTGCGTGTGACAGAAACCGCTTATTCATCGAAACACCTCTACAGAGACCGATACTATGTACATCCCCCAGACGAACCAGAATGGTTCGCCATATCCACTTTGAACATGAGAGGATCATATCATGGTCAAGGACAAAAGTCACGCTTTTTTGGGGACTTTTGGGAACTTTCCTGCTAATTTACAGTTCTGCATTGAATTAATCCCATTGAAATACGATTACAAGAGCCATTGGTCGTGAAAATGGAAGGAGTAATGACACATAAGAGAGCTGATGCGATACAGAATGTGCCTAACGAGCATGAAGCAAATACCTATGCGTCCAGTCTTAAGTGAAGATATTTTGACGAGACAGGCAGTTGTGTCGTCCTGACCGGTATCAACGGGTGGCTCGATGGCCAGTTTCCGCTGCCCTTCACCGGGTCGATCTAGAGATGTCTCTCTCCGACCAGTACCGGATACAGAGCACGTTGGCCGGAGACTGGCTGCATTGTTGCGATGAACAACACCTGGAGCTAACCGGCGCATCGTTCCATATAATTGAGAGATGCAGCCGCTGCCAACGCCTCGAGTTGGTTCCACACACTGTCACGACTCATAGAAGGACCCCGTCGATGAACCCCGAACTCCCGAAAGTGACCCGCCGAGAGATACTCCTGACTGGCGTTGGCGTGGTGGGGACGATGGCCGCGCTGGGAAGTGTTCCCCTGCCTGCCCGGGCGCAGACTAGCACCCAGCCCGGTTCCGGTGACACGCTCCCCCAGAAACAGATTGAGTCGATTATGCAGACCACGGGTACCCTGACCAACGGGGTGCTCACCATCGAGCTCGACCGCGACGACCTGAACGTCACCGGTCCCCAAGGCATCCCCTTCAAGCCGGCGTTCGAACTTAAGCATGAGTTCCACTTTCAGCCCACTGGCGCGGGCCAGGCAATCCTCAATGCGGAGTTTACCTTCATCCAGTCGGAGATGACCGCCGTGCTGGACGCGATCCTCGGGAACGGCCTGACGATCATGGCCCAGCACCAACACTTCATCGGCGAAAACCCGCAGACGTGGCACTACCACTTTCGCGGAATCGGCGACCCGGTCCAGCTTGCCCAGGCCGCGATCGCCGTGGTGAAAGCTAGCGGCACGCCACTGCCGCAGTCGCAACCCTCCAATCCGACCACACCGCTGCCCAAGGACCGGCTGGCGGCCATCCTGGGGGGAAGTGCACAAGTGGGCAGCGATGGCGTGGTGAGCGTCAGCGTGCCCCGTACCGACAGCATCGTCCTGGCCGGCGTAACGCTGAAGCCGGACGCGGGCGTATCGCACAAAGTTGCCTTCCAACCGCTCGACAGCAGCGGGCAGATGGCCGCCTGCGCCCCCGACTATGCCCTTATCGCGGCGGAGATCAACCCGGCGCTGCGGACTGCCCGCGCCCTCGGGTTCGAGGTGCACTGCCTGTACAACCAGGAGACCGCCGAGGTTCCGCAACTGTACTTCTCGCACCAGATAGCGCAGGGTGATCCCATCGATCTGGCCCAGCGAGTCCGGCAGGTGCTCAACACCACCAATGCCGCGAACACGCCAGGGACGCCGATGAGCGTGAGCGGCGTGGTCTCCTCCGTGGGAGCAACGACTCTCACCATCGGGAAGACTGGCGCAACCACCACCTTGCACCTCTCCCCCAAGACGCAATACTCCTTCCGAGGCCGGATCCTCTCATCACCGACGGTGGAACTCAACCCCGGTCTCTCGATCACGGCCAACGCCGCGGTCCAGGCGGACGGCTCTCTCCTCGCTCTCCTGGTCTCCGTCCAGTAGCTACATGTTGACCGTGCCGGTTTGAACGCTGTGTTCAAACTGGCAAGGTCAGCGGCGCGAGGACCAGGCGTGCTGACTGGAACTCACAACTGGCGACTTGGCCGGATGAGGACCAGGCGGTACATGGCCAGTATCACCACGCATCCCTCAATGAACAGAGCAGCGAGTCCCAGTTGCTCTCCCCAGTTACCGATGTCGCCGGTGGCAAACGGAAGACCAACAGTGCGGCTGAGTATGTATCCCAGCAGTGCCGCGGCGGGCAGCGCTCCCGCCGCGAGCCATCCCAGTTGAGATTCAATGTGCAGACGAGCAGCGCTCACGATCATCGCGCCCACCATCAGCGCCACGTACAGCCAGAATAGATACGGCGTCTCGTGGAACTTACTGCCGGAGTCAAGCAGGTGAATGAGCGCCATGCCCACCAATCCCATGATTGCCAGGCTACGCGCTATATAACTCCGAGCATCAATCACCTGAACAGTACGTTCTGACGCTCCCCGACCGGTCTCAAGCACCAAGTTATTCGTAGGTTCGATCACGCGGTCTCTCTGCATCAAAACATCCTTCACATCTACACACGGTCATGATCTTGTAGTCGCATAGCCGGCGCGACTCGCGCAGCGCCGACCGTGCTGATTGTTACTGCAAGGCACGTGCCAGCATGCGTTGTAGAGTTGGGGCTACGGAGCAAGACGGTTGACTGAAGAGAGATTGCGGATACCCCGCCATGGGGGCATACCCCACAGAAGGGGGCACACGGCGGGCGGGTGAGGCTACCTGTGCCTCCTTCATGCGGGGTACGGGCGCCGTGGCGTACGTCCGCCTGAGCGCCGCGTACGTCAACCGTATTGGACTATGGAGGGTTGCTGCAGCAGTAGCGCCCCTCGTCACCCGCCGTGCCTCAACCTGAACACAAATCAGTGGCCTTGCCGGGCGTAGCCCATCACGCTTCCGGCTCGTGCTGGTCGGACACATCCGCATAGGTGGTTCGTCCGATTGTCAGCAAAAAGGCACTGTCCTCAATGGCCTCAACGTCGTGGGGAATGCTGGCCTCGGCCGCGAGAAGCTGTCCGGCCATGATCTCACTCGTCTGGCCGGCGAAGCGCACCCGCAACCGCCCTTCAATCGCATGAATGGAGATGGGTCCCGACGCGTGATGCTCCGGCAGGCGCGCGCCGGCCTTGAGCGCCATGAGCATGATCCGCAGGTCGGGCTCCTTGACCAGCGTCCTGCCGCTGGGGTCGCCATTCTGATAGGCCGGCTGCTGCCGCAACTGCTCCAACTCCGCCGGCAGATCGAACCGCAAGGTCGGAGCAGCCATCGCCGGGCCGCCATGTTTTGGGCTACGCGACGCTCCCTGATCCTCATGCATCAAACTATCTCCTTCGCTCTCCTGCTACAGACCGCATCATCCAAAATTCTCTTGTTTCTCAAGAAGTCTGATCTGCGCCGGCATCGGCTCCTCCATTCCGTCGCCCCACTGCGACCAGTTGGGCCGGCAGGCACGTGCAAACAATTCAAGATACGGCCCTGGACTACACTGCTCGATCAGGGGGTACAGCTCGTCCGGCTTTCGAGAATGCTCACGCTTCCGGCTGGAAATCAGGTTTACCTGGCGACGCCCAGGAGGAAGCGTCCGGAGACTCCCGCGCACGCCGAACAGCACCATTTCCGTGACATTGCGGAAGTAGAAACCCACACCGCGGCCATCGGGCCCCCCATCTTTCCGAACTTTGTACCAGACCAACGTGGTCTTGTACGTGAAGCCCCACCGCTTCATCACCTCGAGACCTTCGAGCACCAGCGCGTTGGGAACCCAGAGATACAGGTGGCTTTGCGGCAGGACACACTGAGCCACCGGCATCTCCATGATTTCATCCAGGTCCATCGTGCTGTAGCGCGATAATCGCCTGTGTTCGGGAGCCATCTTCCCGGTACGATTGCTGAATCGCCAGGGAGGATCGGCCAGCACGGTTCCGAACTTTTCCGTTCCGACGAAGGTAAGTAGGTTATCTCCTGCACTCTCCACAGCTCATCCTCTCAGTTGTCGACATGCCCTGCGCCCTGCACGGCAACAGTCTGCTAGACCAACGGTAATCCGCGAACGCGTTCGGTCCCAAGACCAATGAGAAACAAGGGGCACTCGCCTCCTCCTCCCACATCGACCCGCGGCATGAGCTTATTCCAGTGGGTAGTTGACGCTCCGTACTTGGTTGGCAAACCATGCTGGCGCGCCACCACGGCAAGCCTCTGTTGAAGCGCCGCGGACCGAGTCACAATGATACCGACTGCCAGCGCACCCGCTCGGTGAAGTGTATAGAAGTTACTCAAATCTCGATCAAAGAATGGGTCCTTGTTGTTCCACTCCATCTCGACTGCAACACCGGGGAAGCGATTATCGGACCCCAGCTTGAACATATCGATCTCATGGCTTCGGACCTTGGCAATAAGTTGGGCATTGATGTGCGTCTCAATGTCCATGTTTTCCTTGCCCCACCCTCGTTCTCTCAACGCACTATCGAAGCGTGCCGCTATCTCGCTCCGGTTTCCACCTGGTCGCAAGATGTCGGCCTCGAGCTCAATGGTGAGCCCTGCAAGGGTAGCGAGCAGTTCACTCCAATGCCTGGGAAACGCGTCGCGCAATATAACGTCTGCGTACCGGGTTACTCGGTAACTGTATCCCTTGGCCAACTCCTCTTCGGAGACGGTTAGACCTTCGAATGCGGGAGTTAGTCCCTCCATCACCAATACCGCAGCCGTGTCATCGATTCAGCCCTGCCGCCTGCACAATTGCCGCGAAATCTTCTGCCTTGAGACTGGCGCCGCCGACCAGAGCGCCGTCGATGCCGGGCTGGGCCAGCAGTTCGGCGGCATTGGCCGCTGTCACGCTGCCGCCGTACTGAATGCGGATCGCCTGGGCGATCTCGTCGCCGTACAGGCCGGCCAACACCTGACGGACAAAGGCGTGGGCCTGGCGCGCCTGGTCGGGGGAGGCGGTCTCGCCGGTGCCGATGGCCCACACCGGCTCGTAGGCGATCACCAGGTCGTCCGCCTTCTCGGGTCGCACCCCGATCAGCGACTCGTGGAGCTGCGAGCGCAGCACCTGCTCGGTCTGGCCGGCATACCGTTCGTCGCCGCTTTCACCAATGGCCAGAATGACGCGCAAGCCGTGACGCAGCGCCGCGGTCAACTTGCGGTTTACCATCTCACTGCTCTCGCCCAACAGACGCCGTCGCTCAGAGTGGCCGACGATCACCCAGTCGCACCCCACCGCCTGGACCATGGGCGCCGAAACCTCGCCCGTGAAGGCGCCGGCATCCTCCCAGAACACGTCTTGCGCTCCCAATTGCAGCGTGCTGACCTCAATCACCCGCTGCACCGTCTCCAGATTGGGGAACGGTGGACAGAGCACCACCTCGACCGCCATGGTTTCACCCAGGCGCCGCACCAGATCGGCGGCCAGATCGGCCGCGCCGGCCAGCGTGGTATGCATCTTCCAGTTGCCGCCGATAATCGATCGCCGGGTCGAGCCGCCAAATCGGTCTGTCATGCCGGCTCCTTACGGGTCGTCGTGCTGGGCGGTGGCCGTCTGTAGCTGCGGCAGGAAGGTGGTCCAGCCGTCGATATGGCCCTGACGATCCGCTTGCTCGCTGGCCGAGTCGCCGTAGACGCCATGCGTCAGCGTCAACCGAGTGCCGCCCAGTGGCGACGGCTCGAACAGAAGATCGACCTGGCGAGGCGGCAGGTCATCGTGGTCCCAGTTCCAGTCAAAGGCCAGCCGATGGGCCGGCTCAAAGGCGGAGTAGGTGCCGCGCAAATGCCAGTCCATCTTCGGCCAGCGGAAATGATACTGTCCGCCCACCATCTGGTCCACCTCCGCCTCCTGCGGCCACCAGCGACGCAGCAAGTCCGGCTCAATCCAGTACGCGAACAGCGTTCCAGGCGGCGCCGCGGGAAACTCCGCCACCATCACAATCGTGTCTCGTGGCGTTGACGTCTGCTCCACCGTCATCTCACTCCACCGCCTCCAGCCGGGCAAAACTAACCAGCAGCTTCTTGGTCACCATGCCGCCGGCCGAGGAAAACCGCACCGACACCTCTTCGTCGTCCGCCGTCATCGTGCTGGCGAGAATGACACCGGTACCGAAGTGCTTGTGCCGCACCCGGTCGCCCGGCTGGAACGCCTGGGAGAGCGCTGCTGCCGGTTTCTCCTCGGCAGTGGCCCAAATATCGATCCGGCCGGCGCTGGGCGGCGTGGTGTACTCGCGGCGCAGATAGCTGCGCGGCGACACGCCTGACTCCGCCCAGAGCGTTTCCGGAATGTCGGCCAGGAAGCGTGAGGGTGGGTTGACCAGCGTGTTGCCATGGAACATGCGACGCGCCGCGTGTACCAGATAGAGGCGTTCCTTGGCGCGGGTGATTCCGACGTAGCACAGTCGCCGCTCCTCCTCCATCTGCTTGGGGTCTTCCAGGCTGCGACCGTGCGGGAAGAGATTCTCCTCCATCCCCACCAGAAAGACCACGCGATACTCCAGCCCCTTGGCGGCGTGAAGCGTCATCAATGTCACGCGCGGTCGACCGTCGTCGATCTCGTCAGCATCGCCCAGCAGCGACACGTTCTCCAGAAAGTCGCGCAGCCCCTCCATCGGCTCCTCGCCGGCATAGTCGCGGGCCACGGTACGCAACTCCTGGATATTGCTCCAGCGCTCATCGCCCTGATCGGTGCCGTCGCGCAAGTACCCTTCATAGCCGATGCGCTGCACCACCTGATCGAGTAACTCCAGCACATTGAGATTCTGTGCCGCCTGACGCAACTCGACCATCACCGCACTGAAGCCGGCCAGCGCCTTGCGCGCCGCGCTACCCACCGTCTCGATCTCGCCGGCCTGCTCCACCGCCGTCATCAGCGGCACGCGATGCTGATCGGCCCAGGCTCGCAGCGCATTCAGCGTGGTCGTGCCGATCTTGCGCGGCGGCACGTTGATTACGCGGCGCAGCGTAATGCCGTCATTGGGATTCTGCAGCAGGCGCAGATAGGCCACTATGTCCCGAATCTCGCGCCGTTCATAGAAGCGGGTGCCTCCCACCAGCACATACGGCAGATTGGACCGGATAAACGCCTCCTCCAGCGCACGCGACTGGGCATTGGTGCGGTACATTACCGCGCACTCGCTGGATGCAATGCCCTCACGTCCCACCAACCGGTTGATCTCATTGGTGACAAAGGACGCTTCCTCTTCCTCGTTATAGGCATGGAACAGCTGGATCTGCGGCCCGGCGGCGCGTTCCGTCCAGAGGCGCTTCGGCTTGCGGCCCACATTCTGCGAGATCACGCCATAGGCGGCATCCAGAATGTTCTGGGAGGAGCGATAGTTCTGCTCCAGCTTCACCTCCCGAACCTCCGGATAGTCCCGCTCAAACCCCAGAATGTTGCGGATATCCGCGCCTCGCCAGGAGTAGACCGACTGGTCGTCGTCGCCCACCACAAAGAGATTGCTGTGCCGAGAGGCCAGCAGCTTCACCAGCACGTACTGCGCATGGTTGGTGTCCTGATACTCGTCCACTAGGGTGTGCTGATAGCGCTGAGCGTAGTGCTCCAGCCGTTCCGGAAACTGTTGGAGGTACCGTACCGTCTCCATAATCAGATCATCGAAGTCGAACGCCGAGTTCTGGCGCAGCAGGTCCTGATACACCGGATAGACCCGCCGTACCATCTCACCAAAGTAGTTACTGTCTACATACTGATCCGGCCCGACCAGTTCGTTCTTGGCGTCCGAGATCGCCCCCAGAATGGCGGTTGGGCTTGCCTTGCTATCCGTGATGCCGGCGATCTCCATGGCCTGCTTGATCAACGTCCGCTGGTCGTCGGTGTCGTAGATGGTGAAGTTTGGCCGGTGGAAGAACTCCGACTCACGGCGCAGCAGGCGCACGCAGAAGGAGTGGAAGGTGCCGATGGTGACCCATTCGCCCGGCGTCCCGGCCAGGGCCGCTACCCGCTCCTTCATCTCGCCCGCCGCCTTATTGGTGAACGTGACGGCCAGAATATGGTACGGGTTGACACCTTGAACGTCGATTAGATAGGCGATGCGGTGTGTCAGCACCCGCGTCTTGCCGCTGCCCGCCCCGGCCAGCACCAGCATCGGCCCGTCGCCGTGCGTCACGGCTTCTTTCTGAGGGGCGTTGAGCGGATCGAGGATACGGCTGATCTGGCTGCGACTGCCAGGGGGATTGAAGGAGAGCTGCTCAGGTGCGGTCAAAGAGACTCCAGCGGGAGGTGGGCAAGTGTTCCATATTATAGGGCTGACACACCCCAGGTGAACGCGCTACTCTTAGATACAGTTCCACGTTTTTCACGAAGGTGAGGCTCAATCATGGCTCGGTATGTGCTCCTGGCGGTTGCGTTCCTGATATTCCTTTCCATGGCGGCAGCGCTGCTCGTCGCGGCTGTAGTCACGCTGGTGCTGGCTAGCGCGGTTGGCGTTCCGCTCTATCTGATGGCACGGCCACACCTTGAGCGTCACGGCCTGGCACAGCGCAAGCAGTTGCCAATGGAGCGATTACAATCGCTGTTCGCCGAGGGCAAGATCGAGATGCATGAGTTCGAGCGCCGCGTCGCTCGCCTGATTGCCGTCGAGCGCTAGCGCTCCCCCTCCACCCCGTATTCAAAGATCCGTTCAGCAGGCCAGGAGTGCGGCGCGCCAGGCCATAGAGGCGCTGGGCGACAGCTTCCTGCCGCGGCATGACGCTGACCTGAATAGCACCTACCGAACCAGCAGCGGCGGGTTCTTTCGTTTGCTCGTAGAGGAGTTGGGGACGCAGGCCGGCATGCGTATCGGGGATGAGGCACGCCACCTCCCGGTCGTGCAGGCGCCGTCCGGGGTGCTCGATCAGGTCCGGACCATCGCACGCCGGCTTACCGCTGAGGCGGACCACGCGCCAGACTTGATCTCGGCCCTCTACGAGGATCTGCTGGCTCATGCCCCCATGACCACTCCCGCCGGCGCCTTTCGGCTGTACCGCGCCGCCGGTCATCGCAAGGCACAGGGCTGCTTTTACACCGCCCGTGCCGTGTCTGAGCCGGTGGCGGCAGCGGCACTGGAGCCGCTAAACATCCAGCCCACGGACCCGAAATTACCTCACGTGCTCGATCCGGCCATGGGGACGGGTGTCTTTCTTCTCGCGGCAGCGCGCTACCTGGCCGAGGCCAGCGGCGCTTCGCCGGCTACCATCGCCGAACAGTGCCTGTACGGCGTCGACCGCGACCCTATAGCGGTCGAGCTGGCTGTGCTCTCTCTCTGGCTTGAATGGGGCGCACGCCCCTCCATCCTGCGCCGTCACCTCCTATCCGGCGATCTCCTCAGCGCGCACCGCCCCGCGCTGCCCGATCGGGTCGATGCCGTGCTGGGCAACCCGCCCTGGGGGGCGCACTACGCTCCGGAAGAGCAGCGTCGCCTGAGAGAACGCTTTCCCGACTCCACCAGAGGCACCTTCGACTCGTTCAAGCTTTTCCTCGATCTCGCCTCCCGCCTGTCTGCCGGCACGGTCGGCATGGTGGTTCCCCAGGCTGTGCTGACCCAGAGCGAACATGCCGATGTGCGACGTATGCTGCTGGCACGGCTCGATCCGCACGCCGTGATACGCCTCCCCGACAGGCTCTTTCCGGACGCCGCGGCGCCAGCCTGCGCCCTGATCTTCGGCGCCAGGCCAGGTCCCGCCATGGTCCACTTCCTGGATCACGATGGCCGCCAGGCCGGCATCCCCGCCGGCGCCTGGCGCACGGGCGACTTCCATCTGGCCGCGCCTGGCCTGCTGGACCTACTGCACCGGCTGCAGGAAGGTCATCCCACCTTCAGAGACCTCACACACCTCTACCGCGTGCGCGATGTCGGCATCAACTACAACCGCGCCGCCATCGCCCGGCGCGTCCTCTATACCGGAGAAACTCCCGACGATCCGCGCGACATAGCCCGCTATCGTGGCCGAAATTTCAATCGATACACCGCCATAGCGTCCGCCGGCTGGCTCCGGCACGATGCCGCGGCTCGACTCCAGCCCGGCGAGACACTCTCGCTGGATTGGGCCACCTACCGCCTGCCCGAGAAGATCGTGATCCGCCAAACCGCCGACCGTATCATCGCCACCCTGGATCCGGGCGGCATGGCCATGGGCCGCAGCGTTATCGCCATAACCCGCCGGCGTGATGCCTCCCTCCACGCCCTCCTCGCCTGCCTGAACTCACGTCTGTTCACTGTCCTCTACCGGGCTCTGGCCGGTGAAGAAGGCCGCATCTTCCCGCAGGTAAAAGTGGGCCGGCTGCTCGCCCTACCGCTGCCCGCGGTCTGCGAAATGGCGCTGACCACGGATCTCGTGGCACAAGCCCGAGCAGCAATGGAATCGGCAGCGGACCGTCTGCCGCGGCAAGCACGGGATGATCCGCCCCTGGCCTGGGCTTGCCTGCACGTGCTGGCTGGACGTCTACTCAGCGCCAAAGGGGACGACGAAGCAGCGTCGGCGTTGATCGATCGCCTTGTCCACAGCGTGTACGGACTGGATCAGCAGGCTATCGACCTGGTCGACGGTACCTGCTCGTGACAACCTGTTCGCTCCAGCCCTACGGACGAAACGTCGGAGTTGGCGTCGGCGCGGGGCCGTTACCCCTCCAAGGACCGGGCGTTTGAGGGATAGGGGGCGGCGGAGCTGTCGGCGTCGGTCGCACTGAGCCACTGCCGATCGGAGACATACCGGGTGGAGGTGGAGTCGCCACCGGAGGCGGTCCCATGGCGGGAACACCGATAGGCGTCGGGGGAGGCGGTCCGATCGTGGGGACGCTGGTGGGCGTGGGGGCTGGATCCGCCGGGTACGAGAATGTGGCCCTTCCAGTACGAGCATCGACCACGATCACCATTTTGCTGTACATGGTGTTGCATCCCGGCGCGGGACAGAATGTCGTCAGGCGGGCAACCACCAGCCAGGCTTTGAGGTCGTGATGCACACGATCACCTTTCAGGCTAATCACCGCCCGGACGATGCCTGTCCTCGGATCGACCTGATTGCCGGCCAGGCCCCACGTCGCCTGTGCAGCCCACAGGGCCACCACTGCCGAGACTCGCACCTGACTGGCCGGCAGTGGCTGGAGGATCGCGTTGGAGGAGGCGGGAACGCGGGATAGGTCACCCGTGCCATTGATGCCAAATGCCTTCTTGGCGCCGATCGTCTCCTTCAGCGTCGGTGGATGAGGGAACTTGATCGGCTGCGCTCTGGCCACCAGAGAGGTGGTCATGGTCCCCGCGACCAGGAGGAATAGGAGCAGCA
>JAABUZ0100008202.1_pt1 | contig 12348 bp, 13 predicted proteins | sample 5562091 | NCBI WGS metagenome assembly JAABUZ01 (sample SAMN12813069, study PRJNA571459) | rock metagenome | isolation source: Antarctica rocks | place: Antarctica: Victoria Land, Linnaeus Terrace sud | collected 2015-12-21 | reverse complement strand
CGATAACCCCACCTCGAGCGCGCAGACCCAGGAACTGCTCGGCTGGCAACCGGCGCATCCGGGGCTCATCGACGATCTCGACCAAGACCACTACTTCCAGATGGAGTCAAAATAAAGAAAATCCAGGATGACACGGACGGCGGCCCCGACCTCCTGCCCTACGCGGAGGGCGCGCTGGCGTCGCCGGGCCAAGGGCTACGTGCTGGTTCGGGTGCGGGCAGCCGCCGCTACCCCGCTGGATTGGCAGATCCGCAACGGCGCGACGAAGCTCATGACCGGCCGTCGTTTTCCCCGCGGATGGGGAGTGCTCAATGCCCCCGCTTCACCGGTGTTGGCCGACTCGTCCACCGCGTGTATGTAGACACAAGGAGCAATCTATGACGTTGAAAGATCAGCGCGTTGTGATCATTGGCGGGAGTTCAGGAATAGGACTGGCGACCGCGGGGGCTGCCGCAGCCGAGGGCGCCGCCGTCATCATCGCAGCAAGTGATGAGGGACGGTTGAGGGCCGCGCTCGCAACGCTCCCACGCGCCTGTGAGAGTGTCGTCGTCGACGTACGGAGCGAGTCCGCTGTGCGTGCGTTGTTCGCGCGCGTCGGTGAACTCGATCACCTGGTGTACACGGCCGGTGACGCTTTGGCCTTTAAGCCCCTCACCGCGTTAACACTTGAGGAGGCGCGGCAACAGTTCGACGTCCGTTTCTGGGGCGCCGTAGCCGCGGTCAAGTACGCGGCTCCGCAGATAAGGCCCGGCGGATCAATCGTGTTGACCTCAGGGGCGGTCGGTGCGCGCCCTCGGCCAGGGACAACGTTCGCGGCCAGCGGGGCCGGTGCCATGGAAGCACTGACACGCGGGCTCGCCGTCGAGTTGGCCCCTATTCGCGTCAACGCCGTTGCGCCTGGGGTTATCCGTACACCGGTGTGGAACAGCATTCCAGAATCTGAACGGTCTGCTCTATTTGCAATGCTCGCGGAGCAGACGCTCACGCATTCAACCGGCGACCCAGACGATATCGCCGCCACGCATCTCTACTTGATGAAGAACCGCTTCGTCACCGGCACAGTTCTCACCGTCGACGGGGGCGGCCTTCTGACCTGACGTAGGCGTGAACGCCATGCGGATCGCACGCTGTCGACGGGTTGTACCCGAGCGTCGGCCGGGCGACCGTCTCGCTGCTACGTCGGCTCGGTCAAGCCGTCGAGGTACTCCAGCAGAGCTGCCGCAGTCAGATGAGCCAGTCACTGACACGCTGCGCGCCGAGGGCCTTGAGGTGCAGTCCGAGGATGTCGCGCAGCTCTCCCCGCTGGGCTACGACCACATCATGATCCTGCGCCGCTACCAGTTCGTGGTCCCCGAGTCGGTGCAGCGCGGTGAGTTCCGCCCCTTGCGTACCCCCATCGCAGTGGTGGGCACCGAGGATCACAGAGCTTAGACAGGTTTTCTGTTCCGTTGCTACTTGCTACCCATACTCCTCGCCCCTCTACCGTAGGTATGGCTTTTTGTACGATGTCCCCGCCCCTTTGTGCAAGCCCCACCTTATATCAAAACGGCAGACCCTTCCACCTAGTGCTTGACAAAGTATAGTGGAGTGTGTCATGATGGGCGTGCTCATACATAGAGTGCGACATTAGCATAGCGGACGTCGGCCTCCGCCTGATGCAGGCGCGGAGAACGGCCGACGGAAGAGGATCTCCATCATGACCACCGAAGCGACGGCGACGTCCACACCCACCAGCCTCACGACCTGGGCCATCGACCCCGTCCATTCGATCGCGGAGTTCGGCATCAAGCACATGATGATCGCGACGGTGAAAGGGCGCTTCGGCGCGCTCACCGGCACGGTGCGCTTCGACGGCACGGACCCGACCACCGGGTCGGTCGAGGTGGCGATCGAGGTCGCCTCAATCACGACCAACGAGGCGCAGCGCGACGGCCATCTGCGCTCGCCCGATTTCTTCCACGTCGAGCAACACCCTACGATGACCTTCCGCAGCACCGGCGTCGAGCAGGTGGAGGGGGACGCGTATCGCGTGCGTGGCGAGCTCACGATCCGTGACGTGACCAAGCCGATCACCCTCGACATGACGTACGAGGGCCAGATCACCGACCCGTACGGCCACCGGCGCGCCGGCTTCGCGGCCGAGACGACGCTCAACCGCGGGGACTACGGGCTCACCTTCAACCAGGTGCTCGAGACCGGCGGCGTGATGGTCGGTGACAAGGTCAAGGTCGCGCTGCACATCGAGGCCGTCCGCCAGGGCTAACCGTCGGCGCACGCCTCACGCGGACAGCACAGGGGTCCGGGGAGATAGAGGGTGGTCCGCGCCTCAGCGGGCGCGCGGCCCACTCCATGTGTCACCCCCAGAGAGTGGCGGGCCGCTGCACCTGTTATCGCGGCTCATCAGGCCCACTGGTCGCAAGGACAGGCGGGCGCTGGCCGTCGCGCGCGGCTAGGCCATAGCGGAGCCGACGCGCTGACACACCGAGCGTCCGTGGGACGGGACAGGACAACGGGGTGTCTGCGGTCGCGCGCTGCGGCCGCACGGGACACGACGGGAGGGAGGACAACATGACGACGTTCGACACGGTACGGAACCTGGAGCGGCGCGAGATGGACCGCCTGGGTACGCATCTGGCCCAGCTTGATGACCAGGGCTGGCTGGAACAATCCTACTGCACGGAGTGGCGCGTCTATCAGGTGATCGCGCACCTGGCCTCGGGCGCGCGCATTCTCGGGGGCTCGCTCGCCCAGTGGTTCGACGGCGGGGCGCCGATGACATCGGAGGAGATGCAGCGTATCTGGGCCCGCGCGAATGCGCTGACGCCGGAGCAGATGCACGGCGAGTATCGCGACGCGGTCCAGGACTACTTCGCGCGCCTGGACGCGCTGCCGTCCGAGGCGGGGTCCCGAGAGGTGGACATGTTCCTGGGCCGGCGTCCGGTGCAGGACATGCTCCTGCTGCGGCTGCACGAAGTGGCGCTGCACACCTGGGACGTGCTGGCGGCGCGCGACCGTACCGCGTGCATCCCCGCCGCGGCCGTGGACGTGCTGCGACCCATCCAGTTGCAACTGCGCGCCCTCCGGACACCGGCCTTGCTGGCCGGCAAGCGGGTGCGGGTGCGCACCACCGAGGGTCCGTGGCAGGCGTTGCTCGACTTCCGGGGCGAGACACCAGCCGTGACGGACGACTCGGCAACGGAGGTCGACTTGACCGTGGAGGGACCGGACGAAGAGCTGTGCCGCCTGCTGGGCGGGCGGCACTTCCTACCGGGCGCGGTGCCCCACCTCAGCTGGGAAGGCGGGTCGTATCAGGAGGTCACCGCCCTGGCCATCTTCGGGGCTTGAGGTCCTGTACGACATGTTGTCGTCCGCCACCTGCGTCGGTTCTCTGGATTGTTGTGCGCGGTGCCCGGTGGTGGAGTGTGGGCGCACATTGTAAGCGCCAGTTTCGATGATGATGCTGGCGAACCTCTACGCGGCACGCGGTTCTGTCATGAGAGTAGCGAAGGGCGATCGGCGCGTGTGCGCTAATGGGATGTTAGCCAGCCATGCGGCTGTCCGGGCGAAGTTCAGCGCGGTGGTGATCAACAAATGGAGCAGGCGCGTTTTCGCCAAGCCGATGTAGCGTGACCGCCGGAGGTCGCAGCGGCGCACCCCACTCGCATCAAGCTAAGAAATGAGCAGGGACGCTCTTTTGGCATCATAAGGGTGTAGAAGACCTTAGGAGCAAAGGAGCGTCCCTATGACCACGGTAGCAGATGTGACCCAGGCGCTGCAGGCCCTGTTTACCACAACGGCGGATCACCTGGCGCGGCGGAGCGGCTTCGTCCAGCGCGCCTCCAAGCTGACCGGGGCCGCCTTTGTCCAAGCACTGGTGTTTGGGTGGCTGGCTAATCCGCAGGCGTCGGTGGAGGCGCTAGCCCAAGCGGCGGCGGCGGTGGGGGTCGCGATCAGCGCGCAAGGACGCGATCAGCGCTTCACGGAGGCGGCGGCGACCTTCCTGGAGGAGATGCTCACCGCCGCGGTGCAGACGGTGATTGCCGCCGATCCGGTCGCGATTCCGCTGCTGGAGCGCTTTACGGCCGTGGTGCTCCTGGATTCCTCGACCATCACGCTGCCCGCGGCGCTCGCGCTGTGGTGGCCGGGCTGTCGCACGGGGACGGCCGCGCTCAAGCTGCATGTGCGTTACGATCTGTGTCGGGGCTGCCTGAGCGGGTTGGTGGTGCAGGAGGGGCGCATCTCTGACCGCAGCACCACGCTGCAAACCGCCCCGTTGCCGCGCGGCGCGTTGCGCAGCAGTGACCTGGGCTTCTTCACGTTGGGGGTGTTCGCCGCTATGACGGCGCAGGGCGTGTATTGGCTCTCGCGTCTGGCGCCGGGGACCGCCGTCTATACGCCGGACGGCGCGCGCTGGGACGTGCTGGACCTGCTTGCCGCCCAGGACACAACAACGGTCGACCTCACGGTGACCCTCGGCGTGGACCACCGCCTGCCGGGCCGCTTGCGCGCCGTGCGCGTCCCGGAGGAGGTGGCCAACCAGCGCCGTCGCCGGCTCCGCGCCGACGCCAAGCGCCGGGGGCGCACGCCGAGCGCGGCCCCGCTGGCCTGGTGCGCCTGGACCATTGTGGTCACCAGCGTCCCGCCCACGCTGCTGTCCCTGCGTGAGGCCCTCGTCTTGCTGCGCGCCCGCTGGCAAATCGAACTCCTTTTCAAGCTCTGGAAAAGCCACGGCCACATCGACGAGTCGCGCAGCGCCAACCCCTGGCGCGTCCTCACGGAGGTCTTCGCCAAACTCCTCGCCATGGTCGTCCAGCACTGGCTCCTCCTGGTGAGTTGTGGGGCGTTTCCCGACCGCAGTCTCCTCAAAGCGGCCCAGACCATTCGTTCGCACGCCCTCTCCCTCGCCAGTGCCCTCGTCTATCCCGCGTTTTTGGACCACATTCTCGCGGTCGTCCAGCGCTGCGTCGCCGCCGGTTGCCGCCTCAACCGCCGTAAAAAGCACCCTAACACCTATCAACTCCTCCTTGAGCCCTCCTTGGCAGGATTAGCTTGATGCAAGTGGGGGGCGTTGTCGCCCCCCCGCCCATCGGCGGCGGCGGCGGCAATGGCGGCGGAGAAGTCCACGACCGTCCCGTCGGAGAGCAGCACGCCTGGGTCGGCACGGCAGCCCACGCTATCGGCGTGCGCGGTTGGCGGCCGCGGGACACCGGCGCCGACCAGGAGGCCGACCGCCCGCGGCGCGCCACGGGCTACGGATGCGAGGGGGCGGCGCGTGGGGCGGCACGGCGCGCCACGGGCTACGGATGCGAGGGGGCGGCGCGTGGGGCGGCGCATGGTCTATCTCCTCTCGGTCTGGCCGGCGGCCTGTGGCGTCGGCGGGTCACAGGGCGTCACGCGACGAGATGTACGCGCAAGGTCCGCCGGTTCGTCCCGCGCGCCGTGCCCGTCGCCAGCGGCGCGCCGGTCGCCGCGACCAGGGTGGTCGTCGCGGTCACCGCCACGCCCCGCGTCCCCGTCGTGACCACCGTGGCGCTGTCGTAGGCGGCCGGCGCGTCGTCGGCCACCACCGCGATCGTCTCCTTGGGGCCGAGCGCCCCCCCGCTCGGCGCGACGCTCACCGCGCGCAGGCCCGCGGGGACGTGCAGCGTGTAGGCCACGCCCCGCACGTCGGCCGCGCCGTCGGCGATGACGGCGGAGAGGTCCACCGTCACCCCATTGGAGAGCACGACGACCGGGTCGGAGCGGCAACCGCCGATGTCGGCGTGCGCGACGCGCACGAGGGGCGAGCCGACCAGGAGGCCGGCCGCCAGGAGCGCGGCGGCGTGGCGCGGGCGGGCGAGACGAGGCATGGGCCACTCCTAATCCACGGTGCCGCTGCCGGCACGCGGGGCGCGGCCGCGGCCGCGCCCCGATCACTTATGCACCGATCATAGCATATATATAGCGTCGGTGCAACAATAGGCGCCGATCCGCCATAGCCAAATGGGGGGATGGCGCACGGGGGGCCGTCGCTCGATACTACGCCCACGGGCACACGACGGGTCCCACCCCCCCCTCGCGCCCAAGGCCTCACCCCCACCGCCATTCCGCCGGGATCGCTGCCACGGGGTCGGCACACAGGAGAAAGGGAACAAGATGTCGGCGCGCTCTATGATCGCCCCCCGCCGCGCCCTCCTCGGCGCGGCCGTGCTCGCCGCCAGCCTCCTCGCCGGGGCCGTCGCCCCGCCGGCCGCCCACGCCGACATCGGCGGCAGCCGCAAGAATACCGTCGGTGGCGCGGCAGCCCCCGGCGCGGCCCCCGCGCTCCGGCATCCGGCCTCACGCCCCACCGCGTTCGTGCCGGGGAACCGAGCCGCCGGGCGGTAGTCCGCACATGACCGCCCGCGCGCCTTGCGACGGAACCCGGCGCACTCCGGCCGCCATTGGCGGCATCGCCGCTGGCCTGGCGGTGCGCGCGCCGACGCACCGTGCCGTCCACCCCTCGGGCCAGCGCGTCCCCGGTGCTATACCGGGGACGCGACAGGGTCCCGCGCGTCGTGCGGTCGAGACCAAGCTCAGGGACGCGCGGGGTGGTCCGCGTAGGCGGCGCGGAAGCGTTCCTTGGCGCGGTACAGCGTCATCTTGACGTTGCCCTTCGACAAGCCCAGGGCGCGGGCAATCTCGTCGATGGAGAGGCCATCGCGCGCCCGCAGCAGCAGGCAGGCGCGCTGCGTCGGGGTGAGCCAGGCCAGCGCCTGGCGCACGGCCTCCCGCGTGGCCAGGCGCGTCGGCAGGTCACCCTCGCGCGCGGGCACGCGCTCCGCGTCGCCGGGGCCGAACGGCAACCAGGTCAGACGGCGACGGTGGCGCAGCGCGTCGCGCGCCGTGTTCGTGGCGATACGGTACAGCCAGGCCACCACGGCCCCCTCACGCGCCCCAGGCAGTGCCTTGTACGCCTTGAGGAAGGTGTCCTGCGTCAGGTCCTCGGCCTGCGCGGGATCGCCCACCAGGCCGAGGATGTAGCCGTAGATCGGCCCGTGATAGCAAACGAAGAGCTGGTCGAAGGACGGCCGTGGGGTCGCTTCCCGCGTCCGGCTATCGACGACGGCCGCAGTCGCCACAACGCGCTGCATGTGCCCTCTCCCTCCCCCTATGATGCGCACGCCTTTGACCGGCATGAGATACGACACCGCGCCGGCGCCGCAACCGGCGATGGGCCAGGCATGCGTGTGAGGCAAGATAGGCCCCCTGATGGGCTAGGGGCAATAGCCCGAATGGGCTATCCCTGCCCAGGGCTGACGCGTCCACAGCTCTCCGGTGGCCTCGCTAGGGGACCGGCGCGGGTTGGCGCGGCACCCTGTAGCAGCGTCTATCAGACAACCTGACGCCACAGAGCGCCCCCGCCCCCCACGACGGGGGCGCGGCGGAGGGCGCTATCCCAGAGGGCCGGACCCACGATAAGCTGAACGCGCCAGTCGTTGTCAAGAGACGACCAAAAGTGCACTAGTGATGGAAGAGACACCTCGCCACGACTTGACTCGACTTTGGCCCTTTTTGTTACCGGGCGTCGCCTATCAGTCGTCGAAACCACGCCTAGAGCGACTAGCGCCCCTGGAAGGGCGCTGAATTCGCCATATCCGAGCTCACATGGGGAGGTGGTCAATTCGGCCCGACGCTTTTGTGCCACCTGGACAGGCGTGCCAGTGCTCAAATGAAAAAGGGCCAAAGTCGAGTCCTATTAGGACGTGGCGCACGGTGACGGGGACCACCGCAGCCTAACCCGAGGCCTCAACGCTCCCAGGATAAGGCCCCACCACCGGCTCCACATCGCCTCTAACCTCTACGTCCCTACTGCGACCCACTAACTTGACCGTGCCCTCTGCTGCATGACCGCGCGCATCCGCATGGTCGCTTTGCTAGTCCGCGCGTGTCAGACGCGCCTCTGCTGAACAAAGCGACCATGCGGGGCAAGGGCGACCGGCGCCTGTGTCAGGACAGGGGAACACCAGATGAGGGGCATGAGGGCTACGTGGACACGCTCACGTCGTCGATGTAGCCGCGATACCCCCCCGTACCGCCCGGTTGATCATAGCCCACGTCGATGTGCGCGATAGTCCGACCTGCCATCCGCGCGCCAAGGGCGGACGTCACGTGGGTCCATGTGTCGAGTGGGAGGTGACCGCATTGATAGGCGGGATGCAGGCGCACGCCATGCTGGTCCGTCGCCCCGGAATCCCGTAGGTTGGACCCATCGGTAAAGATGACGTCAAGCGCGACGCAGGCGCTGTTACCACCTTTGAGCGACACGGGTGACGTCTGGCTACTTTGTGGGTAAATCCAGTACGAGAGGGTCGTGGTCGGCCCCACCGTGACTCCTTTACCGGAGAGGTCAAATACCTTCATGTATGCGTACGTCGTAGCGCCGCCGTTCGCCAGGCCTGAATACATCAAGGCAACACTTCCAGTTCTAGCGATTTCGCTCCGTACGCCGGCTTCAGGGCCGGGGAGTCCACAGCAAATGCCGCTCACGTTGGAGAGGCCGCCCGCAGGGTACCCGCCTCCGTCAACGCTGTTGACCCATGCCGGCGGTGTGTCTCCCCGCTCGAAGCGCGACGTGAGCGCGAATCCACCCGGGGATGCCGTGGCAGTGGACGTGGCCGTCGGGAGGACCGGGGGGATAGCCGTCGGGGAGATCGGGGTAGCCGTCGACGCAACGGACGTGCGCGTGGCAGCTGGTGTCGGCAGCGCGTAGGCGGTCAGGCGACTGTTATTATCCGCGATATAGAGCATCCCGTTCGCCACAACCGGGCTCTGCCAGTGCATGCCTCCGATGCTCGTATCATCCCACAGGAGTTGACCCGTCGCCGGGTCAATCGCCCTGATATCATTGCTATGGGCATAGTAGAGGACCCCATTGGCAACGAGCGGGGACGTCCCGCCAGTCGGCTGTACCCAAGCGGTCGTCAGCGTGGGACGGCCTGACGCGTCAGCGGCCAGGCGCACCCCGGCCAAGCCGTTATCGTCGGCGACGAAAACCCAGATCTGACCTCCCTGGTCAACCCACACGGCGAGCGCGGTGTGGACCTCGCCGCCTTGCGGCAGGGGTAGAGTCGCCACCGCGCCATCGGTATGGCCAGGGCCACCCTGTCCCGAGAGGTTGTCCAGGTTGAGCAGGCGTAGCTTTTCGTCCTTACCTACTTGGACAGCCAGGTGCGGGATAGACGCGTTCGCCGGAACGGGCAGTAGGGCGGGAGCGCTGCTGCCCAAATCGACGTCGCCGTCCTGAAGTTGCTGGTAGTTGCCCGGCGTATAACTATCGAGCGGGTTACCCTGTGCGCCTGTTCCGTCGGGCTTGAGCGCGAGGACACTGTCGCCCCAATCGTGCTGCCCTGGGTTGTAGTCCGCATTGCCGGTGACCGTGTAAATGCGGTCAGTCTGGGCGTCGTACACGACACCCGCACGGCCCCAGATGGCGCCCTGGCGCTGACCGCAGTCGGGTGTCCCCGGCGTTTCCGCGAAGTGGACGGCCTGGTCACTGCAGACGGTATTAAAGACCGTCTGGGCGCCTGTAGACAGATTGATCGTGGTCAGGTGCCCTTGGTAATCACCATTATCCCCTGGGTACCCGGCGTGCGCCACATAGAGATAGCTCACGCCATTCGCGGCTGTGGCGATAGAGAGCGATGAGGATCCCTTTTCATTCAAGCCTTTAGCCGTCGTAAGTTCCGGCCAGCCATTCCCCGTCACCTCGCCGCCGTCGCCGCTGCGGAGTTTATGCGCGTATCCATCCAACCCGTAGCTGTAGACGTACTGGCGGTTGGGATCGACGGCCGGTGACGCGGTCGTGTAGCAGGCTCCGCCACTATTATTGATGCGGCACGAACCGGGCCCATACTGCTGGCTCCAGATGGGTGCGCCTGTATGCGCGTCAAGCGCGCTGACGTGCCCATCGGTCGCGGTCACATAGAGGAGATCATGTGGGCCATTCGGCGTTCCAACGCCAGCCAGCATAGCCGGAGCCGCGTCTACCACTGCCGGTAACGCCACCTGGAAGGCGCGCTGTAGCGTGCCGACATTGGCGGTTGTGATGGCGGTTTCCGCGCTGTTCGCGCCGCTGTGCGCGGAGTGTCCGTTGAATTGGGGCCAATCGTAGGACGTAGATGCGGCCATGGTGGGCGCGATAGCGACAACTCCTCCAAGCGCACACACGACCAGCGCACGCGCGCCGGAACCACGCAACAATCGGTAACAGGACCGAGGGGATTTCACGCGTACGTCCCAACGGGACCTTGCTGGCTTACCCATGCACTGCTCTCCTTGCTTTCCTTTGCTTTCGCTTCTACTGGCGTCCGGTCGTCCATACTGCGGAAGTATGACGACAGATGGACGTAAGAACAAAGGCTTCGGTACGTGCGCACCTACACCACATACACCAGGACAGGTAGGGGGAAGCGTCAGAACTCAGAACACAACCTGTCGGACAGGGGAATCCTACGCGAGAAGTGATAACACTTATTGCTAATCAAGCCCCGGAAACGGGCTATCGTGACGATTAAGTGATGTGCAATCTAGTCTGACGGGGCGATATGTGACGGATTATGTCCTTGTATTCTGAGTTCTGACGCTTCCGTCTGACGCCCCGCTCGTTCGCATAGTGTGGGCGTCGGCCTCCCCCAGGTGGTAGGCTAGCGCCAGCGCCACCACTTCCCCCTCCGTCAGCCCCGGCAGCCGCCGGTAGATCGCGCTCGCGTCCATGTCGCCTCCCTCCATTCGCCTGGTCGCACAGGTCGCTTTCACGCGCCCAGCGTGAACGTCCCCACCACGTCGGTCACGCTGGCGTCCACGTCGATCCCATACGTCGCCAGCCACGCGTGGCCGCACGCCTCTGTCGCCGCAGCGGTGTCCCCGTCTTCGAGCGCGTCGAGCGCGTCGATCAGCCCCTCGTTCGCCCCGTCGATATGCTGTGGCCCGACGTTCCGGGGCCGTGCCCGGTCCTCGTTGTACACCAGGACCATGACCCGGCACGGCTCCACGTCCAGCCCCTGCTCTTGCACCCGCTCCCGGAACGCCCGCGCGTTGATCTGCCGCTGCTGCTCCGTGGCGATGCCCCGCACGCTGATCCGCAGCCCCGGCGTCGAGCGCGCCGCGCTGCGCGCCTCCCCGCCCTCTTTCTGCCACCGCCGCACCGTGCGCACCTCCGTCGCCCCTGCGTTCCCGCACCATGGCCCGGGCCGGCCCTTGTAGCCTGACTATCCAGGTGACCTGTTATAGTTGAAGCATCGCATGTGCATAGAGGCGACGGCAGCGGGGATCGTGTATCCCCGGTCCGTTCGCACGTCGGCCTGGACTATGTGGTCGACAGCCGGGCCTATGTCTTTACACGGCGCATCGCGCTGAGGATGACGCGCGCGGCAAGGGTCCCCGCGCTGCCGGCGTCCACCTCATCACCCCGTCGCGCCTGGTACCCCCACCTCGCACACGGCCGCCGGGGTGGGGGATGAGGATGGCCCACGCTAGACAGCGTCGCGTGTGCGTGACGGCCGCAGGCAGAGGGTGCCGGCCCGCTGGGGAGGACGCGATGAACGACGACGAGATTTTGGCCCGCATTCAGGAGTTGGTCGGCCAGGAGCAAGCGCTCCGCCAGCAAGAGGCGGATGGGCGGACGACCGACCCAGGGCAGCGGCGGATGCATGCGCTCACGGTCGAGATGGACGAGCTCTGGGATCTGGTGCGCCAGCGGCGCGCCCTCCGCGACGCGGGGCAGGACCCCGACGCGGCGGGGCAGCGCGACGCCCCGACCGTCGAGCACTACATGCAGTAGCCGGCGGCGGCATCCACGGACCCTCCGCCGATAGCGGAGATCCGCCTTTGTTTGTGGAGGGAGGCACCCGGGCTGTCCCGGCTACTTGTGTCATCCGACGGAAAGCGGATGACACACGTAGCCAGTACCGGGGCGGTGAGGAGGGCGATCAGGAGGTAGCTCCCGCGCGGGTTGTCCGGGTCCCCGTCCCCCCGTTCGCCCGCGCCGTGACAATCAGCGACGGCCCCCCGCGCTGCGGTATGCTGACAGGTATGCTGCACCAGGCGACGCCGGGACGCCCGGCCCTATGAGCGATCCGCGGCGCGTGCCGCGCGTGGCCGTCTCGCGCGAGGATCGCGTCATGGGCGCGCTCCTGCTGCTCGTCCCCGCCACACTGCTCGCCGCCACCCTGCGCGCGCCGGCCTGGCTCCAGTTCTTCCTCTCCGTGGGCGCCGTGATCCCGCTCGCCGCGTTCATCGGCACGGCGACCGAGGTCCTCGCCGACCGCCTCGGCGGCAAAGTGGGCGGCCTGCTCAACGCCACCTTCGGCAACGCGCCCGACCTCCTGG
>JAABUZ0100008199.1_pt1 | contig 12351 bp, 14 predicted proteins | sample 5562091 | NCBI WGS metagenome assembly JAABUZ01 (sample SAMN12813069, study PRJNA571459) | rock metagenome | isolation source: Antarctica rocks | place: Antarctica: Victoria Land, Linnaeus Terrace sud | collected 2015-12-21 | reverse complement strand
AACTTTCGCAAGCCACGTGTTCGGCGTCCCGCACACCCGGCACAGCCGAATGCGCTCGCCGCAGCGCCGGCATTCCGCCGCCCCTTCCGGCAAATCGGCAGCGCAGTGCGGGCAGTTCGAGAGCGGCGGCGTGACCGCAATCACCAGTTCCAAATCGCCCGGCAGATCGGCAGCGTCTGCCGCGGCAGCCGCCAAATACTGCCCGAACAGCGATACCTGCACCGCCGCAAGCGCCGCGTTCCCCGCCCGCTCCGGCCTCAGCTCCGCCGTTACTTTTTGCGTTTCCAGCGGGGCCAGCGCAAACTCGCCCGGATACACGTCGAGCCACGCCACCGGCGACTTCACCCCCACATGCAGCACCGCCCGCCCGCTGTCATTGCGGACCAACGCCACCCGCCGGGCGACTTTATCCGCCCCCAGCGCGTTTTCCTGCGAAAAATCAAACTCAGTTGTGTCTAAAACCGGCATAGTATTTCTTATATTATTTCTTGTGCGGGCTTGAAAAACTCGTAACTTTACCCGATACTATTCTTATTATGACCACCGCCAGCACTCAAACCCTCTACGCGCCCAATCCGCCTCAACTGGAAGAACCCTGGCTTAAAGCGGCTTTGCTGATCGTCGCCCTCGTTTTTTTAACTGCCATTGTCATGGGTTCCTAAAGACTAAGCCCTAATTCAGCGCCGCCAAGCGTGCGTCTTGCGGAAATGCTTGCTTACTGAGGGCCAGCAATGCAGGCCGGGACTCCCCCAGCATCGTCGGCTGGTGATACGGGTTCTGGCGAATGCTTTCGGGGCTTGCATAGGGAGTGGTAATCTGTACCCCGGAGCAGTAAAAACAGACGCAGACATCCACGTGCGCTTTTGCCTTCCAGACACGGAACCCAACGCCCGGATCAAAGCACTGAGCGCCGTCCACTTCTCCTGATACCTGCGACAACGCTCTTTGAAGAGAGGCGGCAAACGCTTTGCCCTGCGGCGGCCCAACGCTCATTACCGAGTAATTCTCAAAATACTGCGGGTGCGGCCCATGCAGAGCGACCTGTTCCGCGCTGGTCAGTTCCTCATCCCCGCCGCCGGCTAGGCGAAATGTCTCCACGCGATCCGCCCCAGACAAAATCGCCTCCGTCTTCGCATCTAAAACCAGCGGCACTTCGTTTTTGGCCGCGTCTTCTAAATACTGCTGCCGCCGTGCCGCTTCACGGACGACTCGGTAACGAGGCACTCCGTAAACAACGGCCAGGCAAAGAATGACAAGACTTGCTACAACGAGAATGCGCTTCATAGCTCTACTCCCTCCCAAAACTTTTCGGCGGGCGTCGCGCTCGCTTTCCGCAAAACTGTAATTACTTTTTTAGCGAAAAGCGCGGAAGCCCCGCTCACTTATGGGCTTGGAATGAACCCTTCGCAGTAGCGGAGCGGGGAAAATAGCGCAACGTCCTTCTGAGGACGTTATATTCATGTGTCCGTTGGGTACAATAAGCCCATCACTGAGCCAGTTCAGAGCAAGAGACTTCGTGGTTGTCGTCTCAAATCGTTAATCCTGACGACGTAAAATCTTGCAGGTCGCTCCGTAAATAAACATCGTTCATAACTCCTTGCTTTCAACGCAGCAGGCAGCGAATAAAACCGCTCTGGGATGACATAGCGTCGGTTGCAAGACCGTAGAAGCCTGTCCATTTATGGACGGGAGTTGTCACAAGCTAATATCGCTCCACAAGGCCGCGCCCGTCAGCGCCGACAAATGCCCGGCATTGGCCGTTGCGACGACAACGCTTGACAGGCCGAACGCAGACAAATCCAGCAAATCGGCCTGCGCCGCAATCAGCGCATCCCCGTCCAGCGCTTCCAGCGGAGCCGTCGTTTTTCCCTGGTTACGCACCCGCGCCCAAAGCGCAGCCGCCAGACGAACCTCCGGCGTCGTCAGCGGCAGATAAGTACCGCTGACGCCAGCGTTAAATGCCTCAAGTCGCGCAATGGCTGTCACGTTGCCGTGACGAACCAATTCACGGCGCAGCTCATAGTCCGCAATTTCAGGTACGAAGAACAAGCAGCCTAAGCGGTTCAAGTTCGCAGCCCAAGCCTTGCAAATATCCCCAGCGGCGTGCCCTGGCCGCTGAGTCAGCAGGCCAAGCGGGCTTGTGTCTAAAACAATGGCGATAGGAGAAGTGAGCTTCATTCCGAGGCTTCTTTCTTGTCATCACCCAGCAGCGCACGAAAGTCTGTGCGCCCTTCCAAGTTGAAACGGTTTGCCTGAAGCGCTGCCATGAGTTCGTCTCCTTCGCGCTGGCGGGCAGCGGCATCCTCTGGCCCTGTCACCGGGTCTTCTGCTTCCCATTTTGCGAATAGTTCCAGCATCGTGTCGGGGCGCGGTTCAGGAACCACATAGCGACGCCGCAAATCTTTGAGGACAAGCTGCTCCGGCGTCGTGCCTTCGCGCCGGGCTTCCTCCGCAAGCGCCCCTTCCACTTCCGGCGGCAGTTCTAAAGTCAGTGTCATGGTGTTACTTCCTCCCAAAAACTTCGCGTCCAAAAACTTCGCGGCGGGCGTCGCTCTCATGGGAATAGTATTAGGCTGCCGCTTCCAGAGGAGCATATTCAATGCCCATGCGCCCCGCTTCTTCGGGCGTGAGACCTAGAGCAACACGAAGCTGCGAGGCAAAATTCGTTCCCTTTGCCTCACCGTAAGCGTCCAGGACAATCTCGGAGCGTTCCAACTGCGTGAGCTGTCCCCACTCGCTCCAAATGACGTAAAGATGCGTTGGGGTTTGCTGACCTTGACCCTCTAAAATGATGATCGGCTCCGCCGTTCCCGGCTGCGGGCTTTCGATTTCCTCGACTAAACGCTGTCCAAACATTTCATAAATCGAGTTTTTCGGGTAGACCCGCTGTGCAAGAGACATATTTTACCTCCGGGGAGTATATAAAGAGCCGTCACGATAATAGCTCCTGATCCAAGTAACATCTTCATAAACCGCATTGACTTCTGATGCTGTGGCCTGTGCCGCGCGGTAACGCAGTTCTACAAACCAATTGTCTGCGAGACGCTGAGTGTGCTGCGCCAAAGCAAGTTCAACATTCGGCGGCAGCGGACGTGCTTCCTGCCGCCGCTTCTCAATAAGGAGATTAGCCCAAGAAATCAAGTCATGGTAGTTCTTGAACGGACGACCCGGTAAGAATAGGGAAGAAGCGAGCTTTGCTTGGGCCAACTGACTTCCAACAGGGAATGTTGGTGTCGTTGACTTGTCCAGAAGAAAGTAGCTGTTTTTGAGCAGCATTTCCGCCGTATAGCCCAGCAGGTAAATCCCAGCCGCACCCTCGCCGCGCGTCATCAGTTCCAGCCCCGTCCAGTAGCGCTCTTCAGCCGCCAGCTCAAACTCCTGAATTGTTTCCGTCGTCGGCTGTAAGCGCAGGCGCAAGGTCATAAGAATTTACTCGCGCCCGAAGACTTCGCGGCGGGCGTCGCGCTCGCGGTCGCGGTCGGCGATTGAGTCGCGCTTGTCCCAAAGCTTTTTGCCGCGCCCGACCCCGATCTCAAGCTTGGCGAAGCCGTTGTCAAAGAACAGCTTGGTGGGGATGACCGACAGGCCGCGCTCGTTGACCCGCGTGATCATTTTGGTAATCTGCCACTTGTGCAGCAGCAGCTTGCGCTGCCGGCGCGGCTCCGGGTTGTAGCGATTTCCCTGGTCATACGGCGCGATATAAAAGTTATAAACCCAAACTTCGCCGTTCTGAATGCGGCAGAACGAGTCCTGCAAGTTGGCAAGCCCTAAGCGAACCGACTTGATTTCGGTTCCCGTGAGCGCGATGCCGGCCACATACGTTTCTTCAATCTCGTATTCATGCCGGGCCTTGCGGTTCAGAATGGACACATTGCGCTTGCGGGCTTCGTCTTTCGCGGCGGATTTTGCTGCTGTTGCCATAATGAACGATTATAGCAGATTTGGCGACAAGCGCGGTATAATGGGGCATTGCGGACATCAGGCCTTTGTTACTCTTCTCTTACCCTCTCCTTAACAAGGAGAGGGTCGGCGAGATACGATACGCAGTAATGCCGCAGGCATAGACGGGGTGAGGTCGCCTGAGCAATTCTTAGAAAGCAGCGCATGACTCTTTCAGTCGTGACCGGCGGCGCAGGATTTATCGGCTCGCATCTTGCGGCCCGGCTGGCGCGGGACGGGCAGCAGGTGCGCGTTCTCGACAGCCTGGTCGGCGCGGCGTCGCAGCGCCGGGCGGCGGTTCTCGCCGAGATACCGGGCGTCGAAGTCGTTCCGGGAGACATCCGGGACGCGGGCGTCTGCCGACAGGCGCTTCGGGACGCGGACTTTGTGTTCCATCACGCAGCGGAAGTTTCCGTGCCGCAGTCTATCGAAGACCCGGCGGCGTGCATTGCGGTCAATCTAGGCGGCCTCGTCAATCTGCTGGAAGCGGCCCGCGCGGCAGCCGTGCAGCGCTTTGTGCTTGCGTCCTCCTGCGCGGTTTACGGGGATACGCCGGGCGAAAAAAAGTCCGAGGCATCGGCGGTCGACCCGCTTTCGCCATATGCGTCTTCCAAGCTTGCCGGGGAATATTTGTGCCGCAACTATTTTCACCTGCATGGTCTTGAAACAATCTGTCTGCGCTACTTTAATGTGTACGGCCCCGATCAGGACCCAAACGGCGCGTATGCCGCCGTCATTCCGAAGTTTATTACGGCGCTCCTGCGGGCCGAGAAGCCCATCGTCTACGGCGACGGCGAGCAGTCACGCGACTTTGTGTTTGTCCACGATGTTGTCCAGGCAAATGTTTGTGCGGCGCAGGCTCCGCCGGAAGCCGCCGGGCGAGGATTTAACATCGGCAGCGGACAGAGCGCGTCGCTGAACCAACTCTTGAGCAGGCTGGCGCAATTACAGGGCCGGGTGCTTGCCCTGGACCGGCAGCCCGCGCGTATCGGGGACATCCGAAACTCCCGCGCAGACATCCACGCCGCCACAAAGCTGCTGGGTTTTTCGCCGGAAGTCAGTTTAGACGACGGGTTGGCACGAACTTTGCATTGGTATCAGTCAGAGTGAATTCAAATTTCAGAGTACAACAATTTAAGGAGCTAAGTTACAGATGAATATCTGCGTCATTGGAACAGGGTATGTCGGGCTGGTCACGGGCGTCGTCTTTGCGGACATGGGCAACGACGTTGTCTGCGTGGACAAGCTGGCAGCAAAGATTGACGGCCTCAATCAAGGCATCATGCCGATTTACGAGCCGGGCCTGGAAGAAATGGTCGCCCGCAATGTCGGCGACGGCCGCCTGGCGTTCACGACCGATCTCGACAGCGCCGTGCAGAAGGCGGAGATCGTCTTTATCGCCGTCGGCACTCCCCCCCGCGAGGACGGTTCCACCAACCTCTCGTATGTCGAGGATGCCGCCAAAGGCGTCGCCCGTGCGCTGAACCGCTACAAAGTCATCGTCAACAAAAGCACCGTTCCCGTCGGAACCGGCGACTTTGTCCGCGAAGTGATTGAAACCAACAAGCGCCGCGCCGTGGACTTTGACGTGGTCTCGAACCCCGAATTCCTGCGCGAAGGCTCGGCCATCACCGACACGCTTGTCCCCGACCGCATCGTCATCGGCGCACCGTCCAAGATCGTCGCCATGCGCCTGCTGGAGCTGTACGCGCCGCTGGAGCGCCCGATGATCGTCACCGATGTCGCGTCGGCGGAGATGATCAAGTATGCGTCCAATGCGTTTCTCGCCACTAAGATTTCCTTCGCCAATGCGATTGCCAATATCTGCGAGGCAGCGGGCGCGGATGTCACCCAGGTCGTCAAAGGCATGGGCCTCGACGCCCGCATCGGCCAGGCGTTCCTGAACGCCGGCCTCGGTTACGGCGGCTCGTGCTTCCCGAAGGATACCCGTTCGCTTCTGCACACGGCCCAAAGCTACGGCTGCGAGTTCCCCCTGCTTGCCGCAACGATTGAAACCAACGAGCAGCAGCCGAAGCGCTTTATCGCCAAAATCCATGACGCGCTGGGCGGCGACGATTTGAAAGGCAAAACCGTCGGCATTCTTGGGCTGGCGTTCAAAGCGAACACCGACGACATGCGCGAAGCCAAGTCGCTCGACGTGATCGCCGACCTGCTGGCTTCCGGAGCCGTCGTCAAAGCCTACGACCCGATTGCGATGGAGAACACCAAGTCGGTCTTCCCGCAGATCACCTACGGCGCGAACGCCTACGAAGTCGCCACCGATGCCGACGCGCTTGTCATCGTGACCGAGTGGAACGAGTTCAAGAACTTGAACTTCGAGCGGATTTCCGGCCTGATGCAGCGCCCGCTGATTTTGGACGGACGCAACCTCTACGACCCGGAGCGCCTGCGCCGGCTCGGCTTTGAGTACCACAGCATCGGGCGCATGTCCGCCAAGCCGTCTGTGAAACCGGCGGCAGTCTCGTCCAATCATCAATTCGCGGAAAAAGAAGCAGTCGCGGCTTAATGATTGCTCCCCAGAAAACAGCGCTGACCCAGAAGCGGGGCTTCCGGCAGCTCATCAAGTTCGCAATAGTCGGCGCAAGCAGCACGGTCATTAATTTGGCCGTGCTGTATCTCATGCTGCGGCTTTTGCACGGCCACCGCTATATTTCTACTTCGGTCGCCTTTCTAGTGTCCGTCGTGAACGGCTACCATTGGAACCGGACATGGACATTTAAGGCGGCGCTGGTCAAAGCGGTTCACACCCAGTTCGCTCAGTTTGCTTTAGTCAACCTGGTCGGCTATGCGTTGGACCTTTTGGTCATTTATCTGGCTTCCGTTCCTTTGGAGCATCAGCTTCATTTAGTAGAAGCGTCCTGGTCTCCCGCCAAGATCGAGCGCGTGGCCGTTCTAGCCGCCCAGCTGATCGCCACGGCGGTCATTGTCTTCTGGAACTTCTTCGCCAACCGCTTGTGGACGTTCAAGCACTGACGGGATAATCAATACAAGAACCTCACCCCAATAAAACCTCGCCCCAATAAAACCTCGCCCCAATAAAACCTCGCCCCAATAAAACCTCGCCCCAATAAAACCTCGCCCCAATAAAACCTCGCCCCGGAACTTCGTTCCAACCCTCTCCTTCTTAAGGAGAGGGTGGCAGCTTGCTGCCGGGTGAGGTTTTATTGGAGTGAGGTTCTTTTTCGTCGCTGACTCACTGCACTCTACGCAGCGGTTTTGCGCTTCTTGGCGGCGTACACGCCGCCGACACCAAGCGCCAGCAGAAGGCTCAGGCTGACCAAAGAAGACGCCTCCGGCACGGCGGCGGGAGTTGCGACAAACCCAAGCTGTGCGCCGCCGTTGGGGTTGGCATAGAACCCGGCGATTTCGCCGGAGTCCGAGATGCCCGTAATCTGCGTTGAACCGCCCGGCGCGACATTCGGATCATCTAAGAAGGTGTAGGCGCTGGTCTTGGTGTTGTACAAAAAGCCATGCTGGATTAAGGCATTTGTCTGGTAATAGCCGACGGCTTCCCCGCTGTCGTTGATGCCCAAGAACTGAGTGAACTCAAGGTCGGAGACTGCCGGGTCCGTCAGCGGCGTGTACTGGCTGGTGAGCGTGTCAAACAAAAAACCGGAAGTCTGGTTCGGGTTACCGGAAGTCTGGTTCGGGTTCGGGCCAAAAAATCCCACAACCAGACCGTTGTTATTGATCCCATTCGCGGAGGTCACCGCCGTATTCCCGCTCGGATTAAGCGTCGTGTAGTTACCCTGCACATCCACAAAGCCGAGTGCGGAAGCGGGGCTGCCGTTGTCAACGTACTGGCCGACAATAGTGCCGCCGTCGTTAATCCCCAGAGCTATTTCGGAAACAGTCGTGCCGTTCACCGGAGTCAGCAGCTGCTCGGAAGCGCCCGGAGTGGCGCTGTCCAGCATAAAGGCGTTTTTGCCGTCATTTCCGACCACCTGCCCGGCGCTATTGATTGCGTTGGCACTGGCAGTGCCAGGCAGGTTCAGCGCTGTAAACGCGCCCGGCGTTCCTGAAAAGCTGGTGTTTGAGCCGTCAGAAGGGTTCAGCACAGTGCCAACAACAATGCCGCTGTTGCTGATGCCGTTAACGGTGTTTGCCAGGCCGGAACCGGAAGCGTCAAAGTCAGTGAAGCTGTAACTCTGTGCAGACGCAGAGGAAAGCAGCGCAAGCGCGAGGGGAACAGAAAAGGCCAGTCCAAGAATGGCAGGTCGCGAAGTTTTCATTGTATGATCTCATTTCTAGTTGCTGTCAAAGACTCCCCTGCATAAATCATGCCAAGTAGAGTTACGGGGGCTGCATTGACTTTTGCCCGCTTTTTAGGTACAACTTACTCAAATTACCCATTACCTTTATGTCTGTCAAACTGAGCCGCGCCCAAGTGGCGCAAACGCTGCATATTACGCCGAAGACGCTGGCCGTCTGGGAGAAGTCCGGGCGCATCCCGACGCCGGAGCGCGACTGGCGCGGCTGGCGGCTCTACGATGAAGCCGCCGTCGCCGCCGTTCGCGCCGCGCTCGGCACCGCGCCAAGCCCGGAGCCGGCGACTGACGAGCAAGCGCCGATGCAAATCAGCGCCCGCAATGCTTTAACGGGCATTGTGCGAGAGATCAGCGGCGACGGCATTTTGTGCGAAGTGGTGCTTGATCTCGGAAACGGCCAGGAAATCGTCTCGGTCATCACGCGCTCGTCGGCAGAGCGTCTGGGCTTGAAACCGGGTGTCACGGCGACAGCGTTGATTAAATCTACGGAGGTGCTTCTTGCGCGTTAAGTTTTTGCTGATGTTGAGTTTACTGGCGGCGGTCTCCATTCCCGCCCATGCCGACCCGCTCCGAGTATCGGCAGCGGCCAATTTGCAGAAAATCTTCACCGAAGCGCTGATCCCGGCGTTCACCAAGAAAACCGGCGTTGCCGTTTCTCCGACTTATGGCGCGACCAAGCAGCTGGCGGTTCAGATTGAAAACGGCGCACCGATTGATGTCTTTGTCGCCGCCGACACCGTCACGCCGCAGAAGCTGCTGGGCGAAAAGCTGCTGGCCGTCGGCACGGTTCAGCCGTATGCCATCGGCCGGCTTGTGGTCTGGTCCCTCAAAAACGCCGCGCATCACCCGGCGACCGTGCAGGACCTCGCCAGCCCGGTTTATGCCAAAATCGCGTTCGCCAATCCCAAGACCGCCCCTTATGGCCTGGCTGCCCAGCAGGCGTTTTCTAAGACTGGCCTCACAGCCACGATTACTCCCAAGCTGGTGCAGGCGGAAAACATCGGCCAGGCCCTGCAGTTCGCCCAGAGCGGCAATGCCGATGTCGCTTTAACTGCCTTGTCCCTGGTCATTGAAGACAAAACCGATCCGTACTTTATCGTCCCGGACAGCCTGCACGACCCCATCACCCAGAGTTTAGGGCTGGTCAGCCGGACGACGATGACGACCCAAGCGCTCCAGTTCATTGATTATCTGACTGGCCCCGATGCCGCGAAAATCTGGAAAAAGTACGGGTACAGCCTGCCGAAGCCTGCGGCACAGCCGAAGAAGCGTTAATCTTGACCTCTGCTTTGGACTGGTCCCCGCTCTGGATTTCGCTGAAAGTGGCTGGGTGGGCGACTGTTTTCAGCGTCTTTTTCGGCCTGCCTCTTGCCTACGGGCTGGCGAAGGCGCGGTTTTGGGGACATGGCCTGCTGGAAGGCGCGGCCTTGCTGCCGCTGGTGCTGCCGCCGACGGTGCTGGGCTACGCGCTTCTCGTGGGCCTCGGCCAGCGCGGCCCGGTCGGGCGATGGCTGACGCAAATCCATCACCCCTTAGTATTCACCTGGCAGGGCGCGGCAGTCGCCGCCAGCATTGCCAGCCTGCCGCTGTTCGTCACCCAGGCCCGCGTCGCGTTCGCCGCCATTGACGCCGACATCGTCGGCGCGGCCCGCACCGACGGCGCGAGCTTCGCTCGTCTCTTCAAAGACATCTATCTGCCGCTGGCCCGGCCTGGTCTCATCGCCGGAACGACGCTTGCCTTTGCCCGCGCTTTAGGCGACTTCGGCGCGACGCTGATGGTCGCGGGCGACACGCCGGGCCAAACCCAGACCATGCCGATTGCCATTTACGATGCCGTTCTGTCCGGTGACACCCACACCGCCGCCGTCTTCACCATCATCTCCGTCTCCCTCTGCCTCACCATCTGCACCCTCGCCGCCCGGCTCGGGCGCTGAGATCAAAATACGGAAGCAAAACGCTCCGTTACTTCCAGAAATTATGAGATTGCCAATCGCGAGGAAACCCCATGTCCTGAACACCGGCGTAAGGCATTACTGGGAACTTCTCGATCATGTCCCTTAATTCGGCGGACCAGGGGGAGGAAGCGTTGGTAATGCGCGACAGGTGGCTTAAGATGCAGCAGACGCTGTATATTCGGCTGCCGACGTTTGGCAGGGAGAGCAAACTATCAAAATCCGGCATTTGCCCATGCCGAGGAAGCTTTGGGTTTTGGCTCAGGTTTGAGTTCCAAAGCCGTCCGTGATGCGCGATGACATTGCGAACATAATTCAAGCTCCACAGCCAGCTTTCCATCAACTGCCAATCCGGGACCGAAAACCGCGCGGCGATTGCTTCTCGATCCTTAACTTTCAGTCCCCCAAAAAAGTGCGAAAGCATTCCGAAATCCCAAAGCTCAATCGCAATCCAGATCGGCAGCGGAGAATGCGAGCCGTACTGGTGCTCGTGGTGCAGAATGAACTCGTCCTTTGACCGTGCGACCTGCTTTTGAAACTTGCTCAGCCATTCGTCATACTGGGAAAAGCGGATAGGAGGACGCGCAGAAGTAAAGCGCGGATGCAGCAAGCCAGGATTTGTATGCGCGAATGTGTCCTGCTTTCCCAACAACAGGGCAATCTCCGCACGCACAGCGATTTCTACCCGTTCCAGTGCATCAAGCAGCAGCAGCTTGAACTTCTTGTCAAAGTTGTAAAGCTTGACGGTGTTCTCAAAATGGCTGTTTGGGAGGAATGTGTCGCTGCGGCGTCCCGCAATTATCTCACGAAAAGGATACCAATACGCGCTGAGGCGATAATAACCGTTGCGATGCAGGCAATCTTCAGCCGCAGCATCGTCGGCAACTTGCAAGCCGCGCTTCTTAAGTAAGCGGAGTTGATCCGATAAAGAAAGATAAGGCTTCGTGTAAGGCATTCTTACTCAAGAGGGGGCGCAAATAGAAAACCCACCCGTATGTCAGGTAGCCGAGGCTAACCGTAACACAGTGGGGTGGGCCATATTAGTAATGATTATGGCATATTTTGATGAGGATTGAAACACTTTGGCGGCATTTTTCAGCCTGACAGAAAATAATTTTCTGACAAAGTAATTTCCTGCTACCTTTTACACTTCCCCATACTGGTACTTGGTCGCGGCCTCAATCAGCGCGATCTCCGCCCCCTCCAGCTTAAACAGCGCATAGGCACGGGCGTTCAAATCGGTCTCCCGCGCAATAATCGCGGCTGTGCGCTCGGTGTGCGCCTTCTTTTGCGCCTCAAACCACTCCTGCCAGTCGTCGCGCTCTTTGATTGGGATGTCGTGCTTGAACACTTTGACAAGTTCGCGGCGCAGGCCGGGGAAGTCGAGGTTCCACCAGGCGGTCAGCTTCTGGTTCAGGGGAACGCCGGGGCTACCGAAGTCGGTGCGTAGCCGCTGCCGCACTTTCTCATGCAGCGCGTAGCGGGCCTTTGCTTCCGCCGTGATTTCCCGCGCCAGCGCTCCAACCGCGTCTTTGTCCGCGTCCGAGGCATTAGGAACGGGAAAGCGCGACAATGGCTCCGGCTGAACTTCGTAGTAGCCGTTGGCTTTGGCGGCAAAAACGCTTCGGCAGAAGTATTCGCAGACATGGGAATTGAGCAGTCCCAGCAGATAATAGCCTGTTTTCATGTCCGGCACAGGAAGAACATAGGACGTGTTGGCTGCATACGCCTCCGTCCCCAGAAGAGAAAAAGCCGGATAAAGTGAAACCTTAGTCGAGTGGATGCGAGGCTTTTCAAAGACGTGAAAATACTCTACGCTATCTTGTATTTCGTACCATTCGTAGTTTCCAGGCTTCCTGCCCGGCCAGTCTGTTTCGGTATCCCATCCGGCGGGCTGTGGCTCTAACTGCGTCCGAAATTGCTGTAGATACTCTTTGATCTTTGGGTAAGCGTCAATGTCTATACCCCTTCTGGTAAAGATAAGCCAGCTATCGTCAGCCTTCTGATACCAGGGGCGTAAATCTTCACCGCGTACAAGTGGTTTAATAATAGTGGCAGATTTCGGGTCTTGAATGAGAAAGGCGTAGGTTGCTTCGTCCAAAACAAACACCTTGTTCGCGCCCGTCGTAACGCCGCGATAGGGTGAGCCGGATAAGACTTTGCCGAGAGGG
>JAABUZ0100008198.1_pt1 | contig 12352 bp, 17 predicted proteins | sample 5562091 | NCBI WGS metagenome assembly JAABUZ01 (sample SAMN12813069, study PRJNA571459) | rock metagenome | isolation source: Antarctica rocks | place: Antarctica: Victoria Land, Linnaeus Terrace sud | collected 2015-12-21 | reverse complement strand
CGCCTGGCGTTGTACCCGGTCGACCCGACGACGACGGACGCCGAGCGGGCGGAGTGGCTTGTGAAGCCGCTGGCCGACCTGCGCCCGAGTGAACCGAGCCATCTTCTCCAAGGCGACACACGCAAACGGTAGGGAGCCGTACCGACCGCGCTCCCGTGGTCGGTGAACTGCTTCTCAAGACTGATCAGCACGGAACCGCTCCCTTCAGCGCCGTGCGGTCAGGGAGACGTCGGCCGAGATTGTCCCCCGGCGGCGCACCGCGTGCCGCGCCGACAGCCGTGCGAGGAGGCGTTGGCACGATCCCCGAGTACCTGCCGAGTGGCCTGCCCTCCGCTTCGGTCGGATGGTAGTCGCAGTGATACGCTAAACGATCCCCGGCGTAGCCGACCGCGACGAAATAGCCAACGAGGTCACGCTCGCGGTGGGTGTCCATATCAGCGCTGATCCGGTCGCGCTCCGCCTGGAAGTCAGTCAGGTCCAAGCCGTTCGCCCGGTCTGTCGGGAGCATGTGGCCACGAACGGCGGCCATGCTGCGGCAAGATCAGCTTGAGATCAAGGCGACGTGAGCATATGCGTGGAGTTTGGGGCACGTCTAGGGGCAGGTGACAAGGACGAAGCTGGCGAAGCGGCAGATGTTCGGCAGAGCGAAGTTCGGCCTGCTGCGGAGGCACGTCCTGCTCCCAAGTTGAGCAGGGAATCTGTGCCAGAGCCCTGCTCATACGGCAATGAGAGATGGACTACAGGCCCTGTGCGACGAGCCGTTGCAGGGTGCGTTTGCGGTGGGAGCAGTAGGCGGCGAGAGTGTGGCGTTGCGTGGAGGCGACGAATGCCAGTGCGAGCGCTGGGTCGAGGATGGGGAGGGGGAGGGCGGCTCGCAGCAGCCAGCGCACCTGCGGGAGCGTCGGGGCGCGAGGTGTCTGCGGCGGAAGGCCCCGGGGCAGGAGGGACGGCGGCAGAGTCGCTGGCGAAGGCGGCGGTCGCACGGTCAACGCCGTGCTCCAGCAGCGCCCGGCAGGCGGCCAGTGCGTCCTCGACAGCTGCGGGGAAAGGGTGCTCGGGCGCCAGGCGGTAGTCGAGGGAGAACGTCTGCAGGCCGGTCCTGGTGACCCGGTTCGCCGTCAGGCACATGGCGTTCGTCGGTGAGCCGAAGACAGACGTGCCGCCGCGGACGTATAGCGTCGTGCCCGGGCCGGTGCCCTGCTCCGGTGTGACATACAGCGCCGGGCGATCGCCAAGGACGGCCGGCTCCGTGTGCACCGCCGTCGGCACGTGCATCATCGCCACGTCAGCGCTCGATGCGGACGGTGTTGGCTTGCGTGCCGCCAGTTCCTTGCGTATCAATCCAGAGCGGGTAGGCATAGCGGTCCGTCGACGCCATACCGACGTACTCACCCAGTCGAGACTGCCCGCTCGGGACCTGTACGGCCTTCTTGCCCTCGATGGGCTGCTCGTTCAGTTGGCGCGGTGCTGTCCAACCTTTTCCACCATCTTTACTGAACGTGTAATAGACGTTATAAGGACAAGGGTCCAACCAATGCGGGACCTCGCGCCGGTACGCTTCAATGTCGGTACAGTGCGTCATCGCCGCGTAGAAGAGAAGATCCACCGTACCATTTGGAGCCACGTCTATGGCAGGAGCAGGAGCAGACGGCGCATAAAACAACGGAATCGCACCATTCGCGACCGATGATTGCCATGTCCTAGCGCTGTCGCGTGAGGTGGCAACGGTGAGCTACTCCGCCTGCTGGGTGCCGCTCAGGTACGCGACGTAGTAGACTCCGGCACGAGCTGTTGCGCTCGCGAATCCCAAACTCTTCCCGATCGTGCTTGCCGCGGAGAAGGTCTTTCCGCCATCGGGAGATGTGCTGACAGCAACGATGCGCTCCCCGAGCAGCAGATCCGCTTCGGCGATGCCAACGTTCGTCAAGAACGCGATGGCTACTTGCCCTCCGGGTCCAGGCATTACTTGTCCGCTATAGCCGGGAGGCCCTACCGAGGCGTTCCAGGTCTTCCCACCGTCACTTGAACGCTCAAGTACCATGCTGTAACGTTTCGGTTGCTCGGGCTGCGGTGCCGTGTAGGCCACATAGATGGCTCCGGTGCGTTGGTCAATACTCATCCCTGGCTTGTCGGCACCAACGCCGGGGAAGTGCGGCTCATAGTTGATACCGAGGACATCGTCTTCGGGCAGACCTCGATGCGAGAAGGCGGCTCCAGGTCGACCGGCGAAGTGGATGCCCGCCTCGTGGATGGTTCCATCGGGGGCGATGGCAACGGTACCGTCGCCGGATTGCCCCTTGGTCAGTTTGTGCTCTGTCCAGGTGGCGCCACCGTCTTGCGATACATCCAGCATAAGTATTGCCCCGCAATTGCCGTTTAACGTATCGCAGTCTAAGGCGTCCGCGGAGTCGACAATCGCCGCGAGGTGGTTCGGGTTCCTCGGATCGACGGCGATGCTGGGCTCGAGTACGTAATGCGATGGCGAAACACGGTGTATGGGACCGACCTGAACGCCGGTAGACCCGCTTCCGCGAGGTTGAGGAAGACCGATGCAGGCGGTCGCCAGTAAGATAACCGGCAGCACAAATTTGACGAACTGTCTCACCCCTCATCCCCTTCTACGACGCAACATCGCCAACGAGTGTGCCTACATTTCTTCCTTCTGTCGCCTCATGGCCGTACACGGCTCACAATTCTACCTTTGTATTGTTTGACCGTCCCCTACGCACGAGCACCTAAGCGCGGCAGGTCCGCCACCTTCTCCCCGCCGCCGGTGTCCATGTCCAGCATGCACCAGGCGCTCCACCGCGGCAAGCACGTTAGCGGTGTAGTCCCAGCCGACGAGGGGCCGCGCGTATTCCGCCCGCCAGCAGACGCGCAGTTCCTCCTCGGAGGTGCGGTTGGACATCGGTCCTTCCTTCCGTCCAATCCCCTCTGGTGAGGCAAACAGTGGGCCGACCGCGAGTGCCACCGCGCTGTCACAGCGTCACCAGATCCGTCTCCAACGCGGAGATCCGGGTTCGGGCCGCGTCCAGGGCCCGCGTCGCTTCTCCCACCGGCGCTATCAGTGCCGCACGACAGGTCGGCAAGCTCTGCTTCTATCTCCTATCTGAAGCGTAGCAACCTGCCCGCCACACCCGCAATTCCTGCAGGATGGTGGCGTGTAGCGCAGGTGTAACGTTGGAGCAGCGATGCCTTGCCCTACATCTGCGGTACTTGGCCGGTGCTCACGTGCCCCCTTTGAACGATGGAACCAAGCAGGGGTGCAAAAACTCGTGGGAACAGGGGTAGAGTTCATGATGTCTACCCCTCTGGTCAACCCCTTTGGGTGTTCCATGTAATGCTTCGTGGGAGAGAGTGCGCGAAATCAGGCGGGTCAACTTGGCGTCACGGCTGGCCCAACTGTTCCCCTTTTATCCTTCCGTTGTAGCGCTATCGAGTCGTCCCTCTCTTGCGGTGCCCGGCATCCGGTCACTACGGTACGTGCGGTCGTTGCTTTCCTGCCTTGTTGCCCTTCGTCCCGATGCGTGAGTAGTGTTCACTGCCGTGACGTTCACTCGCCACGGTGCCACCCTTCTTGCCGATCTCCGCATAGTACGCTGATCGGTACTTCGCTTTGACCGCTTCCCCGCCACGCTTTGCTTGCGGTGTCCCCGGTGTCGGTCCATACTCCTTGCCTGCCATCGCTGCTCTTCCCTGCTGCTCGTCGTGATCGTAGCGTACCAAGGGGGGCGTCAGCAATGCCCCAGAATCGTGCGACCTTTCCCATAGCAGGTTGATAGGGTGAATCATCAGGAACAGGTCGATGCCTTGCTGGCATCTGCTGACCATCGTATATTCATAGTCGCTAACCGATTGGTAGCAACCACAGCGGTCGGGCATTGCGCCGGCTTTGGAGGAAGGGGAACGGTATGCACTCACGAATCGCCATCTACACGTTCAAACCAAACGGCGTTGATATCGTGATCGAACAGGCCGAAAAGGGTATGTTGCCCATCTTCCGTCAACACGCTGGCTTTCGCTCGTATACGGTCGTCAAGACCGAGGAGCATACAGGTATCTCCATCAGTGTCTGGGACTCCGAGGGACAAGCGCTAGAGGCCGTGAAGGCGGCGAGTGCGTGGGTAAAGGCGAACGTTGCACAGTACATCGAGTCCGTGGAGAACCACGTCGGGACCGTCTCCTTCTCCCACCGTGCTGCCCAGCACACAGTGTCTTAGCGGTGCTGCCATCCTTGCACAACCACACGCGCTGGAGCGACGGGTCCGATACCCTCAGCGCCTACATCCATACTGCTCGCTCCTTGGGCGTCAACGAACTCGGCATCTCCGACCACTACACGCTCTCCCCCTGCGGCCCGCGTCCCGCCTGGAGCATGCGGCCAGACGACCTGGATGCCTATGTCCGCGATATTGTGGCGGCCACCGGAGATCGCAGCGATGTCACGGTTCGCCTGGGCATAGAAGCCGACTTCTTCCCTGAGACCGTAGGGATGTTGCGGGCACAACTTACCGCCCATCCGCTCGATTACGTCATCGGCTCCGTCCACTTCGTCGACCGGTTCTCCGTCGATACCGCCGCGCGAGACTGGGAAAGGCTTTCCGCCGATGAGCGAAACACGGTCTGGCGACACTACTGGCAGCGCGTCCGCCAACTCGCCGAGAGCCGCGTGTACGATGTCGTCGCCCACCTCGACGTACCGAAGAAGTATGGATACCGTCCTACCGTCGGTCTGCTGGCCGAGACCGAAGCGGCGCTGGACGCCATCGCGGCAGCGGACATGGCGGTGGAGCCAACACAGCTGGCTGGGACACGCCGGCTCGAGAAGCCTACCCGGCACCGGAACTCCTGCATGCCGCTAAGCGGCGGGGCATTCCCATCATCATCAGCGCCGACGGTCACGCGGCCACGCAACTGCTGCGGCATTTTCCGGCTGCTCGTATCCTCGCCCGCGATGCTGGCTACACCGCGTCGCTCCGGTACGTTCGGCGGGAGCGCGTTCTCGTGCCGTTGTAGGTGGGATTGATCCCGGATTGGAGGTTGCGGCGTGCCGCTCCTGTTCGTCTCGGCGTTCGGCCTGGGCCTCGCTTTCTGCGCGCCGCCGGGAGCGGTCACCGCCGAAGCGCTACGGCGGGGTCTCGAGCGCGGCTTCTGGTCGGTTCTGCTCCTGGAACTCGGCTCCCTCGTCGGTGATGCCACTTGGGCGGCGCTCGCGCTGTTCGGCGCCGCCGCCGGGAGGGTCGGCTTCCTTCGGCCAGCGTCTGCTGCAAGAAGGCGGGTGAGGTCCACCATGACGCGCTCGAGAGCGCGGCGGCAGGGGCGACTCATCCAACGAGGACATCCGGCTTCCTCCTGCTCGATGGTGCGAGCATAGCAGGGCGAACCCGGAGCGCTTCGTGACACCACATGCGCTCCGATGAGCGCGGGTCCGACTGCGTCACCACGCTGACCCGTGTCGTTGTCGCGAGGCCCAGGGCCGACCGCCGATGGCTGAAATGCCGAAACTGTCGGTCGCGCCGATCCGAACGCCCTGCCCAAGGGACCAGCGGCGTACCCGGGTGGCCCTCAACCATCAATCACCCGGACGCGGGGCCACTTCTCGGGAATTCTCTTGCTCAGGAGACGCTGACGGAACATCTCAACGCTCACCCGCCGCGGGTTCCGCCGAAGGACCATGTGCATCAGATCGTCCAGCCCGTACGGTGCCGCGATGACAAAGGCATCGTCAGCGAGCAGGCGAACACCCACGCAGGTCGTCGTCTCCGGCCATGTACCGATGGCGTCCTGACTTGAGGTCGCCGGTTCCACCGCAAAGCCGAACACGGCGGGATACCAGAGATGGACGGCGGCCTGGTTCGTCGCTTCCCAGGGGATAACCGGCAATTGCGCTTTGAGGAGCTCTGCCGCCGTTGCGTCGCGGGCTGGCGTAAGGTCCTGCGGGTCGAAGAACGCAACGTCGACATCCGTAAGCGGCGTCGGCTCGTCATAGCCATGGAGAAAATCCCACACGGTGTTACGGATGACGCCGGCGCCGACGAACCAGTCGGGGAGCTCGACAGCCCGAGCGGCGCGGAGTATCGCCATGAATGACACGTTGGAGCGAAGGATGCGTACCAACGTGTCATTGTGCTCGCTGACCATACGAGTCGAACACCTTCCTCCACCACCGCCGAGAGCTGCGGCGCAAAGGGCCGGATCAGCAGGTAGGCGTGCTACTCGGGCGTCCTATCCCGTGGATCTCGGCGGGCGGTAGAGGTCTATGATACTGCCTTCTGGCCCGGCGACCCTCGTCGGCTCGCAGCCCCCGTCTTCGCGTCGGTTCAAGCAGGACTCGATCCTTGTTGGCGCGTGCCCGTTCCACCGTCGCGAGCACATCCGCTACCTGCAGATGCAAAATTACGCCTGCAGCGGGCGTCGGCACCGGCGTCAAACTCGGCGAAGCGCTCCTCGGCGAAGCGCTCCGACAGCCCGACAACGTCGCGGAAGAAGGCCGTAGCGGCGGGCATGTCCGACACGATGAGGTCGATTCGGTTGAGGTCCATCGCCGATCTCCACGTTCTGCTTTCAGGCAAATCAGGAAGGCAACACCGGGGATCGCTGATGGCCTCTTTGCCTTTCGAACTGGGGCCGTGGCGGACGTGTGAGGGGAGAGGCGATGCGCCGCTGGAAGGCGCGATAGCGCCGCCGCAGGGCCGGCGGGAAGTCGGCCGTGCTGAGGTCCGCGAGGAACTGGTTGCAGGCGTCTTGCAAGCGCTCCTGCGGGAACCCTTCGCCAGCGGTGAGCCGCTCGACCGCGGCTTGCAGGCGACAGTGGACGAGGGGGAGATCGGTCACGCTGGCTCCCAGCTCCCCCGGAACCCCGGATTCCACCGGTACTGGTCGTCGGGCTCGTCGCGCTGTTGTAGGACGCCAACCTCGACGAGGCGCTGCAGCATCTCATGCAGCATGGTGCCGATCGGATGGTCCGTCCAAAAGAGGTGTTTCGCTTCCAGATGGAAGCGGACGCCCTCCCCCATCACGCCGAGGGCGCACGCTAGGGCGAACGTGGCGATGTCCCAGTCCGTCCAGTCTGCCAAGCCTGCGCGCAGTCCCGCACGGTCGGCTGGAGCCTCCGACCGCTCGCCCGCCTCGGGAGCAGCGGGCGGTTGGTCGGTGTCGTCGATGCAGCCAAGCTCGTCGTTGGTCACCTCAACGTCGATCCGGCCGGCCTCGCAGGCGATCCACAAGCTCACGCAGCGGTCCCCCCGGTAGATGCCGGCCCACCACGCATCGTCCTCCATCCGCTCCAGGTGGAAGGTGTCGCCGGTGATGACGATATCGTCCACCGCGCCACCGATTCTCCGGACAGCCTGTACGTCCTCGTCCATCGTTTCGTCCCCTGTTGGTCCTGATTTCGTCCTCACCGTTGACGTTACTCGCTGACACTGCGCATCCGCTCCCGCGTCTCGTCGTCGCCGATTGTCAGGTAGGCCATTTGGAGTCTACTCCAGCCCGCCTGCAACTGGGCCAGCGGTAGGCTCTTCGTCTGGCGCACGAGTTGGCGCACCCGCGCGTGCCGCAGCAGGTGGGGACGCACCACGACCGGTTCACCGGCGTCGCCGCGGCTGGACAGTCACATGACCAGCACCGGGACCCCGGCACGGATGGACGCCTCTTTGGCGATCTTCAAGGCCTGGATACGGGAGATGGCTCAGTGGCGCCATCGGCGGTACGTGTGCGTGAGCAGAAGAGGGGATCGCCGTCGCACAAGCCCTGCTGCTTTTACCAGAGCAGCAACTGCCCCGGCAGGTCCAGGCTGATGGTGGGCAGCAAAACACGCTTGATCGGCAGACTGGGTTTCTTGCGCCTGGAGCAGCACCCGGCCGCCAGTTGCCCACAGGCAGCGCAGCAGGAGGCGGTCCCGGCCCTCCACTGCCGCGTCGATCACGGTCTGCACGTCGGCCGACGTCGAGCCTTCCGACGGCTGCCAGCACTTGTTGTTCGCCAGCCCCAATGCAACAGAACGAGGTTTCGGGTCCGAATGCAACACAAGACGTGCATCATCGGTCGGTTGTTCCCGCCGCGCCACCACGCTCCTGTGGATCGGCTGCATCTGGTGCGTGTCCTGCTCGTCGGCATTCGTCGTCATCGTCCATCCCCCTTCGTGTCCTTGAATAGAACAGAAGGGTCCAGCCCGTTGAAAAAGGCTGTTTGAGCGGTGTGCGGGTACAGGTGACAATAGTTCCAGGCTGGTGCTGGGCGGGGAAGTATGGTCTGCCGCCATGCCGGCCCTGCGACAAGGATCGCCGTCGTTATGCTTGGTCCCGAAAAAGTCCGTGATCTCGATCGTCCCATTCTGACGTCGCTGGAAGCCCTCGTGCCGGCCGGCAACTTTTACCGGCATCTCGATGCCATGCTCGACTTGGCATTCGTCCGTGATTGGGTCAAGGAGCGCTACGCCGTCAACGGTCGGCCCTCCATCGATCCGGTCGTCTTTTTTCGCTTACAACTCATCATGTTCTTTGAAGGAATACGCTCGGAGCGCCAGCTCATCGAGATGGCCAGCCTGAACCTGGCGCACCGCTGGTACCTGGGGTATCACCTTGACGAGCCGCTGCCCGACCACTCCAGCCTTACCCGCATTCGGGATCGCCTGGAGCGTACGGTCTTCCAGCGCTTCTTCGAGCGGGTCGTCGAACACTGCGACGAGGCTGGCCTCATTTGGGGGAAGGAACTCTTCTTCGATGCCACGCGGGTGCGCGCCAATGCTGACATCGACTCGCTGGCACCGCTCCTGGGCGAGGTCGTGGGCGACCACATCCGGCAACTCTTCCCCCGTCCGGAGCTGGCGCCCGACGCCGTCCCCGATCGGCAGGCCACGCCGGATGCCGAAGGGGGCTTGTCAGCGGAACCGCCGTCGGCGAACGTCATCTCCCTGGCCGCGGCGCCATCAGCGCCGCCGGAGGAGCCGCCGTGGGATCTCTTGGCCACCTGCCGGCTGGACCCTGACCGCCCTCCGGAGGGCGGCTACGTCCGGGTCTCCGCGCAGCGGGTGAGCACCACCGACCCCGATGCCATGCCCGTCCACCCGGACGGCAGCGGCAAAGCGGTCTTGGGCTACCACGACCATTATGTGGTGGACGGTGGGAAGGCCCGCATCATTCTCCAGGCGCTGGTCACGCCAGCTGACGTGATGGAGAACCAGGCCATGCTGCCCTTGCTGCGCCGGGTGCAATTCCGCTGGCAACTCGACCCCAAGCGCGTCGTGGCCGATACGACGTATGGCACCGTCGAGAATGTGCGGGAACTGGAAGCCACTGGCATCCGCGCGGTGATGCCGCTGCGGGATTTCCATGATCGTGAGTCGGCCTTTTACAGCGCCGACCGTTTCACCTATGACGCCGAACACGACCAGTACCGCTGCCCACAGGGGGAAACGCTGACTCGCTTGGGCCGGATGACGGGGCGGGAGATCGTACTCTACCGGGCAGAGGCGCAGACCTGCAACGCCTGTCCCTTGAAGGCGGCCTGCACGCCCGGGGAGAGCGGGCGGACCGTCAGCCGCTCCTGGCACGAGGACGTGCTCGACCGCGTGCGCGCCTACCACGCCACGCCGGCCTATCAGAAGGCGATGCGCAAGCGGCAGGTCTGGCCGGAGCCCCTGTTCGCCGAGGCCAAGCAGTGGCATGGGTTGCGCCGGTTCCGGCTCCGCGGTCTAGAGAAAGTCAACATGGAAGGATTGCTGGTCGCGACTGGCCAAAACCTCAAGCGCTGGCTGACGGCAACGGGTTGGGGACGCCGCAACACCCCGTGCGGCAGCCTCGCCGCCCCGGTTCGGTCTTCGTCGGCACTGATACCCGTATTTTGAGCGCGACCAGCGGCCGAATTGCTGCGAAGTGCCTATTCTCGCGCCGGCGGGGACTCGGCGTCGCCCAAGCCACCAGTCGCTAACCCCAAGCCCTTTTTCAACAGCCTGGGTCCTTGTGTTATATTCGCCTATCGCCACGGTGCGCCACTCGGCCACCTCGTGCTGCTACGACGCATCCGGCGCCCAGGCCAGGCTGTCCAGGGAGCCACCCGCCAGGAACGGCGACTGCTGCAACTGCGCCGCCGTCATGACCGTGCAGAGCGTCCCCTGACCGGCGTCGACCACCTGGAGCGTCCAGCCCTGGCGCAGGCCGGCCGCGTTACCGACGAAGGCGAGGAAGCGGCCATCGGGTGACCACACCGACTGATGGATCAGCGCCTCCTGCGTGAGGAGCTTGCGCGCCTGCTTCCCCTGGGCGTCGGCCACCGACAGCGTGAACTGCGCCGGGGTCCCGCCCGTCGGCGCGACGGAGGTGAGGTAGGCGAGGCGGTCGGCTGTCGGGGCGAAGACGGCGTCGGTACCGCCGACGACCAACGCCTGCGCCGCGCCGCTGCCGGCGTCCACCGCCAGGACGACCGGTTCAATGTCCCCTGGCCGGCCGGTGTTCGGTTTCGGGCGGGCGCTGCTGACGACCAGGACCTTACCGTCGGGCGACCAGGAGAGGCGGCTGACGGCGGAGGGGCAGCCCATGCTGGCGGGCGGCGGGGGTTGCAGTGTGCCGAGTTGCACCGCCGTTGCCAGACGCCGGGGCTGCGGATAGTCGACGGTGCTGAGCCAGACGCCACCTGCCATCGGGTCCGAGCAGGCGGTGCCGCTACCCAGGGGCTGGACCGAATAGGCCAGCGTCTTGCCATCCGACGACCAGGCGAGGGGGCCGATGGCGAGGAAGTTGCCGATGGGTGACGGGGGCACCTGCAGCAGCCGGCGCGGGTTACTGCCGTCCCTTTGCATGACCCACAGCCCCTGGTTGTCCGGCCGATCCCGGTTGCCGGGGCTGCGGTCCTGGTCGCGACCAAAGGCGACCAAGCGACCATCGGGCGACGCGGCGATGCCGCCCACGCTGAAGGGCGGGAGCCCCTTCACCAAGACGCGGGCCGGCCGACCGGGCGGGAAGAGGATGATCTGGGCCTGATCGGAAGCACCTTGCGGCCCGTACAGCGCGCGATCGTCGAGGCCGAGGAAGGCGCCCGGCAGTGGCGGCAGGAGGCAGTTGGCTATCGTGGTCTTGGCGCCGCCGGCAGCAACTGGGGAAGGAACGGCACTCGGCGAGGGGCGTGGCGTGGCCGTCGCGGTTGATGCCGTGGTCGGTGTGGCCGTTGGCGTCGCGGCCGGCGTGGTGACAGCGACCCTAACACTGGGCCAGTACAGCAGGACCGTCGTCACGCCAGCCTACTTTTGATCCGCGCGGCACGGGCGGCTTCAGCATATCGCGAGAGTCCGGACTAACGGGTGGCGAGGAAATCGAGCACCCGCTGCCTCAGGAGCGCGGCAGCATCCGCATCGTACGACGGTAGAGAGCTATCGGCGAAGAGATGCTGGTCGCCGGGGTAGAGAAACAGCTCGGCGTGTTCGGCCTCATCAACGAGCGCGCGGGCGGCGTCGATGTCGCCCTCGTCAACGAAGAATGGGTCGGCATCCATGGCATGCACCTGCACCGGCACTCCGTCGGGCCAGGACGGGCTGAATTCCGACACCGGGACGCAGGCGTAAAAGAGCAGCGCCCCGCGCGCCCCGGCCCGGGTCTGGGCAAGCTTCTGGGCCGGGAGCACGCCGAGGGAGAAGCCGCCGTAGACGAGCTCGGCAGGTTGCCGATCCACCGCCCGGACGCCACGCGCGAGGATCTCGCCAAAGCCGATCTCCCTGGCGTGGCCAACTCCCTCCTCGACGCTGATAAACGTGCGGCCCTGGAACAGATCGGGCGTGTGCACGGTGTGCCCGGCACGGCGAAGGTCGTCGGCAAAGGCGACGATGCCGGGGGTCAGCCCCAGCGCATGGTGGAAGAGCACAACTCCAGCCATCGTTTCTCTCCTGGTCAGACGTAGCGATCAACAATCTACCATTATAGGGGAGTGCCGCAACGGCCGCTTCGATGCGTGGTTTGACCACAGCCCAGTCGAGACCGCCAAGGCCGCAACCTAGCGGTGGGATAGCGATGGAGCGGATATCCAATCGCTGCTCTCGTCATTGGGCTTGAGCACCAGCCCGCCGATGTCGGGGTCCCGACATTTTCCGGTTAAACGGGTTAGTTCACTGCAGGAAAGGGACATTCTGTGAAGCGTTTTCATCACAGCGGTTTGCTCGCGCGACATGCAAGGGGAAATCGGCGAAACGCGATCGAGGGATCGTCGGTATGATGGGAGGAGGAGACGGCACTGACGTTCAAGGTTCAACTGCGTATCCTCACGCACGGAGATCGTGATGATGGCTGATACACCGTTCGCAGATGCATACCCGCATCTCACCCGCTGGGCCACGACGCATGGCTGGATTGAGATCGGCGAGGAT
>JAABUZ0100008193.1_pt1 | contig 12357 bp, 9 predicted proteins | sample 5562091 | NCBI WGS metagenome assembly JAABUZ01 (sample SAMN12813069, study PRJNA571459) | rock metagenome | isolation source: Antarctica rocks | place: Antarctica: Victoria Land, Linnaeus Terrace sud | collected 2015-12-21 | reverse complement strand
CTACCGGCTACCACGCAACCTTGTCTGAACCGACACGCTACACTCTTGGCTACACGCAGTGGACCCAAATCACCCACAACCGCAGGTCACGCGGGAAAACCGTCATCCAGAGAGCCGTAACTTCGGATTAGTGATCCCGGGAGTGTCCGGGCTGGCCATGACCACCGACGCCGGTCCCGCCGGTGCCGCTGCCGCCCTGTTCGGGGCCGTACAGTACATGCTCGGGGGCGCCACAGCCCCGGTAGCGAGCATCGGGGCGGAAACGTCGGTGCTCGCCCTCGGGGTGGTAACTACGGTCGCGGCTCTGGGGACGTTCCTATGCGTATCAATGGCCACGCGCCAGCGGGGTCGTTGACGTAAGCCGCTCACCTCAATCGCCACAACCCGGCCCACACCTAGGGCGTGTCCTGATCTGCCCCGCGGCTTGCCGAACTCGGTGCCCGCGGCGAACTCGTGGTCCAGGTGCAGCGGCTGCGGGTTCATCGTCATCGTGGTGAACAGGCCGTTGTCGGTGTCGGTCGTCGAGCACCAGGTACACGTGCCCGGGCAAGCTTACGGCCGGTTCGCGCTGCTCTCGTCGAGGAGCTGCCCCTTACTGACCCTTCTCCTGTATGGCCTCATGAGGGAGGACACCCGGCACCCGTGCGTGCGGTGCGGCCGCGAACCCTTGCGAAGACGGGTGCGCCCGCGGGCCGCGTGCATGCGCGCGGCGGACTGGGTGCGGTCGAAGAGCGGAACACCGGAGACCGAACGCAACCCGCGCACCGTCGGCGCCCGGTGTTTGGTGGTTGGACGCGCCGACTGTCAGACAGCGCCACCCCGAGAAGTTGGGGTGGGGCTACCTCATTCGTATCCAGGTGGTGGAGCACGACCCGAACCCCAGCTGCCTGGAACCGCCGCATCGCCGTGGTCGATCAGCCCCGGCGGCTCCACGCCCAGACAGGCGAAGGAAGTCCGCATCAGCAGCGAGACCACCTCGTCACGGGGTAGGCCACCGTCGTAGGTCGCCACCGACTGGACCGCGCCGATCGCGGCGTGCACGAGGGCTCGGGCGACGCCGTCGGTGAGCTCCGGGCGGAGCTCGACGAGCACGTGCACCCACTCCTCGACGTAGTGCCGCTGCAGGCGGCGTAGCCTCCGGCGGTCAGCCTCCGGCAGGCTGTGCACCTCGCGCTGGTACAGCTGCAGTAGGGGCCGGTCGTCGACGGCGAACAGTACCTGGCCGTGCACGAGGTCCGCGAGCACTTCGCGCTCGTCGTGGCCCGATCCCCCGGCGTTCGAGGCGGTCTGCAGCAGGCGGTCCATCACCTCGTCGAGCAGGGCGACGAGCACGGCGGACTTGCTGTCGAAGTGCCGGTAGACCCCGGACCCTACGATCCCGGCCGCACCCCCGATGTCGGCCATGGACACGTGGTGGTACCCGCGCTCGGCGAGCAGTCCAGCCGCCACCCGGAGGATGCGGACCCGACGGGCCGGGTCGCGGGTGCGCACGCCCTCGCTGCTGCTCACCACTTCTGCCTCACCGCAGCAGTCTTGCGGGTACCTGGAGTGTCCTCGACCGCAGGTACTCCCCCAGCCCCTTGGCCTGCGGATCAGGCCGGGTCGCCGAGGCCACGCCCTCCCCGAGGAGGCCGACGACCACGAAGTTCAGCGCCCGTAACCGGGGCAGCTCGAACCGGCGGACGGCGAGGGCGGCCGCTTCGGGCAGCAACTCGCGGAACATCTCGACGGTGAGGGTGGAGGCGAGCCACGCCCACGTGTCGTCGTGTCGTGCCCATAGCCCGACGTTGGCGTTGCCGCCCTTGTCGCCGGAGCGGGCGCCGACGATGCGCCCGAGCGGCACCCGCTCCGTGGGCTCCGTGGTCCGGACCTCCCGCACGGGTGGGGGCTCCGGGTCGGCCGGGGGACCGCACGGGGAGTGCGGGATGACGTGGGAGGTGCCATCGGGTAGCACGACGACGTGCTCCACTCGGTCACGGGGTACGAGCGCGGGCCAGTACACGCCGTATGCGCTTTCGGCCGTGGGTGGGGTGGTCGTGTGGAAGCCGGCGTATCCGCCGAGGGCCAGCTGCATGGTGGCGTCGGAGAAGCGGCGGCCGACCTTGCTGCGGTCGGGGTCCTTCACGGTGATCCGCAGGTGGGCGGTCGCCTGCGCGTTGGTGGGGGCATCGGCGGTGTCGAAGCGGAGCAGCTGCACGTCGGTGGCGGCGAAGGAGTCACGTCCGCCGAGGATGTCGAACAGTTCCTTGGTGGCCCAGGCCGCCTTCTCCTCGACGTCGAGCCCGGTGAGCACCAGCGTCATGATGTTGCGGTAACCGCCCAGGTGGTTGAGCGCGACCTTGAGCTGGTCGGAGGGGGCGCTGCCCCGGGTTCCGGAGAGCAGCACCCGGTCAGGCGCCTGCGGGGTGAGCTCGACGGTGCCGAAGTCGGTGACGACGTCCGGGTTGGCGTAGGCGGGGGCGTCGATCTCGTAGAGGAGCTGGGCGGTGACGGTGCCGACCGAGACGAGTCCGCCGGTGTCGTGGTGCTTGGTGATGACGCTCGAGCCGTCGGCGGCCACCTCGGCGATGGGGAAGCCGGGGTAGCGGCGGTCGGCGACCTCGTCGAAGAAGGAGTAGTTGCCGCCGCAGGCCTGCGGGCCGCACTCGATGACGTGCCCGGCCGCGACGGCACCGGCCAGCGCGTCCCATTCCGTCCGCGCCCACCCGTGCCACCACGCCGCCGGGCCGACGACCAGGGAGGCGTCGGTGACCCGTCCGGTGACGACGACGTCCGCCCCGGCCTCTAGCGCTGCGGCGATCCCCCACCCGCCCAGGTAGGCGTTCGCCGAGACCGGGTCCACCCCGGCGTCAGTAAGGCGCTGCCCGGTGTCGAGGTGGGCGAGGTCCACGCCGCCGGCCAGCAGCTCGGGCAGCCGGGGCAGTACGTCGTCGCCGTGCACGTGGGCGACCTCCGGGGCCAGCCCAAGCCGCTGCGCGAGCACCCCGATCTGGGCGGCGAGCCCGGCCGGGTTCAACCCGCCGGCGTTGCTAACGACCTTGATGCCGCGGTCCAGGCAAGTGCCGACCACCTCTTCCAGCTGGGTGAGGAAGGTGCGGGCGTACCCGGCGTCGGGGTCCTTCTGGCGGGCCTTCCACAGGATGAGCATGGTGAGCTCGGCGAGGTAGTCCCCGGTAAGGACGTCGATGGGCCCACCCTCGACCATCTCCCGTGCCGCCACGAGGCGGTCGCCGTAAAAGCCGGAGCAGTTGGCGATCCGGACCGGTCGGCGCGGCGGCGGTGAGCTGGTCATGACGGCTCCCTCCCGGGCCCGGGCGGGCCGGCGAACACCTGGGCTACGTCCATCCAACGCTGGGCGGCCGGGCCGGTGGCCACGAGCGCCAGGTCAGCGCGGTGGCGGCGCTGGGTGACCAGCAGGCAGAAGTCCAGGGCCGGGCCCGCGACCTGGTCGGGGGCGTCGGCCGGCCCCCAGGTCCACGTGTCGCCGTCCGGGGCGGTGAGCTCCACCCGCACGGGCTCGGCCGGTGGCCGTTCGCCGTGCACCCGGTGGCTCCACCCGCGGGTGGCGACGCCGAGGTGCGCGATGTTCCGCAGCCGGGCCGTGGGCTCCCTGCTGGCGCCCACGGCGTCGACGACGTCCTGCCCGTGCGCCCACGTCTCCATCAGCCGGGCGGTCACCGAGGAGGCGGCGCTCATCGGCGGCCCGTACCAGGGCAGCGTGGTCCCCGGGTCAAGGGCACCGAACACCCGCAGGTACTGCGCGCGGGCCGCCCGCAGCCAGTCCAGCAGGTCCGCCGGGGCACGGCCCCGGTTGGCTTGCGCCACGACTTCGGTGAAGTCGTCGCCGTGGGCCACCAGCACATCGGCCTCGGTCCGGAAGTGGTCGGGGTCGAGCGCCGAGGTGGTGGCGGTCTCGTCGAAGTGCGCCAGGTGCACCACTTGGTCGGCGATGGTCCAGCCCACGGCTGGGGTCGGGGTGGCCCAGACCTGCTCGGGAAGTGCGGCGAGCACCCGGTCGAGGTCGGCGGACTCGGCCGCGAGGTCGGCGACCAGGGCAGCCATGGCGGCGGTGTCCATGGCCACTACCGCCCCGTCCAGACGGGGGTCCGCTTGTCGCGGAACGCGGCTGGGCCCTCCTGGGCGTCCGCGCTGAGGTACACCGGCTCCCACAGGGCCTCGGCCTCGGCGTACGCGGCGGCGAAGCGGGACTGCGCCATGAGCCGCACGGTCTTCTTGGCCGCGGCGACCGAGAGCGGGGCGTTGGCCGCGATCCGCTCGCCCAGCGCCTGGGCCGCGTCGTGCAGCTCGACGGCGGGCAGCACCTCGTTGACCAGGCCCACCTCGTGGGCGCGGCGGGCGGAGATCGGGTCGCCGGTGACGAGCAGCTGCATGGCGATCCTCGGCGGCACCAGCCAGGGCAGCGGGGCGGCCCACGGCGCGCCCCGGCCCACCTTGACCTCGCTGATCGCGAACCGGGCGTGCTCCGCGGCGAGCACCAGGTCGCACTGCTGGGCCAGCAGGAACCCGCCGCCGTAGGCGACGCCGTTCACCGCGGCGACCACGGGCTTGTCCAGCTCGACGGTGCGCCCGGGCTGGGGCACGAAGTCCGGCGGAGGCACGGTGAGCGCGGTATCGGCCATCTCGCGCAGGTCCCCGCCGGCGCAGAAGGCCTGGTCCCCGGTGCCGGTGAGCACGAGCACCGCGGCGGAGTCGTCGGCCGCGAACCGGTCGAAGCCCTCGGTGAGCAGCCGGCGCACCTCCACCGACAGTGCGTTGCGAGCCTCGGGACGGTCGATGGTCAGCCACGCAACCCGGCGAACTACCTCGTAGTGGACGGTCACGGCTGCACCTCCGACACGACGACGGCGAGGACCGTGCCGGTGTCCACGGTCTCCCCCGTGGCGGTATGTAGCTCGCTCACCACCCCGTCGGCCGGTGCGGCCACCACGTGTTCCATCTTCATCGCCTCCAGCACCAGCACGATCTGCCCGGCGGTCACCGTGTCCCCCTCGGCCACAGCCACCCGGACGACGGTGCCGGGCATCGGTGCGAGCATCGAACCCTCACCGGCCTGGCTGCCCGGCACGGGGAAGCGTGGTGCCTCCCGGAACGAGGAGGAACCCCCTGGTCCGTCGACGAACACCTCCTCGCCCACGCGGTGCACGTGCAGGGTGCGGCGGATGCCGCCGACGGTGAGCCGCACCTGATCAGGTCGGGCCTTGACCGCGTCGACGTGGAGCCGGGTGTCCCCGACCGTGACCCGCCACCCGTCCCTGACGCGCCGATAGCGCACTGCGAGGTCGGTCCCGGCGTGGGTCAGCACCGCGACCTGGTCGCCGCTGGGCACGTTGCGCCAGCCCGTGGGCACCGTCTGCTGCACCCGGGCGTCGGCTCGGCGGCCCGCCTGGTCGGCCAGTGCCACCGCGGCGGCGTGCAGCGCCAGGACGTCCTGGTCGAGCGGGGGCGTCACCAGCTCGGGGTGGCGACCGAGGTAGCCGGTGTCGATCTGCCCGGCGCGGAACTCGCGCTCGCGGAGCGCGGCCACCAGCAGGTCACGGTTGGTGGTGATGCCGTGCAGCCGGGTCTCGGCCAGGGCGCGGGCGAGACGTCGGCAGGCCTCGTCGCGGGTGGCGCCGTGGGCGATGACCTTGGCCAGCAGGGAGTCGTAGTGCACGCCCACCACGGACCCGTCGGCCACCCCGCTGTCCACCCGCACCCCGGGCAGGGGGGGCACGTGGAAGCGGTGCACGGTGCCGGTGACCGGGAGGTACCCGGCGGGAACGTCCTCGGCGGTGAGCCGGGCCTCGACGGCGTGCCCGGTGACCCGGGCGTCGAGGACCTCCGGTGGCAGCGGCAGGCCCTCCGCGACCTGCAGCTGCACCCGCACGAGGTCCAGCCCGGTGACCAGCTCGGTGACGGGGTGCTCCACCTGCAGGCGCGTGTTCATCTCGAGGAAGAAGAAGTCGCCGTCGGGTGCGAGCACGAACTCGACGGTGCCGGCGCCGACGTAGCCGATGGCCTCGGCCGCCGCGACGGCGGCCTTGCCCAGCTGGGCCCGCAGGGCGTCGTCCACCGCCGGGGACGGGGCCTCCTCGAGCACCTTCTGGTAGCGGCGCTGGACGGAGCACTCCCTCTCGAACAGGTGCACCACGGTGCCATGGGTGTCCCCGACGACCTGGACCTCGACGTGCCGCGGCCGTTCGACGTAGCGCTCCAGGAACACGGTGCCGTCCCCAAAGGCCGACGTGGCCTCGCGGCGGGCACTGTCCACGGCACCCAGCAGCTCGTCAGGCCCGGTGACGATCCGCATGCCCCGACCACCACCGCCGAACGCGGCCTTGACCAGCACGGGGTACCCGATGGCGGCGGCCAGGGCGGGGAGCTCGGTGGTGTCGTCCCCGACCACCACCCCGGGCAGCACCGGCACACCGGCAGCGGCCATGAGCTCCTTGGCCGCGGTCTTGGAACCCATCGCGTCTATTGCTTCGGGGGTCGGGCCGACGAAGACGAGTCCGGCGGCGGCACAGTCCCCGGCGAAGCCGGCGTTCTCGGAGAGGAAGCCGTAACCGGGGTGCACGGCCTGCGCGCCGGTGGCCAGGGCGGCGGCGATGACGAGGTCCCCGCGCAGGTAGGTCTCCGCGGGGGTGGCCCCGGGCAGCCGCACGGCCTCGTCGGCGGCGGCTACGAACGGTGCGTCGGCGTCAGGGTCGGCGAACACGGCGACGGTGGCCACGTCCATCTCCCGGGCGGTGCGCATTACCCGCAGCGCGATCTCACCGCGGTTGGCGACCAGCAGCTTCGCGATGGGATGTGGGGCGTGCAGGGGTGTGGTGGTCACGGCGCTCACATCCGGAAGACGCCGTAGCCGCGGCGTCCCTCGATCGGGCCTGAGTGGGCGGCGGACAGCGCGATGCCTAGCACGGTGCGGGTGTCGCGCGGGTCGAGCAGGCCGTCGTCGTAGAGGCGGGAGGTGATGAAGAAGGCGTGCGACTCGGCCTCGATCTGGGCCTCGATCCCCCGGCGCCGCTCGTCGTCGGCGGCCTGGTCGAAGGCGTGACCGGACGACGCGGCCGAGGCCTTGGCGACGATGGAGAGCACTCCGGCGAGCTGGGGCGCGCCCATCACGGCGAGCTTCGCTCCAGGCCAGGCGAACATCAGCCGCGGGTCGTAGGCCCGCCCGCTCATCCCGTAGTTGCCCGCCCCGAAGGAGGCGGCGGTGTTGATGGTGATGTGCGGGACGGCGCTGTTGGTGACCGCGTTGATCATCTTGGCGCCGTCTTTGATGATGCCGCCCTGCTCGTAGGACCTGCCCACCATGTAGCCGGTGGTGTTCTGCAGGAAGACCAGGGGGGTGTCGACCTCGTTGGCGAGCTGGATGAACTCGGCAGCCTTCTTCGCCTCCTCGCTGAACAGCACCCCACGGGCGTTGGCGAGCACGCCCACCGGGAAGCCGTGCACCGAGGCGAACCCGGTGACCAGGCTGGCGCCGTACTCGGGCTTGTATTCGCCGAACCGGGACCCGTCGACGACCCGGGCGAGCACCTCGTGGGGGTCGAAGGGCAACCGGATGTCGGCGGGGGCGATCCCGAGCAGCTCCTCGGGGTCGTGCACGGGTTCGTCGGCGGGCAGCGTTGGGCCGGGCCCGTGCTTGCGCCAGTTCAGCTCGGAGACGATGCGCCGGCCCAACCGGATCGCGTCGCGCTCGTCCACGGCGAAGTGGTCGGCCACCCCGGAGACCCTGGCGTGCATGGCGGCACCGCCGAGGGACTCGTCGTCGCTGTCCTCGCCGGTGGCCATCTTGACCAGCGGGGGGCCGCCCAGGAACACCTTGGCTTGCTGGTCGACGAGCACGGAGTAGTCGCACATGCCGGGCACGTAGGCGCCCCCGGCGGTGGAGTTGCCGAACACCAGCGCGATCGACGGCACACCCATGGCGGACAGCTCGGTGAGGTCGTGGAAGATCTGGCCGGCCGGGACGAACAGGTCGGCCTGGCTGGGCAGGTCGGCGCCACCGGACTCGACCAGGTTGATCACTGGCAGCCGGTTGCGCCGGGCGATCGCCAGGGCGCGCAGCGTCTTCTTCAGCGAGATCGGGTTCATCGCCCCGCCACGGACGGTGGGGTCGTGCGCGATGAGCACGCACTCCACCCCGGCCACAACGCCGATGCCGCTGACGATGCTGGCCCCCACGGTGAACGGGGTACCCCAGGCCGCGAGGGAGGACAGCTCCAGGAACGAGGCGTCCCGGTCCAGCAGCAGCTCGATGCGCTCGCGGGCGAGCAGCCGGCCGCGGTCGCGGTGCCGGTCGGCGTAGCGCTGCCCACCCCCGGCCCTGGCCAGCTCCAGCTGCTCCTCGAGCTGCTCGAGCACGTCCAGCGATGCCGTCCGGTTGGTCCGGTACTGCTCGCCCCGGGTATTCAGGGTGGAGCCCAGCACGGTGCCCTCGGCGACCCGGGGGTGCACGGCGGTCACGCGCGGGCCCCGCTCCCGTCGTGGGCCTGGTGTTCATGGGTGTAGTGGTCGTGGAGCTGCTGGCGGAGCACGTTCTTCTGCACCTTTCCGGTGGACGTCCGGGGCAGGTCGTCGAGCACGACGACGGCCTTGGGCACCTTGTAGCCGTCCAGGTGGCCGCGGACGGCGGTCAGCAGCTCCGCGGGGTCGATGGTCTCCCCGGCCCGGGCGACGACGACGGCGGTGATGGCCTCGGTCCAGCGCTCGTGCGGTAGCCCGACGGCGACGACCTCGGCGATCCGCGGGTCGGCGGCGTACAGCGCGCGCTCAATCTCGATCGACGCGACGTTCTCTCCGCCGGTCTTGATGACGTCCTTGGAGCGGTCTGCGAACCAGAGGATCCCATCGTCGTCGAAGCGGCCGATGTCGCCGGAGTGGAACCAGCCGCCGGCGAACGCGGCCTCGCTCGCGGGCTCGTCGTGCAGGTACTCCGTCAGCGCCTGGGGGCTGCGGTAGACGATCTCCCCCTCCTCGCCGGGTGCGGCGAGCTCGCCGTCGGCGCCCATCAGCGCCACCCGGACCCCGACCGTCGGGGTGCCGACCGCGCCGGCGTGGGTGAGCTGGTGCTCGGGCCGGAACAGCGTCGTCGTGGGGCTCATCTCGGTCTGGCCGAAGGGCAGGAAGAACTCGCAGCCGAACACCTCGATCGCCCTTCGCAGTTGCGCCTCCGGCATGGGGGCCATGGCGTAGCAGGCCCGGCGCAGGCTCGTGAGGTCGCGGGTGGCGATGTCGGGCCGCTCCAGCAGCGTGCGGTACATCATCGGCAGCCCAAACACCTGGGTGATCCGCTCGCGCTCGATGGTGTCCAGCAGCCGGTCACCATCGAAGCCACGGTGCACGTGCAGGGTGGCCCCCAGGACCACGGCCGGGGTGCAGAAGCCGTTCAGCTGGGCGGTGTGGAACATCGGCATCATGGCCACGAACCGGTCCTCGTCGGTCCAGCGGGCCTCCAGAGCCATGGTCAACGACTCCACGTAGATTGCCAGGTGGTTGCCGACAACACCCTTGGGCGCCGAGGTGGTGCCCGACGTGTACAGGTAGGTCATCGGCGCACGGTCGCCGACGACCACCTCGACCGGGCTCGTGTCGGCGCTTGTGAAGGCGGCCAGCGTGGTGGTCGGGCGGCCGGCAAGGGTCTGAGGCGCCTGCGCCCCCGTCCCGGGGGCGACGACCACGTCGGCGACGCCCGCGCGGCCGACGAGCGCCTCTGCGATCCAGTCGGCGAGCTGAGCCTCGAGCACGATCCCACGGGCCCCGGCGTGGGTCAGCACATACCCCGCCTCCTCGGCGCGCCAGGCCAGGTTCAGCGGGACGCACACCACACCCGCCTTGGCGCACGCGTAGTAAACCGCGAGGAACTCGGCACTGTTACCCGACGCCAGCCCGAGGGAGTCCCCGGTGGCGTAGCCGCGCTCGAGCAGGGCGTGCGCCAGCGCGTTGGTCCAGTCGTCGAGCTCGCGGTAGGTGATCCGCCGGGCACCGTCGACCACCGCGACCTTGCCAGGCACCCGGTCCGCGGTGCGGGTCAGGGTGTCACCGACGTTGACCCGGTGGACGAGGTTCTCGTGCAGGGCGGAGACGGACACGGGGTTCTCCTTGGGCTGGGGTGCGGTCAGTACGAGCGGGGCAGGCCGAGGGTGTGCTGGGCGACGAAGTTCAGGACCATCTCCCGGTTGACCGGAGCGATCCGCAGCAGGCGCGCGAGCCCCCAGTACGGGACCAGGCCGTACTGGGTGGACATCCCGTTGCCACCGTGGGTCTGGATGGCAGCGTCGACCGCACCCAGAGCGGCCTCGGCCGCTGCGTACTTGGCCATGTTCGACGCCTCCCCCGCCGAAACTCCGCAGTCGTGCATCCAGGCCGCTTTGCGGGGCATCAGCGCGGCCAGCTCGGTCTCGATCGCCGCTTTCGCCAACGGGTGCGAGACCCCCTGGTGCGCACCGATGGGGGTGGACCACACGGTGCGGTCCTTGGCGTAGGCCGCCGCCCGGCCCAGCGCGTACCGGGCGATCCCGACGCAGAGAGCGGCCCCGGTGATCCGCTCAGGGTTCAGCCCGTGGAACACCTGGGCGAAGCCGGCCCCGATCTCGCCGACCACCATCTCCGGGCCCACCCGGACGTCGTCGAAGAACAGGGTGAACTGCCGCTCGGGCAGCATCGCGTCCACCGGCAGCGGCTGCGCCACGAGACCCTCGGCGTCGGTGGGGACCAGGAACAGCGACATCTGGGCCTTGCCGCTGAGCTCATCGGTGCCGGTGCGGGCCACGACGAGCACCGCCTGCGCCTCGTCCACCCCGGAGATGTAGTACTTGGTGCCGGAGATCAGCCAGTCACCGCCGTCGGGGCGGGCCGAGGTCGACAGCTGATGGGTGTTCGACCCGGCACCGGGCTCGGTGATGGCGAAGACGACCTTGCTCGTGCCGTCGGCCAGGCCGGGCAACCAGCGTTGCTTCTGCTCGGCGTCGCCGTAGCGCGCGATGACCTCCGCGGAGATTGCGGCCGACACCAGCAGCAGCAGCATCGGGCACCCCTGCGCGGCGATCTCCTCGCACACGATGGAGAGCTCGACCAGGCCCCCACCGCCCCCGCCGAACTCCTCCGGCACGTTAATGCCGATGAAGCCGGCCTTCGCTAAGTCGGCCCAGAGCTCGGTCAGCGGGGTGTGCGCCGCAGCGCGCTCGGCGTAGTACGCGCCGCCATACCGGCCGGCGATCTGTCCGACGGTCTCGCGCAAGGCCGCTAGCTCGGGCTTCTCGGTGAACTCCATCGGACCCACTCCTGTGATCGGTCATTCACTACAGGTGAAATGTAGTCCGGAACTGACCGAACCGTAAGCCTCCTGCAAGATATTTGCCACACCTCGGGGTTGACGTGGGAGGTTCCTGTGCTCGACCGTTCACTAGGTTGCGCCGGGCTCCGCGTCCCGGTCGAGCTCACGAGGAGCGTGCATGGCCATCGACGTCGAGAGCCTCTACGACCGCCGGGCCGACAACCGGTGGGACCGCACCTGCGTCGGTGATGTGCTGGAGCGGCTCACCTACAGCCGCCCGGACAGCACGGCGATCACCGGGTGGGCCGGGGCCTTCGGCGACCCCGCGCTCGAGCGGCTGACCTACCGTCAGGCAGCCGAGCACGTCGACCGCATCGCGAACGGGCTGCTCGCCGCCGGGCTGGTCCGCGGCGACCGCGTGCTGCTCGTCTGCGAGAACTCCGTCGAGGCGTACCTGACCAAGCTCGGGGCCGCGCGGGTCGGGATGGTGTCGGTGCCGCTGAACCCGGCGCTGGCCCCCGACGTCATCACCCAGCTGATCCGGCTCGCCGAACCCGGGTTCGCCGTCGTCGACGCCGAGCTCTGGGCCCACGCGCAGCCCGCCTTCGCCGCCTGCCACCTGGCAGTCGACGTCACCGTGACCATCGGAGGCGGACCCATCCCGGGCAGCACGTCGTTCACCAACTTCCTCGCGGCGCAGCCGTCGACCCCCGCCGAGGCCACCGTCCACGGTGACGACATCTGGGAGATCCTGTTCACCTCCGGGACAACGGCGTTACCCAAGGGCGTGATGCTCTCCCACCACTACGCCCACTTCGGGGCCTACTCGTTCGCGTTGTCACTCACCAGGGGCCTCCACGCGGAGGCCGACCTCGCCCAGGTGGCGTTCCTGCCCGTGATCTACCACGTCGCCGACCAGTGCCTGTCACTTTCGGCGTTCCTTACGGGCGGGCGGTTGGTCATCGGTCGGCGACCAGTGCCCGCCGAGATGGCCGCCGCCGTGCACCGCGAGGCCGGCACCTCGATCTGGGCGGGATCACCGCAGCTCGTCAAGGCGTTCGCCGCCGAGCTCGCCG
>JAABUZ0100008192.1_pt1 | contig 12358 bp, 9 predicted proteins | sample 5562091 | NCBI WGS metagenome assembly JAABUZ01 (sample SAMN12813069, study PRJNA571459) | rock metagenome | isolation source: Antarctica rocks | place: Antarctica: Victoria Land, Linnaeus Terrace sud | collected 2015-12-21 | reverse complement strand
CGCCCTCCAATCGGAATGGTCACTGTTCTGGCGTGAAATTGAGGACGACGTGGTACCCGTGGCGCGACGGCTGGGCGTCGGCTTGGTGCCCTACAGCCCGCTGGGGCGGGCCATGTTGACCGGCACCGTGACCTCACCCGCATTCGGCGCCGACGACTTCCGCGTCAATGACCCACGCTTCCATGGCGAGAGCCTGCAACGAAACCTTGCGTTGGTGGAGGAGCTGCGGAAGCTGGCCGCAGAACGGGGCCTCGCACCCGCGCAGCTTGCGCTCGCCTGGCTCCTGGCCCAAGGTGACGACATCGTGCCCATCCCCGGCACTCGGCGGCAACAGCGTCTGGAGGAGAACGCTCGGGCGGCCGATGTCCAGCTCTCCGCCACGGATCTCGCCCGGCTGGAAGCGGTGGCGCCGCGGTCGGCGTGGGCGGGCGACCGGCAGAGCTTCGCCGCACACGGCACCACACGGTCATCCGCATGACCATGCGACGTAATGACCGATCGACCAGAAACCCAGGAGCAGAGATGAAGCACGAGATCACCACGGAGTGGATCGATCTCACAGTCAACGACCGGGATGGGACGTCGGTGATGGCGGCCTACCTAGCCCGGCCCGCCGCTCCGGGGCCGCACCCGAATGTGCTGGTCGGCTTTGAGATGTTCGGCGTCACCGGCTACATCCGGGGAGTCGCCCAACGCCTCGCTCGCCTGGGCTACAGCGCCCTAGCCCCGGACTTCTACCACCGCCTCGGCGATCGTGTCGAGCTGAGCGCGGACGCGGAAGGACGCGAACGCGGGTTCAAGTTGTTGACTGGGATCCACCGGGACGGCGTCCGCCAGGACGTGCAGGCGGCGATCGCCCACCTTGCCGGGCAGCCTGGGGGCAGCAACCGAACTGCCATGCTGGGACTCAGCGTGGGCGGCCACATCGCCTACTACGCCGCGACCCAACTGCCTCTGGCTGCGCTGATCGTGTGCTACCCCGGCTGGCTCACCGGCACCGACATCCCGCTGAGCCAACCGGAACCGACTTTGGCCCTCACCCCGCGAATCGCAGACCTCGGCACACCCGTGCTCTTTCTCGTCGGCGACCAGGACCATCTGGTCACCACCGAGCAACGCGGCCTGATCGCCGGCCAACTCGACGGCGCCGGAGTCCAACATGAGATGATCGTGTATCCCGACACGCCACACGGATTCCTCTGTCAGGAACGCGACACCTACCGGCCAGCCGCTGCCGAAGATGCCTGGTCCCACATAACCGCTCTGCTCTCGGGCACCCTGGTGCCTGCATGATCAAAGCCCCGGATGTCGCGAATCCCGGGCTAGGCACTGTTCCATGAATTCCAGCTTCAGACTGGCGGTGACAAACGCCGCCTTCCCGGGTGACAGACGACGCCTGCGGCGGAACAAGTAAAGGATCGCCCACCAGGTCCACTTAGGCACCCTTCGACACGGATACGTTGCGGACGCTTCTGCAACAGGTGAAGGGCAGTCGGGATGCGAGTGAGGACTGTGTTCGCAAATTGAGGCTTTGGAAATGAGGCAGCTTACGCCGCCATCCAAGGCGAGGCGGTCCCGGAAAAAAAAAAGGTCATCCCGCGGGTGGGTAAGGGGGCGCCGGTCGAGGACGCTCGTGGCTGACGGCGACGCTCCTACCGTTGAATCGCGCTGTGTGGAGCACGACGGCTTGTATTCGACGGTGGCGATGTCGTACTGACGGGTAATAGAGCTGCTCGTTCTCAGCCGGCGGCACGTCGCCGTCGGCACGAGCAGGGAGTCGGGCCAGTCGTGGCGGGACTCCGACCTGCCCTGTTTCGACGGACCTGTTCAGCGTGCCAGCGGAGCCGGCCCTTATTAGGTTAGGGTGAGGTATCCGCCGCCTTCTCGCGGCTGCTTCTTTTCGATTCAGGTTGGGGTGACGGCATGGCTGGCAGAGAACACTCGATCGAGCGGGGGAAGGTTCACTACAAGTGGGACAACAGCCTCCCATCGGCGGTTGAAATCGAGGCGGGGGACGTCGTCCACTTTGAGACCGAGGAGGTCAGTGATGGGCAGATCAAGCCGGGATCACCGGCCTCGGCGCTTACCAGCCTCGACTTCAGCCGCCTCTACCCGCTCGCGGGACCCGTTTTCGTCAAAGGGGCGCAACCGGGCGACGTCCTCGAGGTGGAAATGTTGGAGTTGCGCCCGCTGGAGTGGGGCTGGACAGGCCTGATCGCAGGCCTCGGCCTCCTGGCCGAAGACTTCCCGGAGCCGTATATCCGTCACTTCGACCTCAGCAACGGCGAGAGCACAGCGCTCGGCGACACGGTTCGGATCCCTCTCCAACCGTTCTGCGGCACCATGGGTGTCGCGACCGACGAGCCCGGACAGATCGATGTCCTGCCACCGACCAAGGGCGCCGGCAACATCGACACCCGGCACTTGAACGTCGGCGCCAAGCTCTACCTGCCGCTATTCGTGCCGGGAGGCATGTTCTCGGCCGGCGATTGCCATGGCACCCAAGGCGATGGCGAGGTCTGCGTCACCGGGATTGAGTGTCCGATGGCGTTCAGCCTTCGCTTCAACATCGTCAACAACCGGACTATCAAGCCCTGGCGCTACCAGTTCCTGACGCCGCCGGGATCGCTCCAGGCCAGGTCTGACACCAAGGGTTACTTCGCGACCACGGCGCTCGGCCCGGATCTGATGGAGAACGCCCGAAACGCAGTTCGGGACCTCATCGAGTGGCTGGGGCAGGAACACGGCCTGAGCCGCGAGGATGCCTATGTCCTCTGCAGCCTCGCGGCCGACCTCAAGATCAGCCAGATCGTTGATCAGCCGAACTGGGGTGTCTCGGCCTATCTGTCCCTCGCCGTCTTCAAGACCTGAGGCTGAGAAGGCGAACTCCGGATTAACCCACGTACCTCTCCCAAGAGACAAAGCGCTTGAGCCGACTCGTAGATCGAGCTGACGTGACTCGGACCTGACTCTCTAAGTCCGCCGTATGTCCAACCAGAAGCATGAGTTCCGGTACGGCATGCTCGGGAAGCCTCAGGATTGTGCTGACGCCAGCCTGGCTGAACGATGTGACTGGCAATTTCCCAGGGCCAGAGCATGCCCCTGCACCATCATGTTCATCGTCGCCATCGCCACGTCGATCCAGGTCGAACGGTTTGACGCTCGAACCGACAAGCGATCGCTGCCCTCTCAGGCATTTCGAGGTAGGACGTCACCGGGTCCGGTTGGAATCGAGGAGGTCACCGACGCGGGCGGCGAGCTGGACGGGATCGCTCGAGGAGTGCCGAACCGTGGCCAGCATCCGCGCGGCCAGCAGCACGCCCCGGGCCGCCCCCTCCCGGCGCCCCTCGTCCAGGGTCTCGATGTCGCTCGCCTTGGCCAGGCCGACGATCCGGCGGGCCGCCTTCGCCGCGGCGAATCCGGCGGTATCTAGGCGCACCTTCGCGAGGTAGTCCTCGAGGGTCCGGTCGGTGAAGACCCGCGGATCGCGCCGCTGCGGCCAGATCCGTCGGAACTCCGCTTCGAAGGCGTCCCAGGTACCGGCCAGCAGCGACAGGCACCAGGCCGCCCGGTCGCTGTCCCCGAGCGCGCACGCCCGCGCGGCCGCTATCACATAGTTTGCCCAGAGCGCGCCGAGATCGAATCCGACCGGTCCGTAGAAGCTGAATTCGCTGTCGATCACCTTTGTGGAGCGGCTGGCGGCGTCCCCCCGAACCATCACCGAACCGGTGTGGAGGTCACCGTGGATCAGCGCCTCGGCCTGGGTCATGAACTGCCACTTCGCCCAGCCCATCTGCCGCACCATCTCCGCATCGTTGGCCAGCTCCCGCGCGTCGGGTTCATTCGCCGGCAGCACGCGGTTGCGGCCGGCGTCGACGTACGGTTCGGTGAAGACCAGATCCTCCGTGATGCGGCAGAGTTCCGGATTGATCGCCCGACCGACGGCGAGCTTCTCTCCCTCGGCGTCCATACCGAAGACCGATGTGCCGAAGGCGACGTTGGCGACATAGATGCCGAGATCCTCGGCGACGCCGTCCTGCCGCTCGCTCCGATTGAGCGCCGTCCGCCAGACCACGTGATCGGACAGGTCCTCCATCGCGATGACGTACCGCTCCGGGTCGAATAGATGAATCCGCGGTAGGTGAGACGGGTCGAGCCGCCTGTGCGCGATCGTCGTCTCCGCTTCGATCCGGGCCCGCTCCGGAGTCATCGGCCAGGACCGGCCGACCAGCCGCACGTACGGCAATGCCTGCTTCAAGACGAGGCCCCGGCCCGCTGAGTCGCGGAGGATGAAGACGAGGTTGAGGTTGCCATCACCGACCTCCTCGACCTTCACGATGGCGGTTGGATCGATTGCCGCCGTGAGCACATCGTTGGCAGCGACGTAGGCGGCGACGGTATCGACCGTTAGATGCTCATACTCGGTGGACACGTCCGTCACCTCCGCTTACGTGGCTGGCGTATAGCGGATCTTCTTGCGGGAGAGGCTGAAGCTGAACACCAGCGCGACCAGGAGCGCGACACCTTTCACCACGTCCTGCGCGTAATATGGGAAGCCCTTGATGGTCAGGCCGGTGATGACGATGCCGAGCAGAAGGGCGCCGAGAACGGTTCCGACCGCGTTGGGCCGGTTCAGCCCAAGCACCGAGGTGCCGACAAGCGCCACTGCGACCGAGTCGAGCAAGAGCGAGTTGCCGGCAGAGATGTCCCCCTGCCCGATCCGTGCAGCTAGGATCAGCCCGGCAATGCTGGCCAGCACACCGGAGATGACGTAGGCGAGCATCCGGTAAATCTCCACCCGCACCCCGGAGAGCCGGACCGCCTCCGGGTTCGCGCCGATCGCGTACATGATCCGGCCCCAGCGGGTGTGGTTCAGGAAGAACCAGGTCAGTACCGCGATGGTTGCGAAGAGAATGACCGGCACCGAGACCGGACCGAACTGTCCCTGGTCGAGCGCGAGGAAGGCCTCACTGAACTTGCCCGGCGCGGTGGTTCCGTTGGGCAGCGTCATGCCCGACGACACCGACTGTCCGGCGACAAGCACCAGCTTGAGACCGAGGATGGTGAACATCGTGGCCAGGGTCGCCAGGAGATCGGGGATCTTCAGCCACACTATCGCGGCGGCGTTGATGCCGCCGACCAGGGCGCCGACCAGGAGGACCAGGCCGATGGCGACGCCGCCGGTCTGGTTGTAGACCACCATCGTCATCGCGGCGAGCGAAACCGATAGGCCCGCGACGCCGCCGACCGAGAGATCGAGGCCGCCAACGACCATGGTGACGGTGACACCGAGCCCGACGATGGCGGTTACCGAGGTGAACTTGAGCAGGGCAAAGAGCGTCCCGGACATCCGGAAGGTCGGCTCGCTCGCCAGGAAGTAGCCGAAGAGGAGGACGGTGACGGTGATAAAGCCGTACCGGACCACCAGATCACGAGACCGGTTCAGCCACCCCGGAACCCTGCCCGCGGCTCCTGGGTTCGGCGCCGCTGTGACGCTGGTCGCTGTCTGGGTATCCGTGCCACCGGTCATGCTGCGACCTCCGACATCCTTTCGATGATCTCGTCGTGGTTCGTTTCGGTCGTGTACCGGTCGAGACGGATCCCGCCGTCGACCAGTACCAGAATCCGGTCGGCAACCTCGAGGATCTCGTCGACATCTGCGGCGAACACAACGACGGCGGCGCCATGGGCTGCGAGGTCGCGAGCCTTCCGTCCGATCTCCCGCCGGGCGCCGATGTCGACGCCTCGGAAGGGCTCGTGCATCAGCATGAGCCGTGGCTGGCGGCTCAGCCAGCGTGCGACCACTACCTTCTGCTGGTTGCCACCGGAGAGATCGTCGACGTTGTGATGCTCGCTGCTCGCGACAATGCCGAACTGGTCGATGGCCTTTCGGCCGGCCCGCGCCTCGACGGGTGTCCGGAGCACGCCGAAGCTGGAGATCCGACGCAGGAAGGGAAGGGAAAGGTTGCGTGCGACCGACCACCCAGGTATGAGCGCCTGTGCAGTCCGGTCCTCGGGGACAAGGAAGACACCCCGGCGGACCGCGTCGGCGGTTCGCTTCGGGGCGTACCGGCGCCCAGCCATGGACATAGTCCCGGTGGGGAACGGCCGCACCCCGAAGATGCCGTGCGCCAACTCGGTCTTGCCGGCACCCAGCAACCCCACCACGCCAGTCACCTCACCGGCTTTCAGGTCCAGGTCAAAAACCGGCAGCTCGGGACCCAGCCGGACTCCTCGCAGGGAGAGCAGCGTCTTGTCACTGCGGCGCTCGACAACCTGAGTACGTTCGATCAGTGCGGCACCGAGCATCGCCCGCAGGGCGGTGTTCCAGTTGGCAGGTGTCACTTGCCGGTCCTGGATCCGGCCGTCCCGGAGGACGACCAGTTCATCGGCGAGCATGTCGATCTCGCCGAGCCGGTGAGACACGTACAACACCGCGACCCCGCCGGCGCGGAGCCGGCGCACCACTTCGAAAAGGCGCTCCGATTCGGCCGTCGACAGCGCCGAGGTCGGTTCGTCGAGGATCAGGAGCCGGGGCTTCCGGGACAGAGCCCGGGCCAGGATGAGCATCTGCTGGTTGGAGACCTCGAGCTCAAAGACGTCCTTGCGGAGAAACCGATCGCTCCAGTGCAGATCCAGAGAGGCCGCGATGGTCCGGGCCCTGGGGAGCACCCGGTGCAGGCTGAAGTACCGACCAGTCTCTCCGCCAGCGAGCTCCTCGACGACCAAGTTCTCGGCAACGGTCATGCCCGGCACGATCCCGTTATCGATCCGCTGATGGACGGTCTGGATGCCTCGGTTGCGGGCGTCCTGCGGGGAGCGGATCTCGACCGGCAACCCGTCGATCTCGATCCGCCCCCGATCTGGCGAGTACACCCCGGACAGCACCTTGATGAGAGTGGACTTGCCGGCGCCGTTGGCGCCGACAAGCGCAACGACGGTGCCGCCCTCGACATCCAGGGACACTCCGTTGAGCACCCGATTGGTGCCGAATGACACGTCCACGTCAGCGAGCGAGACCACCGTCGACATTCCCTACCTCCTCAGGTGCTGAGCTGGTCCGGTCAGAACGTGAGAGTCGGGATCCACGGGGCGCTGCTGACGTCAGCCAGCTTCAACCCGGTCAACTGGGCCCTGAGGTCCACCATATTCGTGATCTTCTTATCCCGAAGCATCTGCTGGGTAATCAGCATCGCCGGGAACGTCACGTCCTGCTGGCCGAGCTGACCGGCAAGCTTGAGCGCCATGGTGCGGACCACAGCCGCGCCGACCGCGGCTGGGTCGGTCGCCGCCGTTGCCACCCACGGGCTGCCGGCTCTGGACATCACATCAATGTCGGCGTTGGAGATGTCGATACCGTACACCTTGACCTTGTCGGCGAGGTTGTTGTTCCGCACGGCGACGACAGTTCCCTTGGCGAGCTCGTCGTAAGGCGAGAAAATGGCCTTGACTTCGGGGTTGGCCTTCAGTGCCGCATCCACCAGCTGCGCGTTGTCGGTGGCTACCGCGTTGGTGAACTTGCCGACGAAGAACTTACGCTGCCACGCCTGGTCCCGCACGTACTGCTCCCAGACGGTGTTCCGGCGGTCCAGGGGTGCGATGCCGAGCACATTGCAGTAGCCGACGGACGCCCCCTTGCCGACGTTCTTCGCCATTACGTCGAGCACCAGCTTCGCCATGTCCTGGTCGCTCTGGTGCGTCACCACAGCGTCCTTGTTGGTCACGGTGACGTCGTAGACGGCGACGGGGATCCCCTTCGCAAGGGCCTTGTCGATCAATGGGTTCATCGTGTCGGCGAGGCCGTGATCGACTATGATCCCCGCCACTCCAGAGTCGATGGCCGCCTGCATATCCGTCGCCTGCTTGGCGTTGTCGGCCTGTGCGTCGTAGACCTGCATGTCAAAGCCGATCGGTTTAGCCTGCTGGTTGGCGCCGCTTCCCCACTGCTGGAAGTAGTCACCGGCACCGGACTGGCGGACCAGCGCGATCTTGACGGGTCCCTGGTTGAACGGCGCCGGCTTCGGCGCGGTGGCCGCGCCAACCTTCGCGCCGCGGCCGTTCTTGTCGGACGAGCCCGACCCTCCCTGGTAACAGCCGCCGAGAGTCGCCACAACGGCCAACGTGGCCGCCACGAAGCTGGTACCTCTGAGCATTCTCATCCCGACTCCTTTTGTGTGGTGGTGAGGGGTGTCATCTGGGGAACGCTGACGCAACACCGCCGTCGACGGTGAGGACGCATCCGGTGGTACGAGACGATTCGCTGGACAGTAGGAACGCGACCGAGTGGGCCACGTCCTCTGTCATGACCCGACTGTGCAACAGGTTGCGCCCGGCATAGAACTCCTCGAGCTGGTCCTCGGGTACGCCGTGCGCGGCTGCCCGCTCGGCCCGGAGCTGCGGTGACCACAGTCGCGAGTTATCGAAGACCGCGTCAGGGTTGATCGCGTTGGCTCGCACCCCGTGCCGGCCGCCCTCCATAGCGGCGATCCGCATCAGCTGGACCATCCCGGCCTTGGAGACTGAGTAAGCGCCGAAACCCGCACCCGGACCGAACGCGTTCTTGCTCGCCACATAGACCAGCGAGCCGCCCATGCGCTGGTCGCGGAGGACCCGTAGCGCCTCGCGGGTGAGCAGAAACGCAGAGCTGAGGTTGATGTCGATGACCCGCCGCCATTGGGCGGCGGCCAGGTCCACCAGTTCCGCCGAGAGCCCGATTCCGGCATTGATGACAGCGCCGTCAAGGCCGCCGAACTGACGTACCGCCGCGCTTACCGTCTCCACAACCTTCTGCTCGTCGGACTGATCGCCCACGACCAGGACCGGCACCGGGCCGTACCGCGCCTCGATCCCTTTTTCCACCTCGGCCAGACCAGTGGGATCGAGGTCTGCGAGGACCAAACTGGCGCCTGCGCCAGCCAGGTTCAGCGCGGTGGTGCGACCAATGCCGGAGGCGGCGCCCGTCACCACGAACACCTGTCCCGAAAAGCGGGCCGGTGCCGGGCGGCCGCGGAGTTTGTACAGCTCCATCGGCCAGTAGTCGACGCCGAAGATCTCCTCCTCCGGCAGTGCCTCGACCTCACCGAAGGTGTCGAGCACCCGCGCGGCTACCGAGTGGGTATGCAGCGCGATGTCGGCAGCCACACGCGCTTCCTCCCGGTTCGCCCCTGTCGTGACCGAGCCAACCCCGGGCACGAGGATCACCTTGGGCATCGGATCGTGCGGGCTGTATCCCTCCGGGAGAAGCTGGCGGTGCCGCTCGACGTACTCGCAGTAGCGGTGCGCGTACGCCTCGACGGCGGTCTTCGGGTCAGAGATGTCCTCCAGGTAGGCCGACCACGGTTTGATCCGCAGCATGTGATCGGCGGTGGAGGCGCCGGCGCCTACCAGCCGGGGCGCATCAGGCCTGTCGGCGATCGTTCGCAGCCGGTCGTCGACGGCGAGTACCTTGGCCCCGCGCTGGGACAGGCTCCCGCGCAGCTTCAACAGTAGTGCGTGCAGGTCCTCGGCAGCCGGCTCGGGGCGCTCCAACTCTCCGGTCGCCGGTTGCCGTGCGGCGCGGGCGGTTAGGTAGCCGTCCGCCTTCGCCACTGCCGCCAAGGTCCGTTGGTAGCAGGTGTCGGAGTCGTCCGACCAGGTGACCAGGCCGTGGTGGGCGAGGACGACACCGTCGTACTCGCCAAGCTCGCCGACGAGCTTGGAGAGGGTGAAGCCCGGGCGGATCCAGTCCAGGTAGGCGAACCGGTCGCCGAGCGCCTCCCGCACCGCCTCCCGACCATCCCGGTGGTTGGTGAGGGCGCAGATGGCGTCGGCGTGCACGTGGTCGATGTGCGTGAACGGGAGGAACGCGTGCAGCAGGGTCTCGATCGAGGGGCGGCGCGAATCGGGTCGCACCAGGGCACGCGCCACCAGATCGACCATCTGGTCGTCGTCGAGGGCGTCGAATCCGCCCAGCGCCCGGAGGTCGTCCAGATAGATCGCGGGGTAGTCGACCTCCTCGGCGTTTGCCATGTCGGCGCCGGACCCCTTGACCCACATCACCGGCCGCTTGCGGCCCAGGTGATCGACGACCGCACCCTTGGCCGAGGTGTTGCCGCCTCCGTAGATCACGAGTGACTGGTCGGTGCCGATCAGTCGGGACCGTGCGACCAGGTCGCGTAACTCGACAGTCATCCTGTTGCCGCCTCCACCTTCTTGATCTGGGCGACGCTGGCGGGTGACTGCGAGGCTGAGACGGCGAGCACCCCCGCTTCCGTCACCAGTGCGGTGACCAGCTCGGCGGGCGTGACGTCGAATGCTGGGTTGTACGCGGCGCTGCCCGCCGGCGCGATGCGTACGCCGCCCCAGTTGAGGACCTCATCGTCGGCGCGCAGCTCGATCTTGATCGCCGCACCGGTCGCTGTCGCCATGTCCACGGTGGACTCCGGAGCCGCGACCACGAAGGGCACATCGGCGTACCGGCACGCGAGCGCCACCCCCAGCGAACCGATCTTGTTGGCGGTGTCGCCGTTGGCTGCGATCCGATCCGCGCCGATGATCGCGACGTCGACCTTGCCGCCGACGATCGTGCTGGACGCGGCACTGTCGGCCTGGATGAGGTAGGGGATGCCCAGGTGCTGCAGTTCGAAGGCGGTGAGCCGGGCGCCCTGCAGCAGCGGCCTGGTCTCGTTGACGTAGACAACGTCCAGCGCGCCGCGCCCGTGTAGCTCCCGAACAATCCCGAGCGCGGTGCCCCAGCTGGAGGCAGCCAGCGCGCCGGTATTGCAGTGCGTCAGCACCCGCACCCTCCCGCGGCCAGTGCGAGCAAGGATCCAGTCCGCGCCATGCCGACCGATCGCGCGATTGGCCGCCTCTTCATCGGCCATCAGCGCTGTAGCCCGGGCGACCACCGCTGCTTCGCCCTCTGCGATCCGCCGGGCGACCTGGTCAACGCCCCATGCCAAGTTGACCGCGGTCGGCCGCGCTTCACGCAGCCGCCCCACCTCGGCGGACAGCCGCTGTTCGTCCCATCCCGCGCGCCGCGCCTGCCGGAGCGCGACGGCCACGCCGAGAGCGCCCACCGCGCCCAGAGCCGGCGCACCTCGTACCGCGAGCCGCACCACGGCGTCGATCACAGCGTCGACCTCTTCCAGGTCGAGGTAGGTCAACTTGCCCGGCAGCTTCGTCTGGTCGACGATGCGTACCGCCGTACCGGTCCATGTGACCGCGTTGAGATCGCCGGTAAGCGTGCTCCCCATCACGTCATCCGCCGCATTTCAAGATTGTAGAGAGGTAGGACGACTACTGTCAAGGCCTTAGACTACCGTCACACATACTTGGAGAGACAGATGGACACCGCCACCCGACCGATCGGCTCCGCAGTCCCGTTGGGAAGGCGGCTTCGGGAGGACCTGCGCCGGCGCCTCTTGGCGCACGAGTGGCAACCGGGTGAAAGGTTGCCCAGTGAGAGCAATCTGGCCACCGACTACCGGGTCTCCCGGGTCACCGTCCGCACCGCCGTGAAGGCACTGGAGTCGCAGGGACTCGTCGACATCCGGCACGGGGTAGGAACCTTCGTCTGCGATTTCGGCACCGAGATCCGGGCTGGGCTGCAGGAACTTCGCTCCATCACCGAAACCATCCGGGAGATGGGCCACCAGCCGCAGATGGAGCTCCGGAAGAAGGAAGTCCGTGCGGCGACGCCCGATGAGGTGGACAAACTCCGGCTCTCCTCGGAAGACTCCGTTCTAGTGCTGGACCGCGCGCTACTCGCCGACGGGCAGGCGGTCGCGTTCTCCTACGACGCGGTACCGATCGCCTTGTTACCGGCCAGCTTCATGGACGAGATGGGAACGGGGAGCGTATTCGCCGATTTCGAACGGTTGGGCATCAAGCCGGTGCGGGCTCGGGCCGAACTGCACCCTGTGCAGGACCCCGACATCGGTTGGGGTAGTCAACGCCCGGCGAGAGCGCTATACCTCCTCCTCGACCAGGTCCATTACGACCGCGCGGCTCGGGTTGTGATGTACAGCAAGACCTACTTCATCGAGGGCCGCTTCCAGTTCGTCATCCTCCGCACCAATTGAGCTGAGTCGAGCGGCTCCTCAGGGTTTCACGTCCCGGCGCGGGCACCAGCACGTTTCACCGGCTTCAGTTCGCCTCGAAGGTTTCGGCGTCCCCAGCCCCAGATCCAGGAGCACTCAGAGGGTCTGCGTCGGTTGGTTCATCCCGGGCGAACGCATTGACTGCTGGTGCTCGTGACGCCGGCCCTTCACATGGCGAAGCCGGAGGGCCCCTTTCCGGCGGCGGAGCTCCTGTGGCTTGCCTCGGGTGGCTGCGTCCCAGTGGGCGAGGGCGTTGTCGTAGAAGACCTTGCGCAGGA
>JAABUZ0100008191.1_pt1 | contig 12359 bp, 8 predicted proteins | sample 5562091 | NCBI WGS metagenome assembly JAABUZ01 (sample SAMN12813069, study PRJNA571459) | rock metagenome | isolation source: Antarctica rocks | place: Antarctica: Victoria Land, Linnaeus Terrace sud | collected 2015-12-21 | reverse complement strand
CCAAGCAAAACCACAAAGCTATTGAACGCTTGCAATCGCTATTCCACCATTGTATGCTAATCCCACGTCAGGCCGGTACGGGCGCTAGCGATGTCGGACATAGGGCTGGTACGGGCGCTAGCGATGTTGGACATAGGGCCGGCGTCTGAACCGACAGGAGGAAGGACACATGCATCTGAGCCCTAAAGAGATGGATCGGCTAACCATCTTCACTGTCGCGGAGATGGCCCGCCGCCGACGAGCCCGCGGCCTCAAGCTCAACTATCCCGAAGCCGTGGGTTTGCTGTGCGACGAGATGATGGAAGCGGCGCGCGATGACCGCTCCTACGAGGAGGTCGTCGCGCTCGGCATGAGTCTGCTCGGCCCGGATGACGTCATGGACGGCGTTCCGCAGCTGCTGGAGATCCTGCAGGTCGAGCCGCAGTTCGAGGATGGGACCAAGCTGGTGACGCTGCGCTACCCCATCGCCCGCGGCGCCTCGCCCGACGCGCGGACGACGACCGATATATCCGGGCCGGGAGCCGTCATCTTCGCGGAGGGCGCCGTGGAGATAAACGCGGGCCGTCCAACCACGACCCTCCACGTCCGCAACCCCAGCGCCTACCCCGTGCAGGTCACCTCGCACATGCGCTTCGCCGAGATCAACCCCGCCCTTCTTTTCGACCGGGCCGCCGCCACGGGCCGCCGCCTCGATATCCCCGCCGGGTCGTCCGTACGGTGGGAACCGGGCGAGGAGCACGAGGTACGCCTCGTGCCTTTCGGCCCACTCGACCAACTCACCCCAGGTGAAGGGGAGTCAGGAGCGTGAGCAATGCCGTTTAGCCTCTCTCGTCCCGCTTATGCGGATCTCTACGGACCGACATCCGGCGATCGCGTACGCCTGGGCGACAGCGACCTGTGGGCGCGTATCGAGCGTGATGAAACCTCGTACGGGGATGAGGCCCTCGTCGGCTTCGGGAAAACCATCCGCGACGCGGGCCTGGCGCGCGCCGCCACGACGGGCGCGAGCGAACTCGACCTGGTGCTGACCAACGCGCTCATCGTCGACCCCGTGCTCGGCATCTTCAAGGGGAACATTGGCATTAAAGACGGCCGCATCGTGGGGACCGGCCGGGCCGGCAACCCGGATATGGTCGAGAACGTCGACCTGCTGATCTCCACGAACACGGGCATCATCGGCTGTAACGGGCTGATCGTGACCCCCGGCGGGATCGACAGCCACGTACACCTTATCTCGCCGCGCATCGTCCCCGCCGCCCTCTCCAACGGGATCACCACCATCGTGGCCATGGGCTCCGGTCCCGCCTGGGATATCGGGGTCAACCCCGCCTGGACCATCGCGCGCATGTTCGAGTCATTCGAGCAGACTCCTCTCAACGTCGCCTTCCTGGCGCGTGGCTGCGCCAGTCGTCCCGAGGGCCTGCGCCGCAACGTCGAGGCGGGCGCGGCGGGTCTCAAGATACACGAGGACCTCGGGGCTTCGCCCGCCGTGGTGGATTGCGCGCTCGGCGTCGCCGAGGAGTACGACGTGGCCGTGGCGATGCATACCGACGGGCTCAACGAGTGGGGCATGCTCGACGAGACGATGGGCGCTATCGCCGGCCGCGCCGTCCATGCCTATCACGCCGAGGGCGCCGGCGGCGGCCACGCCCCGAACCTATTGGAGATCTTGCGCCACCCCCATGTCCTGCCCTCGTCGACCAATCCCACCATCCCCTACACGCGCCACACGGCCGCCGAGCACTACGAGATGATCATGACGGTGCATGGCCTCAACCCGTCCGTGCCGACCGACGTGGCGGCCGCTCGCGCGCGCGTCCGGCCGCCCACCATGGCGGCCGAAGACCTCTTGCACGACCTTGGCGCCATCTCCATCACGAGTTCCGACTCGCTGGGTATGGGCCGCATTGGCGAGACAGTCTTGCGCACCTGGCAACTCGCGCACGCCAACAAAGGGCGCCTACCCCATGACGACGCGCCCGACGACAACGAGCGCATCCTGCGGTACATCGCCAAATACACGATCAACCCGGCGCGCGCGCACGGGCTCGACGCGCACGTCGGCTCGCTTCAACCGGGTAGACTGGCCGACCTGGTGCTGTGGCGGCCGGCCCTGTTCGGCGTCAAACCGGATCTCGTCGTCAAGGGCGGCCTCGTCGCGTGGGGACCGCGCGGTGACGGCAACGCCGCCGTCGAGACGGCGCAGCCACTCATCTACGGCGCGCAGTACGGCGCGACAGGCTATGCGGCCGCCGTCCTCAGCCTCGGCTTTGTTTCCCAGGCGTCGCTCGACAACGGCCAGGCCGGCGCTCTCCGCATCCGTCGCCCCCTCGTCCCCGTCCAGGGCGCCCGCTCCGTTCGCAAGAGCGACATGTCGCGCAACACGCTCCTGCCCAACCTCCACGTCGATCCCGCCAGCTACGGGGTGACGCTCGACGGCCGTCCGCTCGAGTGCGACCCCGTGGCGACGGTCCCACTCAACCGCCTGTACACCTTGGGATAGCCGTCACTGGCCGTACGCCTTGACGTGACGTCTCCGGCGCCACCGCTCCGATCCCGTGGCGTCTGAAGGCTAGCCCTTCTCGACCGAGCGCGGATCGAGGGCGTCGCGGAGGCCGTCGCCGACGAGGTTGAAGCCCAGCACGGTGACGGTGATGGCCAGGCCGGGGAACGCGCACGTCCACCACGCGGTGCGCAAAAAGTCGCGGCCGGCCACGATCATCGCGCCCCACTCCGGGCTGGGCGGCTGCGCGCCCAGGCCGATGAAGCTGAGCGCCGCGATGTTGAGGATGGCGTACCCCATATCCTGGCTCAGCTCGATGATGATCGGGCTGATGGCGTTCGGCAGGATGTGCCGCCACATGATCCCCACGTTCGAGACGCCGAGCGAACGCGCCGCCTCCACGTACTCGCGCTGCTTGAGCGAGAGCACCTGGCCGCGCAGGAGGCGCGTATACCAGGGCCAGTACCCCACGGCGAGCGCGATGATGGCGCTCGTCAGGCCGGCGCCGAGCGTCGCCGCGATCGCCAGCGCAAGAATGAGGACGGGGAAAGCCAGGAACATATCGGTGACGCGCATGATGATCTCGTCGACCCAACCCCCCGCGAAGCCGGCGACGGCGCCAAGAAACAAACCGAAGACGACGGCCACCGCCAGGACACCCGTGGCCGTGCCGATGGAGAGACGCGCGCCGGCCAGGATGCGGCTGAAGATGTCGTAGCCGATCTGGTCGGTCCCGAAGATGTGGGCACCCGTGGGCGCGCCTAACATCGCCGTGTAGTCGGGCACGGTCGGCGAATACGGCGTGATGTAGGGGCCGACGATCGCCAGCAGGATAACGAACAGGACGACCAGCAGCCCGAAGAGGTTGAGGGGATTGAAGACGAGGTAGCGGACCAGGCGCTGGCGGCGCAGGCGCTGGCGCAGCGACCGGGGCGCCGTGACCGCGTCGGCCTGCTCCGCGGCCGGGAACGCCGGCGCCGTGAGCCCGGCGTCGCCCGCCTTGGTGGGGAGAGAACCTTGTTGCACGAGTCACCCCCTTTCAACAGACGCGTAGATTTGGATTAATAGGTGACGCGCGGATCGAGCACCAGGTAGAGGATATCGACCAGGAGATTCACCAGCACGTAGATGAGCGCCGCGATGAGCGTGACCGCCATGATCGCATTGTAGTCCAGACTGAGGGTGGCCAGCGTCGCATAGCGCCCGATCCCCGGCCAGGCGAACACATCCTCGACCAGGAGAGCGCCGCCCAGGAGGAAGCCGATCTGCAACCCCATGACCGTGGTCGCGGGGAGCAGCGCGTTGCGCAGCGCATGCCGGATGACCACGGCCCGCTGACGCAAGCCTTTGGAACGCGCCGTCCGCACGAAGTCCTGCCCCAGCGTTTCGAGCATGGTGGCGCGCACCATGCGCGTGAGCACCGAGAGCGAGCCGTAGGCGAGAACCGCGGCCGGGAGGGCCAGATACCACAGGCTCTGCAAGAAGAGGCCGCCTTTCCCCGTGAGCAGGCTGTCGAGGGTATACAACCCGGTGATCGCGGACGGGGCGGCGGTCGCGGCGGCGAGGCGGCCGCCGGCCGGGAACAGACTTAACTTGTCGAACAGGAGGAGTTGCGCCATCAGGCCAAGCCAAAACGCCGGGATGGAGACGCCGGTGATCGAGATAACGCGACTGAGGTGATCGACGACGGAGCCGTGCCAGACCGCCGCGACCACGCCGAGGGGGACGCCGACGATCAGGATGAGCACGATAGCGGCCAGCGTCAACTCGATCGTCGCGGGGAGGTAGTCGTGGATGTCGTCCCCGACCGGTCGGTGGGAGGTGAGTGAATAGCCGAAGTCGCCGTGCGTGATGCCGCCGAGGTAGCGCACATACTGGGTCCAGATCGGCTGGTCGAAGCCGAATTGGTGGCGGATCTGTTGCACCGTGGCCGCGCTGGCGCGCGGCCCGGCGTACAGACGCGCCGGGTCGGCGGGAACGACGTGTGAGAGGGCGAAGGTGATCAGTGAGAGGCCGAGCAGGACGACGACCAGGAAGGCGAGGCGCCGGACGATCAGGCGGACAAGCATCTTAACCCCTTACACGCGGCGACGGGCTCGTGAGGAATGGGACGACGGAGGGCGTCGGGCGTCCGCGAGAACGACCGACCCCTCGGGGCGCGGAGCCGGGGACGCGACGCGGGGGGGCCCCCCCCCGGCCCCGCGCTACTCCTCGTTAGCGATGCATCGGATAGAACTGATACGTCTGCAACACGAGTGGGTTGAACTGGTAGCCCTGCACTTTGCTGTTCAGGACGGTGACCTCCGCCGGCTCCGAGAGCCAGATGGACGGCGGGTCTTGACGCCCGGTGACGTCCTGCAGCTTCCGAGCGGCGCTGACCAGAGTCTCGGGATTAGCGTTCTTCATTTGCCCCAGCAGCGTGTCCACCTGCGGGTTGTGGTAGTAGCCCGCGTTCGCGCCCGCCGACCCCGCCTCGTAGGAGGCGACCAACGTGACGGCCTCGTCGTAGGGGTCGTTGTAGTCGGGCCACCAGCCGAACGGCATCAAGTTAGGGCGCTTGCTGGCCGGCTCGGTCCCGTAGAAGATCGCGTTGAAGGCCGCTTCGTCGAGCACCTGTACCTTGAGGGTGATGCCGATCTGCGCGAGTTGGGCTTGCAGGATCAGCCCCGCTGTTCGCTGGACGTTGGACGGATAGGTGACGAAGGTCAGCGTCGTGCCGGGCTTGACGCCCGCTTTCTGCAGCAGGGTCTTCGCCTTAGCGAGGTCGGTCTGGTAGTGGAACATGTGCGGGTCGTAGCCCAGCAGGACGCTGGGGATCGGGCCGTAGGCGCGCCGGGCATAACCGTGATACGCGGCGGCCAGGAAGGCGGTGTAGTCGAACGCATAGGAGAGGGCCTGTCGCGCGTACGGGCTGGCCAGCGGCCCCGACTCCGTCATGGCGATGTACACCACCTCCGTGCCGTACGGAGCGGTCAGCTTGACGCCGCGCTCCTGACTGAGCGCCTGATAGTCTTGCGGCGTGAGGTCGAAGGTCAGGTCAGCCTGGCCGCGCTCCAGTAACTCGCGGCGCGTCGACGACTCCGGCAGCGTCCGCACCACGGCCTTGCTGAAGTGCCGGCCGCTCCAGCCGCCCCAGTAGGCGGGGAAGCGCGCCAACACGGTCTGCTGGCCGCGCGCCCAACTCTGCAGAGTGTACGGACCGGTCCCGGCGTCATGGTCGGTCGCCCAGAGGTGGGCCCAGGGATCGCTCTTGGTGGCGTGCGCCTTGAGCGCCTGGGAATCCAGGATCAACTCGGCGTACTCCTGCCCCAGCGCGTCCACGAAGATGGGCTGCGGGCGGCCCAACGCGAAGCGGATGGTGTAGGGGTTGACGACCTGGATCTGCTTGTCGGGATTGCTGATGAAGCGCTTCAACACGTAGCCGTTGGTGAGGCCGGCCTCCTGTACGCGCACGAGGTTGTATTTCACGTCGTCGGCGGTCATGCAGCAGCGGCCGGTGTGGAACTTGACGCCGTGGCGCAGCGAGAAGGTCCAGACCGACTTATCCGCGTTGGCCGACCACGAGGTGGCGAGCAACGGCTTGAAGCGGTCGATGGAGGAGCCGTCGGGCGCGACCAGGGTCTCGTCGATGTTGATGGCGAGGTTATCGGACGAGGCCAACTCGTTGGACGCGGGGTCGAGATCGGCGGCCGTGCCGTCGGTCACCATCGTGACGGTCCCGGTGTCGACAAACGACGAGGCGGCGCGGTGCTGGGCGAGCGCGCCGCCCGGCGCGAGGAGTGTCAGGCTGGTGAGGAGCGCGCCGACGCCGGCGAGACGCGCGGTCCTGCCCCGAAAGCGTGCGCCGAAACTGGCTGATGATGCGGCCATAAAAACACCTCATATTACGTGCGTTCTAGCGTGATTGCCGTCTGTTCCCGCCATGCGTTTGCGCGATCATAGAGGCGCCGCGCGGCGCCTCATATGGATACTACGATGCGGCCCGCCCTATCCCTCCTCCTTTACCCTTCGAAACTACAGCGGACGGCATAGCCTGTTTACGCCTCGCTCTCGGCGGACCAATGGACGATCTGTCCATCCACCACCGTCGCGGCGATCTCCACCGACAGGATGTCGTCGGGGGGCAGCGTGAAGAGGTCCTGGGCAAAGATGGTTACGTCGGCCAGCATCCCCGCGCGCAGCATGCCTTTGGCGTCCTCCCGCGCTTCGGCGTAGGCGGCGCCGCGCGTGTAGGCGTCGAGCGCCTGGGCCAGCGTGACGGACTGCTGGGTTTGCCAGCCGCCGCGCGGCTCACACGCGAGGTTCGTGCGCGTGAGCGCGGTGTGCAGGCCCACGCGCACGTCCGGCGTCACGACCGGCCAATCGCTGCCGAAGGCCAGGTGGGCGTCGGTCTCCAGAAGAGCCCGCCAGGGGAAGGCATAGGGCTCGCGCTCCAGCCCGACCAACTCCGTCCAGAGTGTATAGCGGGGATCGCCGCCCGGCGCGGCGTGGTAGGGCTGCATCGAGGCCGTGACGCCCAGACGCGCGAACCGCGGGATATCGGCGGGATGTCCAACTTCGATGTGCTCGACGCGGTGGCGCCGGTCACGACGGCCGCCGTTGGCCTGTTGCGCGGCTTCATAGGCGTCGAGAGTCAGGCGCACGCCCCGGTCGCCGATCGCATGCACGGCCACGTCCATCCCCAGGCGGTCGGCCTCGACGACGATCTCGTGGAACGCCTGCAACTCCATGTCCGGCACACCGGTGTCGCCCGACCCATCCGCGTATGGCTCCAGCAACAGGGCCGTCTTGGCCTCGACGACGCCGTCGATGAAGAGCTTGATCCCGCGCGTGCGATTCCACGAATCGGCGTAGCGCCGGGTCAGTTCCGCGAATTCCGGCAGGCGCTCACGCTGAGCCGGGGTGCGAATATTGAGGTAGTGGTAGGCGCGGACGCTCAGGTCGCCCCGCTCGCGCAGACGCTCGTATTGCAGCAGACGTTCCGGGTCTCCATCCATATTCTGCACCGACGTGATGCCCAGTCCGTTCATATAGCGCATGGCCTGGTGGAGCATATCATCGCTCTGCTCCCGCGTGGGCTCGGCGATGAGGCGACCGATACAATCCAGCGCCTGCCGCTCCTTGAGCATGCCCATGGCGAGCCCGCTCGCGTCGACGACGACCTCGTTGGGGCGGGGGACATCCGCCCCCCGCTCGATCCCGGCAAGACGCAGCGCGGCGGTGTTGGCCCAGGCGCTGTGGTAGTCCATCGCGCGGATGAAGACGGGGCGGTCGGCCACGGCCTCGTCGAGGGCCAGGCGTTCAGGCCGGTCGAGGCCGCCGAGCGGTTCGTAGGCCAGCCCGTACCCCTCGATCCAGGGTTTGTCGGGGTTCGCGGCGGCGTAGGCGCGCAGGCGCTCTTGCAGCGCGGGCAGCGTGGCGATACCATCCAGATTGAGGATGGTGAGCGCGTGGCTCCCCATGGTCATATGAACATGGCTCTCGTTCAAGCCGGGGGTCGCGAGTCCGCCCGGGACGTGCGCCCGCGCCGCTCCGGACCCCGCCTGCTCGCGCGCCTCGGCTTCGGTTCCCACGTAGACGATACGATTACCCCGTATGGCGATCGCCTCGGCCCATGGGCGCTGGGGGTCGGCGGTATAGACGCGCGCCCCCGTGATGAGCAGGCCCGGCTCACGCGGCGTAGCGGTCACTGTCTTGTCCTCGTCACCATGGGTTATATCCTCCGGTCGACGTGTTTCGACGTATGTCGACGTGTACAGATATCGACGACGGCGCCGTCGTGGCAGGGCCGCCCGCGTGGCGCGGGCCAGCGATGCGTGAGCATAGCATACAACTGTGCTAGGACCATGACAAGTGTTTAGTACATTTTGGTCGTCGGACGGCGGCCCAGAGCGGACCCGACAGCCGTGATACGTCAGCTCAGAGCGGACCCGATGGCCGTCAACCCGCTCAACGTCAGCGCCGCCATGGCGGCGTCCAGCGCCGCCGGCCGGGTCGAGACCTTCGCGACGACCACGCCCGCGGTCGGGTCGATCCACAGGTGCTGACCGTGGATGCCCGAGCCGTAGAAGCTGCGATGCGCGTCGGCGGTGTTGTACCAATAGTTGTGATAGTTTCCCCGCGGATACATGCCGGATCGCTGAGGGCCGCGCGACCAGGGGCCGTTGTCGCCACCGTTGCGCGTCTCGTCGATCCACCGCGACGGCACGACGGGCCGGCCGTCGACGTGCCCGTCCCGCAGGATCATCTGCCCGAACCGCGCCAGGTCGCGCGGCGTCACGCACAGGCCGCCGCTCGCCAGGGCCGCGCCGTAGAGGTCCACTGTGGTGTAGCCATCGTGCTCCGCGCCCAGCTTCGCCCAGATCTCGCGTCCGAACAACTCCGCCAGCGGGAGACCGGACACGTTCTCCAGGATCCAGCCCACGACGTCGCCGGGCAGCGCCGGACGCCAGCCGATGGCGCGATCTTGCCGCTGTATCTCGCTATGCGGATCGTCGTACTCCTCGCGGAAGACGACCGAGACCGTCATATCGAGCGCCTGTCGCACGGTCGCGTCGGCGTAGGCGCTCCCCTCCAACGCGGGCAGGTAGCGTCCGACCGGCGCCGTCACCTCCAGCAGTCCCCGCTCGACCATGATCCCCGCCAACATACCGACGAGTGATTTAGAGACCGACATCAGGAGGTGTACGCTGTCGGGCGTCATGTCGTTGAAGTACTGTTCCATGACGATCGCGCCATCCTTGAGCACGATGAAACCGTCGGTGTAGGTGCTCTCAAGCATCTCGGCGACAGTCACGCGGCCGTCGGGGCCGTCGAACGCCACGCCGCTTAGGTCCTGATCCGAGCGCGCGAGCGCGCTGACGGGTCCGGTCCTGCGGCTGATCCGCGCCGTGGGGACGACCTGATCCACGTGCTGGAAGGCCCATCGCGGGTAGGGCGCGTCCAGCCAATTCGCCACCGTCACGAGCTTGTCGTCCGGCGGCGGGAAGCCCTGCATGAGACCGAGATCGCGCGCGGTATGCGGCGGCATAGCTGTTTTCCTTTACCTTGAGATCCGCAGCAGGCTTAGAGCAGCGGCAATGTCGCGGCCTTTAAGCTCGATGAGGTCGAGAAGTTCCTCGGGCGTGCGGGTGTCTTCGTCGTGGGTAGCGTTAGGGTTGACGGCCTTGAGGTCGTAGTTGCGTCCTTCGATCTCGGCGCGCTCAATAGTCCAACTGCGCGGGGTATCGGCGCGAGCCGGCAACGCGGCGAAGAAGTCGTCGAAGCGGTCGAGGGTGAGCGGCGTCTTCTTGCCCACTTTCACGTCGGAGAGGTCGTAGTACCAGACGCGCTCGGTCGGCGCGCCCTTGGTGAAGAACAGCAGGTTGGTCTTGACGCCGGCGCCGGCCGCGGTGAACACGCCGCCGGGCAGACTGACGATGCACCAGAGGTCGCACTCGTCGAGCAGCTTGCGCTTGGTCTGCACGAAGGCGGTTTCGTTGGTGCGGAAGAGGACGCCCTCGTCGAGCACGATGCCGCAGCGGCCGCCCGGCTTGAGGCCGCCGATCACGCTCTGGAGGAAGAGCAGTTGCGTCGCGCCGGTCTTGTAGGCGAAGCGCGTCTGCGCCTCTTTGCCCTCCTTGCCGCCGAAGGGCGGGTTGGTGAGGATCACGTCGAACTGGGGCGGCGCGCCCTGAAAGAGACCGTCGTAGACCGCGCCGCCGGTGAGCGAATTGCCGTGCCAGATGCGCGGCTGGTCGATACCATGCAGGATTAGGTTGGCGAGGGCGATAGGGTAGACCAGATTCTCTTTCTCGCGGCCGTAGAAGGTACGCGTCTTGAGCGCCTCGATCTGCTCTGTCGTGGCGGCGGCGCCGTCGTCAAGGGTCGCGTGCATGTACTCGTAGGCCTGGGCAAGAAAGCCGCCGGTGCCGCAGCATGGATCGTAGACGGTCTCCCCGACGCGGGGATCGACGGCGCGAATCATGGCGCGGATGACCTCGCGCGGCGTGAAGAACTGTCCGCCGTCGTTGGACTTCTCGCCCATCTTGAGCAGTAGACCTTCGTAGACCTGCGAGAGCGTGAAGAAGTGGGTCGGGTCGGCGGCGCGGGCGCTGATCTCATGGACCTTATCGAGCACGTCGAGCAGATTGCGCTCGGTGTCGATGCGCGTGCGCTCCACGGGGGACATCACCTCGCTGATGACCCGTTGGCGCGCCGTCGCGCCGGGTCTCTCGCGCAGACCTTTCAGATGCGGGATCAGATCGCCGTTGACGAAGCTGAACAGATCCCCAGCCGTGGGGTACACCTGCTGGCGCTTCTCGGCGCCAGGCGCGGCCCAATCCTGCCAGCGGTAGGGGGACGCGAGGGACGGCGCGTAGTCCGCGCCGACAGCCTCGGCGGCCTCGGCCTCGTCGGTCTCCATCTCGTCGAGGATGCGCAGGAAGAGAATCCATGTCAGCTCGGGGACGTATTGGAGCGCGCCGGCGCAGTTGGAACGGCGCATGATGTCGCAGACGGTCTTGATCGCCCCGTTGAGGGATTGCTGCGTAGAGAAGGACTTGCCTTTGACGCGCGTAGGTGTCTGCACCATGTGTCTACTCACAATTCTCCATTAAAGGCCTGCTGCAACATCATATAGGGCAGATCATCTATGGCTTCAAGTTGATCACCTATGGCACGTTGCAGCATCGGGATCGACCGCAACTTCTCGGCAATCTTTGCCTGAACATCCCAAGGCGGCGCCTGTATGTCAGCCGAAGCGAGGCGTCGGAATAGCATGCGCTCCCGCACCGCGCCACGCGCGAGCGTCCTAATGAAGTTTTCACCATAAGGCGAGCGTAACCAATAGTAAAACCAGCGCGGGTGCAATATGCCCTGTTGGGTTTTCAGGACCACATAATCCGGACTCGTTATACCTGGCTCATCGCCTTCGTCGATCATAGCGATAGAGCCAATCAGGATACGCATGGGATTGTAGAAGATGGTATCGACATCCACAAATTTGTACCGCTCGGGGCTCTTGCCGACTTGCTCTTTAGCCGGAGCTAATCCCGCACGGGTGGCCCCAATGACACGATAGTTGTGCCAACCTGAACCCACACCTCGGGACACCTCGATCAGACCTTGACTGAGCGGAAGCTCGACGGGCTTATGCTCGTCAAGTGATTGTCGTAGGTATGTATTAGTCAAGTCTTGCAACAAGCGCAGCTGCGCTTGTGCCGCATCCCGCGCCCGTTCGACCGCCGCCATCTGCTCGCCCAGAATCGCGGCGGTGCGCTGTTGCTCGGGAAGTGGGGGTACGGGTATTTCGATATTAGCAAGGAACGATTCGGGTAGCCGTTGTTGTCCAACAGCTCCTGTAAGATGCGCCTTGGCATCATGCAAAATGTGCGGCTGTATGACAAAGTAGTGCAACCACTCAGGCGTGACATCGGGACTTGGGCGCAAGACGTGGAACTCTGTCGACCCAAAGCCAATACCGTCGATCAGGTCACGCGCAACAGCGTGTTTGCCGTTCTGCATACATGGCGTGATCTTGGCAAAAAGCACATCACCTTCACTAAAATAGGTGTGCCCCTTACGCACAGCGGCGAAACTCTTCGTTTCTGGACGCGCAATCCCCTTACCACCTTCTTCAACCGCTGACATTGGAACGAAGGTTGTGGGTGCTTCATCGTCACGTTGCACAGGTGAACGTCGGGGATTTATCTCACACCCGTTCCCCAACCGGACTACGCGCCAACCACGAGGTAATGAGTGCTTATTAAGCTTATCATTCGCGTAAATGGCCGAGTGGTTGGGGCAGTGGCACACCCAAACGGGTGTAGAGATCGGAAGGCAGCTGGAGCAAGGCGATAACGTGCTCTTGGACGGG